>Ga0116228_10001335_pt1 | contig 20407 bp, 12 predicted proteins | sample S1TSphfallax_2_FD_89694 | JGI IMG/M metagenome (GOLD analysis project Ga0116228, IMG submission 89694) | Host-associated microbial communities from peat moss isolated from Minnesota, USA - S1T2_Fc - Sphagnum fallax MG | ecosystem: Host-associated > Plants > Peat moss > Unclassified | place...
GTAGAAAATCTTAGGAATCCTGCTAGAATTTGGCAGCATATATGGTCAAGATCTGATCATTTCAGATTATTTTCTCTCAAAATCTAACAACTTTAAGCCATTTTTTTCCACAAAACTCCTTTGAAGAAGCTGCACTGGCTTTTTCATTTTTCGTCCCCAAGTAGCTAGAAAGAACTCTGCATACAATCCTGCCAAAGACTAAGTGAACTAATTTCAAGTGCAACATCTTGTCATTCAGTGCATGACCATAATCTGCTGGCACGTAGAATAAGTACACTAGGGGCACGTTTAGTCAAGATTGTAGAAGATTATTCCACAGCAAGTATTGCTATTTGGTGATCGGTCTATTGAGTGACTGCAAAATGTGGCTGATCTAAAAGATTTCATTTCAGCATAAGATTATTCCTACTAAATGCAACAAACCTCGGGGAAAGGAAACAACAACACAAGAAAAAAAAAGTAGTCAAGTTGAAAATGTTATAAAGCCAAATTTCCATATTTTCATCTCATGTAAAGTCAATATCGATTTACTCATCTGTATGCTAAACTGATTGCCATAGAAAAGATCATCAAAACGAAAAATAAAAATTTCACATTCTCAATCTTTACATCTGAAAATGAACCTAAATATTCAAGTAAAGTCATAGCTTTCAATGCCCTATAACTGTCTGCAGTTCAGGTCTGCCAGACAAAGTATGGATTAAGCTATTATATAATAAGATCACACCCTTTGGGAACAAGCACTAGCCAAGGCTATTCAAGTGCCCTGAATCTAAATTATATGTATGTCTGAAAGGAGCAGTATATGATGGCGGAGAAAGAGGGTTGCCAGGAGGGTTGGCATCTCTCCTATTGTGTTTTGAGCAGGACATTATGCTCCCCACATTGAATTTCACAGGCTTGTCATTTTGTGCCTTGTGCAGTTCACGTTTTGAACTGCAGAGTTCATGTTCTGATGTTTTATGCAAAACAAAAAGGTTGTATGTTTTACAGTTCTTAATGAATCTGAACCCATCTTTACAAAGAATTAGGATCTAATTATCATCACTAGCCTGCATCCTACTCTTGAAAATAATTGCATCAGATTTTGTATTTATTTTTAACTTTTCAGGTTATTAGTTAAACCTTGCAACAAAACCTGTGCAAGTTGTAGCAAAGCTTTTTCTAACACTTCTTTAACACCCTTGAAATTCGATGGGAGTGTCTAATGTTCTTTGTGTTTTGAAAGCTGGTTCTCTACATGGGTGGCTTTAAAAGGATAGCCCAGCACAAGAGAGCAAAGGCAGGCACAATGAGACAACTTTAAGGATAACTCTAAAAGGACATTTTTATGCTAGGAAGAACTACTTTTCATCAAGTCCTGGAAGCCGTAGGGCTAAGTCTCTGCAACTCATGTTGGGTCAGGTGTTTGGTAGAGTATTTATCAGTCCATGTCCGTAGCTGCAGCAGCACACAAAGTGTATGTAACTTAAGCTAGAAAATTGGGCTTGTTTCTCAGGACAACCAAGACTTTTTGTTGTTCTTATCAGGAAATCACAAAGTCAAGGATAACTTACCACACTTTGCTGAGTGAAGCCCAGAATCTCAACAATGACAAAATTGAAGCACAAGACACCCTAGGCTAGTGTTGTTCTTGCCTTTAATGCCGGCGCGGTGGTGACTTAGCCTTTTTTTTACTGGCATTATATCACCAGAAAGTGAAACTAAAATTTTAAGTATTTTTAAAAAGTGATTTCCAAAGGTTCCAGTCATCAGAACTGAGGGAAAAAGATTCAAAATTATCAGATTCATATATGTGGTTTTCATTGTGTAGTCAAATATATAGAAAGATGATTAAAGCATTTGTACGTTATTTCTGATTTATAGCCAGATTTGGCTAAATCTTCCCTGGAATGATTGTCACTTTTTTAACATCTTTCAAGGAATGATCATCACTTTAGCTACAGACAGAAATTCCTAAACCCATGTTCAAATGAGTTCAGTGCCATTGACAGGTCAACAACAATCTTGCCATCAATACATTTTACATCATTAACTAAATTTTCCTCAATGCTTGGCTTTGAGTCCATGGCATGCACATTATGAAATGCCCATGCTTATAAACTAAGCACCATTCATTACAAAAAAACTTCTGCATAAATTCTGAACTGAGAAACCCTGAACCAAAAGGACAGGTACTTGTATTATTGAATGAGAGTATGCCTATTTTAGAGATAGTTTGGCAAACCCAACCTCATTCCACACTTTAGAAAACATGCATATATTTTTAATAAAAATATTTTTTGTCTTAAATTTTTTAACTAACATATGTTCCAGTATTTCCAGTATATAAGGGAACAAGAATAGGATAACGAAACTTTGAACCTTATAAACTCCATATTAAGTTTTTGTTATTAGCTGAAACTTTCATTGTGGTGAAGGGGAAAATGTACATTACCCTAAATTGGTAATGAATCAATATTCAACCATCATAAAAGATAAAGTTTCAGAAAAAAATTATTTAGATTCAATATAGAACATGAATTGACAAAAAAATTGAAAACGGTAACTCTATATATATATATATGAGTGCAATCACATTAACAAGAGCCAAAATAATTATTACCAATGTTTAATTTTTCATGTTTTAGTGTCCAAAATTGTAATAATTTTGTAACTTAGATTAAAAACATTCATGACAATGTTTTAAATATATGATAAAAATATGACATATGATTTTAAATGAATCTAATGAAAATAAAGGATTCGAAAACAGTATGACAAACATCATAAAGACACTTAGTTTTTGGAAGATGTTTTAGATATGACATATTTTTAGGGAGATTCTAAAATCATATGTTTACATTAAAATTATTACATTTTCTTAGGTCAAATTTGAATTTTTTTAATCTTCAAATGGAATTTTTTTTAAAATATTTTGAGAATGTTTCAAATTAAATAGTCATCCAAGTAGGTAGGTTTGACTCCTATTATCATGTTTATACCTTGATATGATATCCTAGGTTTTATTGTGAACAAAGAACTATGACGTCCAAGGATGGCAACAAACACATATGTTAGAGAATTCAATGGCAGAAGAAAGCAATGATGAACAATGATTCTTACCTTGAGTCAAAAAACTCAAACAAATACAATCCAAATCTTTAACAAATATCCTTTTGTAAAGCAAACTTCATGGTAAGAAATCACCAAAAAATGGTCCTTTTAACCAAGTCTTATGTCATTTATGTGTTTTGGAATTGTATCAATTGGACAGTCACTTGGACTCAATGATAGCAACCAATCATGTTTGGTTCTTGATTATAGAAGGAACCTTCAATCCCAATTATAGAAATTTTTTAGGTTTTGATGGACCTAGTCTGATCTTGATATTGGTTTTTGGGGTTTCAAAAAAAAATAGTTTTTGTTCTTTTTTAACAAAATTGAAATTTGGTCCAATTCTATCTTCATTACACATAACTAAACATAATTTTTTTGATTTAGTCTTAATTTGTTCAACCGATCCACACAATTCAAATAAATGTTATGTAACATTAATTATGTGCAACCAGTTTAAATAAATTACTTGCATACAAAATAAGGTTAGGTTTGTTTGTTGTTTATAAAGTTGTACATATGCATGTAGAGAACCAAACCCTATTAAAAAAGTGATAACACTCCTAATTCTAATTCAATTGTTTCCTAAATGTCCCATCACTCGGTTCAATTTTAATGGCAATTTCAATCAAATGTGAAACTTTTAATCCAGAGTCTTTAGAACTTTAACTTAGACTTGAGCTTACATAAAATCAAAGAACTTGCCAACATTGGTAACTACTAGTGTTGATAAGTTCAAATCTGGGTTATGTATTTGGTTTTAGTGTTTTTGGACTGAAGGTTTCAAGTTTTGTTGAAACCACCATTGGAACCTAACTACGCAACCAACTCTTTTCAAAATTGAATTAGAACTTGAATTAAAGGTGCTACCTCAATTTAAACAAGTTCAAATTCTTTATCTAAATAAGACAACTAGATTTTTTAAAAATAAGTTTGACCTTACATCTTAAGCACGTTATTACATTCGATTCGTTGTGCACATTTAATATTACATAATTTTCTTCTTGTATTGTGTGCACTAGTTGCACAAACTAATATCACCCCCAACCAAAAAAAAAATTAAAAAATTAGTTGTGTGTAGTGGAGATGGAATCAGACCTTGTCTTAAACTGGACCAATTCTTTTTCTTTTTCTTTTGTGAAAATGACTGAAATCCAAAGGTTTAGAAATCCAAAGAACCAGTTTGGAGACAAGATTAGAGGTTCCTAAAAACAGAAGAAAAAAAATTAGAATCAAAACTAAAGGTTCCTTTTGAAATCAAGAACCAGACAACATTGGTAATGGCTCAAATAATGTGTCCAAAGTCCATTACAAGTCATCTCAAATAAATTATCACTTGAGCCATTGTACAAACCCAATGGTCATGTTGCCACTTTGAAATACCTGGTTTCATATATCTTTCAGATAAGCTGGTAAATTCAAAATTGAAAAAATAATCAACCAAGTAAAAGTGTATAAAGCTTTTTTTTTTAAATCCAATCCAAGTAAGGCTTATGGCTTTGCAAAACTTGTCCAATTCTGTTAAGCAATGTCCAACTTTGGTTTTCAATCACAATAGAAAGCTCATGGAATGATTTTGGACTTGGGACCTGGTGGAGGTTTCTTTAAGGGTGCATTGCTTGTGATCAATCTTCATGTTGTGGGGTTGATTGTGTTACATCAATCTAATCATATGAAGGATATGGTGAAACTAGTAAATATAACAAGGGGTTGTTCTCAAGGGAAGGAAAAAAGCCTCCTAGGTTATCACTAGATGAAATGAAATTGAGTCTTCAATTTTGATGTCATTTGAAAGGCCTAAGACAATTTTTGAAACCATCAAGAGATATGGTCTGCAATCGTTTGAAATGGAGTCTATAGATTTTTGAATCAGTAAGAAATAAGTGGATTCCACATTTGTCATTCGTTGGCCTATTTGTTTTCCATCTGAAATCCACCTCAATGAAATCACTTAGGCAATGTTGGAATGTTGTGACAATGCTCAATACAAAAGTTCCCACAAAGGATAGTTGCCAATTTGCAGCAACCACAAGCCAACTATAAGAACTTTTATTGAGGACTTACCAGCCAAGGTCCAAGATCTACCACTCTTTTTGGTCGAGAGATGTGCAGCAGAAGAAGGCAAACCAAAAAACAGGCAAAAGACATTGTGATGATTGAAGGACAGAAGTAAAGAAGACTGTTGGTAACCATTGATTTTTGTGCAACTGATACATAGGATTTTTGTGAAAAGTTGTGCCAAAGTCACCAGATTGTGAGGAAAATTTATCTTCCAGCATCATATTAGACAATAGATCCAGCATGTCACCAAAATATAGGAGGACTATTAAATTTTTCTCCTTTCCTCTCTGACCTGTCGCCAAATTTGGCTAATTCCTCTTGTGAATGATCACCAGCATGGCTAGATCACAAAATTGAAAAAAAGTGAAGTGAAAAACGCGGTTACCATTGTCAAATTAGATGTGAATAATATGCTAAACAATTTAATTTAGTAGGCCCAAAAAATTGGCTCCAAACAATTCATTTTTACCTAGATCCAAAAACTTTCAAGAATTGTTTCTTGAAAACCCACCTTAGTTGGATTGATATGTGCCATCATTTTAAAACCAAAACCTTCACACATCCCACCATTCAATTGTCAAAATTTCCTCTTCATAAAAACCACATTCCCTAGCAAAAACTCCACCCCCAAAACTTGTGCTACCAAGGAACATAATACAGATTATAAACAACCTCTTCTTGCAACAAACAATTTCAACAGCTATCAATAATTGTGTGACTATGATTATGATCATTGTACTAGGCAGGTATGACAAGCTGAGACAGAATTTTGTGGTGTTCCAAAGGCTGAATGAAAGCCTAAAATTAGCTATAGTGAAAATGAATAATGTGTGAAAAGACAGAAACTGTCATGACTAAACTGAGGTAGACAAATGCCAGATCCCAGATGAACTATGAAGCTAAGCCTACTGTGCCAGGACAAAGCACTGGGATAGGCAACTGACCATGATGAAACTGGAAGCTGGCACCATAACCATATAATGCCCAGCTCTGAGAGTTGTCTACGAAGAGGCACTTGGTCACACCAGCTTGAGCTCACATTCACATCAGATAAGAGGTGGACAGGTACGCAAGTGAATTCTGCAGTAAAAGTTGTTTGTTTGGTGATCATCATGTGGCATTTGATGACAGAGTCAATCCAGGGACCAAGCCAAAACATCAAAAGCCAATTACCTTCAAGCTGTGCCACTGATCTCTGTCCAAGGCCCAAGATACTGGCATTGAAATTTGGTTAGAAAGCAGATTGAATTATAGCAATCAAAATACTGCCAGTTTAACACTGATGTAACAAACATCCTGCCCTGCCTGAGGTTGTAAATCCCCATATCTCTAACATGCTAGAAACTTGTAGTGCAAAAGCCTAATTTGGTCACATACCACAATTTGGTAAACCTCCTATCATGCAAACCAACACCTTCAAGCTAGGTGGTATGTAATGAAGCAATTTTCTGTGATAAGATATGTAAGCATCAAAGTATGGTCCTGTTGTGCTGCACTTTAATTCCACTTTGAGTATAGTTTAGGGGATGACTTCATGACTGCAAGTCCATGTGAACTTGCTGTTCATCTCCTACAGTCTACCTCATTGCTGAATGACTGGCTGACAATTTGAAGCCATTTCTTCTAACTCTTTCTTCGATATAGCAATTCCTGTAGCATTTGCCAAAAACATACTCCCATGAGAATCTATTGGTCCACAAAGGAGAGAGAGCATGAAATAAGCTCACAAAAGCACTTAAACATAAATGCTCATTTTTCAGATCATACTTGACGAATAACACAACACCTTCTAAGAGAGAGTAGAGAAGCAGTCAGCAGTTAACTTACAAGGTTTCCACGGTAGTCCCAAAAATCACTAAGAACAGTTGCAAGTGTGTGCCCTGAAGATAATAGAACAACTTCCTTGCCACTTTCTGCTCTTGAAACCCATGCCTTCCCTTTCGAGAGCTTGCTCAATCTTTGAGGAGGCTTTGGGACTGTGAGCTGCTCACTTTTGCTCTCTACAAGAATCTCCAACTCCAATTCTGGTCTTGGGATTAACTGCATCATAAGAAACTGCAAAAGGACCCCATTTGAGGAGAATACCCATTCACTCAAACCATACTATGAAACAAAACAAGACATGTATGAATATATTGCCCAAGTATGCAGGTCTGCTAGTAGAAAAGAAGAAAGTCATTGAGAATTTGCATCTATTAACTAAAAGAAGAAAGACACCAGCTGCAGATCTCTAGTAACAAATATGCTCCGATTAACACCTACTGTAGTCATCCCAAGAAAATGTGCAATTTAGCTCGGGAAAGTGCGGGACTTTCACTCTGATAAACATGGCAATAACAAAAATATGTCCACCAGGAATGATGCTAAGGAACCAAAGAGTACCTTGCATAGGTGCTGAATTGTCATGTTGGGTGGACAGCTAAGGTTTGGCTTTCGCAGGCTGGGTAGTGTATCTTCATCATCTGAACCATCATTCAAAGGTTGCAGACTCAAGTGCACAACAAACTGCACACACATATCAAACACTTAAAACATTATCCAAAGAACCCCTGTAGTAGTGTGAGGTTCAATTGGAATACATTGAAGAATTTGTGAAATAGGTTGAAATTCAACATTGGATGGTTAAACACTTGTTATACCAATGATACAAATCAGGTTTGACATATCCCATTAAGGAATACTCACACAAAGTGATTGTCTTTTCATCTGTTATGCACACGAGAAGAGAGGAAACATCCTTCTCCTCTTGCAAGCCTTACAAAGGAAACACTGGTAAACAGAACTCTCTGCAGAGAATCAAACTCATTCTAACTTATCACAAGTGAAGGACAACTCATCTAGAGAGGACATCTGTTTCAAAGTACAATTTTGCATGATTCTCCTATTTTTATCCTACTTGAACTTTGCAAGCAGTGATTCAACATCAAGGAGCCTCAGCATCAGAGTTGAAATTGTCGACCACATGCAATTCTTTGCAAAACAGTCCATTCAGATCAATTTGGGGCACTCACCTCTTCCTCAATCTCAGTGCGAGCAGCAGCCAGCAGTGCATCTATGATGTCTTTGCCCAGCAAGGAGGGCCTTAAACTGCGATTCTTGCCATTACTTACTACAGCTCCAGTAATGCTGCCATGGCGTGTGTGACTCCGTGCTCCTGCCCTAGCCCAGGTCTTTAAGGCCTCTCTGTTGGTGGTTGGAGATGCATCCTCATCATCAGCCCCCCTCCCAGTAGATTCTGTGGGTATTTCATGTTCTAAGAGAGAGCCAGATCTCCCATCTGTTTCATGTGCCGTGGCTGCTGCAATACCCCATCATTTAACGAACCCCAACACTATCCACATTCAGCCAATCCTCAATTTATAATTCCACTGGTTGGACTAAAGAAGATCACACCAGAAGTGCTGCCAAGCTTTGGTGTTTGCAACTGTTGTGATGCAGTCATCATAACAGTAAGTGGAGACACTGGACAACCAGACTGTAGTTTGCTAACAAACACAAGAGAACACCATGTGTTCAACCTGGTTTGAAAAACCAGCTAATGTCACAATTAAGCTGCTAGCAGAAAATGGAGCATGTGACTCCACCTTGTATGTCATGTGGCAACAAAGTCTCTTGAGCTCATGGCTAGAGGACCATACATAAACACTTTCCTCCTCCTTTCTCAACAGCTGTGTCCAATCTGATTTATTGAGCATTCATCCTTGCATATGTACCCAAGCAACTCAAATGGAGTACTAAGACACAATGTTGTGGAACCTGAGCACGGAAGGAAACTATGTACATACCACTAAGTGGCTCAGCATCACTACTTTCATCACCAGTGGTGTATCCTGAAACCTGGCGCTTGAAACACCGCCTCTTTGGCTCTGGTTCACTCTGTGTTTCATCTCCAGATGTTGCACTCTGGCCATTCCCACTGCCAAAGGAATCATCCTCCTCTTCATACCGAGTTCGGCTCCTGCCATACCTGCAATTTTACTCAACTTTGAATCTAGGGAGTGACTGTTTGAGCATACTGCACAAGAAATATTTCTGTTAGACCTATACCACTGTCATAGACTGCAGAGGAAGTGCTATTTCAGATACATAAATGTCCTCTCTGTGCAATGCAAATAACAGAAATGGTTATTACTCAACATAATCAATACTCCTCTTGTGGCCTAATTTCAAGTACAACCAAAGGAGCAAGACTGACAAAGTGAAGTAGAACTTCAAAAAGCTCACATGTAGGTTATAACCACTTATGTCAGGATGAACCACTCTAATAGGACACAACTACTTACCTAAACCCCCGGCCTCCACCCCTTCCTCGACCTCGGGCACGGCCTCTTCTTTGCCTGGAGTGTACAATCTGGAAATTGCCATGAGCTTTCCTAAGAATTTCTGCAGCTGTGGTTCGACGCCTTGCAATAGCTGCTGACTGCCGCTTAAATGTACCAGCAATATTTTCTTGGATCTGTTTTAAGAGTAAAACTTTGACTTCAGCAACTTGGGACGTAGATTAGATATTCTTACAAATCCAGATGACAGGAAGCCTTACATCAACACTTGTGAATTACAGTATTCCTCACATGCTGAAATCAAATGCTGAGAAATTTCAAATTCATCTTGAGTTACTGCCCTCAGGCAAAATCGCATGAACATCAATCTCAAGCATGCAGGTTTTCACAAGTACAACTCCAGATACATGCCTGTCTGTTAACATGAATCTGGTCTCCAAAATCAGCCATTTCCTGTTCCAAGGCAGAGAGGAGACTTGTGAGCTTATTAATTAATGCTTGCACTGTGAGGTTCACAGAGAAGATTCTGGTCTGCAACGGTCATTGACCCATGATACTCAGTGGTATCATGAATTTCAAAACACAGAATCTACATGATGTCATCATTCTTGTGTGTCCTCTCACTACAAAGCTTCTAGCATGTTCTGCAGTGACAGTGAGAACCTCCACAGACCTTGTGGGTTGATTCTTCCACAAGTGGTGCAAAGGGACCTGCAGGAAAATAACCTTGACTTAAGCCTATCTAACAGTTACAGACTGTCCAATACATAAGTACATGTACATACATACCTCCTCCTCATACTGGTCAAGATTTGGGTAAAGGGCTGCAACAAGATTATCAAAGTTGGGATCATCTCTCAAGGAACGTCGGCTTGCACAGTGAGCTCGACAAGCAGGACATTCATTATTCCTGCAATCACCACATATATCACACCATTACCAACTAAGTGACAACTTTCAGATCAAGATGCATAGTTTATGACACAACCTATATTAAACCAAACAGATTGCACAACTGGTCAAGATATTGACTCAATGATTTCTGTACTTAATTCCTCAAGCCAAGAAACTGGCATCACCAAAAAAGAAAATAATCACCAACCTACATATTCGTTACAGTGATAAACCAAATCTACAGTCATCTCAGGAACTTCCCAAGCTCGTTGTCCACTTCAACAGTTGGCAGTCAGAGAGCAAAGAATGTAATAGCAAGTAACATCTCTCTTTTAGGAGCTACATAAGAACTTGTGTCAAAGCAATGAGTAATTCTTTGACTAAAGAACTTAAATTTGCAATGAGTTGTCCAAGTCCCATGTGATCACTCTAAAACTTAGAGATAAATATTTAGCCACAATATGCTCAAATTAGACAAAAAACCAAAGGAACATATTTCAAATGCAAAGCAGTGACTTGAGTAGGGCATCCTGACTTACCCAAGCCGCATGGATTTGTCAATACAAGCTCTGCAAAATCGATGGAGGCATTCCATCACTGTTCGTGTCTTCCGTATGATACCTACTCGAATTCAGACAAAACAAGCAGTCAATGAGATACTCCACCACCAATATAAGCTTTAACAGAGCACATGGTAAGAGTAGTTTCAGACACTGCACAGAAATCCAGTACTCATACCAAGACAAATGGGACACTGCATCTCCTTCCGTATGTCTGGAAGATAGACAGAGATGTACCTGCACCAAAAGAATACACAGAGGCCAGCATCAAGAGACATGAAGCAAACAACATTTTCAAGTATTGCCAAGTGGGAACCAAGCTTGTCGAGGATACATGCATGCTCAGTTACTGGATCCCCTGATTCCTACAAGACTCAAAATACACAATGCATTGCCTATTGCTTTGCACATCAGCCTCCATGCTGGCTTATGTCCCACCTATGTAGACATCCCCATTGGCAATACACGCCATGGCCATGTCAGAAGAATTAACTCTCATAATCTCTGTTTCCTCATACTGCCAAATGCTTTTGCATCATGATACACCATTTTGCTCATGGATACAAATAATCCCTTTCTGATGATCATCAGCTTTCACAGCTCTAGATTTGGCAAGTACTGCATGCATGTCCCTACTCATGCAACTTCACTTGAGATTCAATTAATGGGTTATGCTTGCTTCAAGTGATTGAAATGTCCCCTAATTCCTTATAAGAAGTTGAAGGAATGGTGCGAAATTTACCAATATCATGTTGATGTCAAAGAAATCATAAAGGTGATCTGCATTCTCTACCCAAACTGATAGCAACAACAAGTTGCCACACAGTGTGAAAAAAATAGGTATCGGTCAATAAGTACAGGGGGTAAAATCAAGAAATTTTAAATTGGACCCTGTATCCACCTTCACTGGTTGGGGCACCAGGGTTGGATTCCCTTAGATTTATGGTTGCCTCAGAGGTGGTTCACTTATGCTCATAGGGAACATATTGCAGCAGGTGCTTATTTTTACTTATGCCTCATGAAGAGCATGTTGATGAAAACAGAACTTTGCTTCCTCCTGGCCACTATTTGTACTTAATAAGCATGTGGACATCGTGGAGAACAGAGCTCTTCGTGTGCAAGCAGCCCAGTGGAATCTTCACTTCAATAGCCGATGCAAAACATAAGAAAACAGCGACCTTATAACAATAACGTTCAACACTCAAAAGACTTGCCAAAATGTCCAAATCGGATAGGTATAAAAGAGTTACGAGGAGCATCATACTCTTCTTTGTCTTCGCCATTTGAAGGTGATTCGGATGTACCTGCTCCCATGTAACACAACAACACATGGACACGTTCAGCAATACAATTGTGCTGACTTCTTCTTCTTCTAAGTAGCTATTTCACGATAGCCCCTCGTCGGAAAAACACAAAGGCAGACAAACAATAGCAATAAAGGCTACTATTTGTGAAATAGCAGCGTACTAAGCGTCCGAGGATCAATTGATACTGATGAAACATCCTCCGCAAACAAAAGAAGTTGCCCTGACAGAGAGAGAGAGAGACGGCGCAACAAAATTTTGCGGTTTTTGCTTGCCCGGTAATATTATGTCGCCTTCAGACTTCTTGCTATTTCGCGCCAGTGTGAGATCAACGGGCAACATATTACGGTGGCAATCGAGAACTTGCGAGAATCCATCCTAGTGGAGGACGGTGTCACTAGTCTTGGATCTCGCTGGGTCATACAATTCTCTAGAAGCAAAAAGTCCGCAGTGACGTAGAGAAACTGATGCAGATCCAAATTACACGCCAATGAAACGACGACAAAATCAAGCTAACATGTCGTCGCAATTTGGAGCTGAAGGCCACAACTTTTCCGTAGAAAACCAGCCATGATTTTTGACGTGTACAGAACGGACATGTCAAAGAAGAATGCACACGAGAGAACATGGTTTTTGAAAATACCGTCAGCATCAGGTGGATTTGGAGAGCCGGGCTCTGCACAACCTTGAGCTGGCATTGTCGCACTGACAACTGGTTCGCTTTCTTCCCTCCACCCCCGCCCCCTTTCCCCCACGCTTGCTTCTTTCTATTTGACTCCGTTGTCTCGGGCTCGATTCCGCTCGCTGCTCCTGACTACGTCTCCTCTCTCTCTCTGTCTCTGTCTCTGTATCTCGTCTTCTCTCTATCTTCGTCAACACCACTATCTATATCTATATCCGTCCCCCTGTCCACTGCGCCGTTACTCCCTGGATCTTAACCCGACGACGACGTCATCCCACGATTCCCGAGCTCTCCTACACATTCCTTACTTGTCCTTGCGCCAGTAACCGCCTGTGAATATTGGATGTATAGAACAACACCGATAAAGCTGTTGTGTGTAAGTATTGCTTGCTTGCTTGCTTGCTTTAGCCTGTCTTCTTCTCCCCCTCTCTCCCGCACAACTCTCCTCTCTTTCTCTCTCCCCCCTGTCCACCCGCATACACAACCCTCCCTCCCTGCCTGCCCCGCTCTCTCTCTCTCGCTCTCTCTCGCACCCGCTCGGTCCCAGGGTAACCCCCAGGCACCCATCCGGTTCCACCGAACCTGATCCGAACCTAGAACCCGACCAATCATGCACCCTAATGATCGTTCTTTCAAATGCGTCTATAAGGCTCGTGAAACAAACCTGCTGACGAACCTCATATTTACCAGGCTCGGGAGAACGGGTCAAAGCACCCGTGCACGGGTGTCTAGCTGTAAACCCCGGGTTGAAGCAGTCCTCTTTCACGCTCGTCCTCTCCGCGCAAGCAAGCAAAGCAAGCAAAACTCTTCAACTACAAAACACATCAACACAAAAAAAAAACAGAAGAAAGTGATGATGATGATTGATCATCATCGTCGTAATGCCAAATTCCAAACTCTTTGATTCATCTGTTTTTTCAGAAGATCTCTACAACTTCAAAACAAGCCAAGCTTTTTGAAATCTTGCCAATTTCAAAATAAACCAAGCTTTTTGAAATCTTGTTGTTGTTGCAAACTTTGATTGTGCATATGAATGGAGCAAATCCCAACCCCCATTTCATAATTAGGGCTCATTCAGGTCCCTATGGGTTTCTTGTCTTGTGATCATGAGGTGGTGGTGGTGGTGGTTGTTGTTGTTTGGTTTCGAATCCTTCTGAGAGTAGTGCAGTCTACATGGAAACAGAAAAGAAGTATGATTGTTTGACCTCAAGACAGCCAGCAGTATTTTTCAACTTTGTTGAAAAACTTTTGTTTCAAATCCTTCTGGTGAACAGAATGAATGAGTTTTCAGGCTGATCAAAGAGGGATCAGATGCTCATCACTCGTATCCATGGGGAGTAAAATGTAGTTGCATTTCTTGTTTCTCAAATTGTTTTTGCTTCTATATGGGCTCTGATGGCAACTACAGTCCTTTGCTTGGACTCCATCTTCTCTGATAATGGCACTACAGTTCTTTGCTCTGACTCTTGTATTCTCTGTCCAGGGAAAATGCGCTCCTATCCGCAGAAGGGGACAACAATTGGAGAATGTGGGGATTATTACCTTTCTTCAAGAACTGATGCTTGGACCTTTTGGAGGCTTTTGCAAGAAAGACTATTTTTTCTTTCACCAATTGCAAAGTACTCATATGACCAAAGCAGGAGCACAGATTGCTGCAACAATTCAAAGCAAGAATCAAACCTTTCATAACACAGCCTGCAAGACCATGTGCAACAACAAGACACTCAGCACATCATGAAATCCCTTTCATCTTCGGCTCATGGGTCCACAGACAAAGAACCTCTTTGCCTAGATATGGTGTTTGATAAGGTTACATCATGTACAATGCTTAAACACTTGCATCAGAAAAACAAGGTCTGGTGCTTTGCCATAAGCTGCAGCAACCACTTGAGCAGAACTTCATTATATCAGCCCCTGCCTTTTTATCCTCTTGCATTTTGAACTTCTGTTTGATCCATGAGGCAAATCAATCTTCCAAGAATTACACTACAATAGAGGCTCCTAGCATGACCCTTGAACCCTATGCCAAAAGCATTTTCATTGTGTCAAGGCATCTCATGTCACACAACCTATTTCAAGGATGAATTCCAATTGTCAAGAAATTTCTCTTGTAAAGACCCATCACCTAATCAAGCCTTCAATGAGTTTGCCCTCTCAGGTCTTAACACAACCACCAAAAGTGCGGCTGTGGAGACAACAAGGATGCTCAACAAAGAAAATTGCTTCGCTGCTAGATCCATGTGTGTGCTCACAAAGAAAGCAACCGAAGTTCCAGCACTCTCCCAAATCTTCAACTGAGCAAAGGCAGCCTCCTGTTCCCCATTATGTCCCAAAATAAAAACTGTTGTATTTTTGCAATTGACCCTCATCTTGACTCGACCATATACGCTTTGAAATTTATGATTCAAAATATCATGCAGTGTTTGTAACTTGGACCAATCAGTAAACCAACTACAGGGATGGAGTGCTCACAGTATCATGTGGATAGAGGATCCCAAGAAGAGCACCAATCTGTGTCTGGAATGTTGCATCACCAACACCCCATGCAATCGACAGTCCCACAAGCAAGGCGCAATCGGTCCAACCAGTTGTGTACCTGAATTGGATGCAGAGAAAGTTCAAACAACCATATAGTGCATCCTCCTCAAATGTCTCCACATAAACACCTTGTATAACCATAGCTGCAGAGTAGTTCACAAAGAAGAAAGGTTCCTGATTCTTAGTTTACAGATGGTGAACATGAGAAAGGCATGCCCATTGAGCCTTCAACTTACTCTTGCTTCCAGAAGAATATTATCAAAACAACAGCTTGTGTAATCGCACCCGCAGATGTGATGATGGCAATTGACACCAGCCCTGTTGAATATTTGCCTGCTACCAACGACCCCTGTCCCATATGTGCCACACGTAAAATTACACATGCATAGACAAGTATAGAACTCACAGTTGCAGTGGACAGTCGAATGAGTCAAACTTTCTAGAAGGTCACTGAAGAAGTTCATGCATGACTAAGGGAAGTATTAGCTTACAATGGCATCTGCAGCACTATACACAGCCATCACACCTCCAACCCAGGATACTCCAAAAGCTGGGGTGATTATGTCTCTGGTGAAGTCACCCCTGTCAAAGCTTGTCCATGGTAAGAAATGTGAAATAATGCAGACAGAGAACAAAAAGTCTAGAGGCTGTGTTGAGGCATAGAAGTATAGAGCATTTACAGGGTGAGAGAAGCATGCAAGCAAGGGATAGAGACAAAGAACACATACCAGATGAAGGCCCGCTGCAAGCCCATGTACAGAAAGATCAATATTAGCAGCAGCATCTTCTTTTCAAATAGGAGTGAGAATCCACTCTTCACAAAGGAACGGTTGCAAATGACAGAGTTGACTGAATCACTTTGTAGCAAGGGTTGCTCAGATGTGCATATTTGGTCATGTGGTCTTAAAAGACAAGCAAACACAGTGCCCACAGCCATACTTCCCAGAAACACAATGAAGAGTTGCACTATCCCTGGAGTGGTCATGCTTGGATCCACTGATGAGCTCTGTTTCACAAGTTTTGTTTGAGTGAGAAAACAATGAATGACCCAAAGAGTTTTCCATCACATAATCAGCAATGCAGCTCTATCTAGGTCACCTGGACACTTAGCAATGTGCAACCTTCCTGAGAATTCAAATACTCTCAAACAAAGCTCTTGCCTGTAAAGACCTAACCATGAGACAGATCAGAGGCTCACTGATGGGAGGATATAAAATCATCAAATAAGCTCCTCATAACTCAAGAGTAGAGCAATGGTCTGACTTCTTACTGGGCACCCACCTTTGCAAATTGTAACAAGGCCAGCGTTATGAGATTGCCAATCACCTGAAACTCCAAAATCAAAGATTCAGAGATGATATGCAAAATTGAACTGATGATCAAGTTACTTGAATCCTTGAGTTAATCTTGTACGTATAGGACCTGATTGGATGCAAACACACTCCAGAATTGCCCGTTGAAATTCCCAATAGCTGTGGCTTCTGTGATGTTGCACACAGCAGCATGACTCTTTGCTGCAAAAGTCAAATAAGTACCCTGCAAAAGCCCCCCAACACCATGTTTTGTCATTGATTTACTATCCCCAGTTCATCCTTTTTTGGCTCAAACAGTCAAGAGGGACCTTGTTCTCACAACCTCCCTCTACTATTTCGTAACAATCTCACGAAACAAAAAGTTTGCACCCTCTCTTTTTATAGACATTCACTCTATATTCTGAAATTGAAGACAACACACACCAAGCCAAAACCTAAAAGAAGGAATATCAGCAGTTTGCATTGCAATAAAGGGAGATGTCCAACCTGTGCAACCCAAAGGATGGAACCTGTAAAACCCTCATATATGGATGCAGGAATCATGGTGCACCTAGCAACCAAATACCACAGGGGTGTTTCTGAGGAGGGAGTTTCATTGGAAGTTTGACAACCTCTAAGACTGACACTATTCCAAGCTTCATCATCATCATTGATACAAGGAACACCAGGTGTATCATCTATATGTCTCACTCTGTGGTTGGAGTGCAAACCACAGACATGAGGAGGATAAGCACATCAACTTAAATTTCCATCAGTGATGTTATTGTTTTACAGCATCAATTTGGCAGCAAATCGTATGTACACTAGAAAGGTTTTTATCATTCTAAGTAACAACAACAACATCATTGTTGCTTGCGGCACAATGTAAGTCAACAAACTGAGTAAGCTACAGAACATGCTTTGTCAAGATGGAACTCAGAAACCCTAATTAGGGAATTCAAATGCAATAGCTGAGAGAGTGCACAACATCACTGCTCACAAGAATTGAAGATGGCAGCATACTAGAAATCAAACCTCAGAGTAAAAGATTTAAGGAAAGTAAGGGAAACGACTGAATGTTCCTGTTATATGATTCTTCTTCTTCATGATGCCAAAATTCCTGTGAGAAAAGATATCACAATAAACTCAAAAAGAAAATTCTCTTTTTTTCCTGAAAACCCTTGCTCTGTTGTTGTCGGAATGCAAGAAGAAGAAAAATGCTTGGGAAGAAAAAGAAGAAGACTCATAGTAGCTTACCAAGATGGGAAGAGATTGGCGACGATGAAAATCCAGTATCCTGAGAGTGCGAACAGAATGGCATTCTTGGAGCCCAACCGCATGACCACGAAAGGTGCTCCCAGTGATGAAATTGTTAGAGAAAGATACAGCACAGCGAGCGAGGTTGATCCCAGACCATCAATCTGCGTACAGACAGTAACAGCACAACAACAACAAAAAGCGTCCCTCCTGAGTTACAATAGAAAGTGTAGGTATACACACACAATTCCGAATTCTTCCGAATGCAACCAGAGTCTTTCTTTTCTTGTCTTCTTTTTCATCTTCTTCTTTCTGATCATGCTCAACGAGACATACGGGGCAAGGAACTAAGTTTTACGTTAAGAAGACTGCTTTCCAGATTCTGTATAGCTCCGTAAGCCAGGAACACGAAGAAAAAGCTCAAACTGAGCACATGAAGATCTCGCACCGCTGAGCGCCAATTCGCGTCCATCGAAACGCAAGAAAACTCGGGTTTTTTTCTGCTTTTTTGGCAAGGTCCCGTGTTTCTCCTTGTTACCAAATGATTTTCCACAGCACTCAGAATAATTGTCCTGAGAATGAACACTAGCTCGTCTTCTTTGCTTCTTCTTCCTCTTGCAGGAGGATCGCTTCTTCCTCTTCCTTCCAAAAGGCGATTCCTTTGTTGTTTTTTTGTCGCTTCCAAGTCATGCACTACTAGGCCCCACCCAATTCATCAGGAGAAAGAGAAAAAAAACTACAAGTTTTGCGCCATCTGCGCCCCCGATCTCTGCACACTGCTGATCAAGGAAACCACCACCACCACCACCACTACTGGTACTACCACTAATCCTACTACTACCACGACCAGGACGATGTTCTATTGCAATTACAAACACGACAACAACGGCTCATTACTGAAGCTCCACAAAAATGGAACGAACTCGCAATTCACACACACTCGAAAGAGTCAAATTTTCTCCGAATAATGGGACCAAATAGAAAATGTATGCGTTCCGTCATGTTGTTTGTTCCTGAAAAATGTTCCTACTTTGAGTGAACCAGCACCCAGCAGTGCACCGAGGAGGATGGATGGTGTAAGTAAGTGGTCAGGAAACAGTTTTCTGTCGGGTTCCAGTTCCCTAGCTAACCATGGTAGTTAGCTCAGTCCTTTTTGGGGCCCTGGGTACATAGCATTTGATCGAACTTTTGGAAGTTTTACCTTATTAGAACTGGTTTCACATTAGGTGAATTCGTTTCTTTGGTGAAAGTGTTTAGACTGTTTAAATTGGAAGAGATGTTTTTTTGGTGTTGAGAGTGTGGACAGAGAGGTAGATGCACAACATCTTATTTATTGGCAGGGCCAGCGTGTTTGTGACGCCTTGTTTTTTTGCTACATACTTACTCACAACCTGCTTGTCGGGTTGTTAGTAAGTAGGTAGTAAAAACAGCCTTTCCTTATGTATAAACCAATTTACTTACGAAGTAATCACCTATTTTCTAACCTATCTACCCATATATGAGAGCTTCTTCTTCCAGAATATAAACCAACTACATATAACCGCACTTGAGGTTCATCCACAACTCAATATTAACAGGCATCTAGTGGATGGTGAGCTCTGGGGTGCTGATGGTTCACTGTGGATGTAAATAACAAAAAACAGCCATGGTGAACATTACTTCAAATGTGAGGACCAAACTAGGTTACCATAATAGAGTTCCATAGTCTCTCTCCCTGCTTCCAAGTAGAGCCCATAAAAGCAAATCTTTAAAATGGGAGATGGGTCCCATCAAGGATGCTGGAACATGACACTTCCAAATTCATTGGAGCCACTAGAGAACATTAGTAGTAGGTAAAAGGCTCAAAGCCCCAGGGGTAGTGGTGCAGTGTTTCTTTTTAAGTGAAAGTTGCCATCATCCAGAGAATAATTTAGCCAAATTTGGCTTCATATTAGTTATGAAAAGTTGCAAAACAACAGACTCCTTTTATCCTTTTTGGCTACCTACTGGAACTTCTCATTAAAATCTAGCGATTTGGAGGTTGTTTCCCCCTCAAAATCTGGCGAATTTGGGTCATTTTTCTCATGAAAAATCCTTTGCATAAGTGAAAATCATAATCTCCAGGTGGAAATTTGGCGAAAATTCTACAGTAAAAGAAACCCTGGGACTCCCAGGATTAACCAGAATTCATGTACCGGGGTAGCAGCCTTTTCTAGTGTCTAAATTTCGCCAAAAAAAGAAATTTAAATTTAAAGATTCAATAATGAAGCAATTTTGGAAGTTCTCAATCGCCAGAAGTGAGAGAAAAAATACTAAAAATCATCAGATTTGTATGTATGGTTTTTTTCAGTGTGTCACCAAAATTACTGAAGAATGATTAAAGTTTTTTATTTCATATATGGTATATAGCCAGATTTGACTAAATCTTCCTAGATATCATAGCCACTTTTTCTACATCTTCCAA
>Ga0116228_10001336_pt1 | contig 20399 bp, 22 predicted proteins | sample S1TSphfallax_2_FD_89694 | JGI IMG/M metagenome (GOLD analysis project Ga0116228, IMG submission 89694) | Host-associated microbial communities from peat moss isolated from Minnesota, USA - S1T2_Fc - Sphagnum fallax MG | ecosystem: Host-associated > Plants > Peat moss > Unclassified | place...
CCAAATCATGAAAACAACAGAAGGATAAAGAGCTATGGCATGCTCCCTAGCTTGTAGCACTTTGGGGGTAAAAAGGCATGCTAAAATAGGCCAAAAAAGTAGTCTTCAAATGTAAAAAAAAAGAAATTATGACAAGTAGATTAGGAAGTAGGTGATGCCTTATGAGATTGTCCTTTTGAATTAGATGAGGGCATCAAATGTGATATGTTGAAGTTTTTGAAAGTTTCAAAAGTTGTATCAACCCTTTCTTAAACTTACTTCCAATGTACTTTGCAAAATTGGCCAATTGGTCATGTTGTGGAAAATTAATTTGGAAATTTCACTCACATGTTGCATTTTGAAAGGGTTTGGGGCATGATTTAATGAATTAAGCACATGCAATGCACTTTAATATCACATCAAAAAAATATGTTTTAAATGCCAAATTTGGGTTTATGTAAAATTTATTTTGAAGGGGCTTCACATAGTCATAATCCAAAAATTCAAATTCCAAAAAATGTGTATCAAGGTGCATAATGGTCCAAACATTAGTAACACATCATTTGAATTATTTGATTTGGAAAATGTGCAACCAACCAGAGTAATAAACTTGCAATTAATTAATTAATTAATTAATTAAAATAATAACATACTTTTTAGATAATCATATATGGTTTATTTAATATGATAAGTACTTCCCAAAAATTATGGCATGACTAAAATGCCTAAAATGCAGAAGATTCCAAAAATCTACTTTTATTTGCTAATAGGGATGACCAATTGGCCTACTTTATTTTGTTTACACCCGACAAGATTTTATATGAGACAAAAATTATATCCATTCTCCAATTTAGTTCTCTATAATCCTTTTTCATTCTTCCTTGTGATGTGAAATAACCTTTTGTGTGTTATTGTTATTTGTTAATTCATTTTACTAATAGTATGTTTTTGTCCTTCTGTATTTTTCTTTGAATTCTTTAACTCCATTTGAGTTCCTGATGTAGTTGTGTTTTTTGTCTTTTTACTATGATACTATTGTGAGATTTATCTTAGTGTTTGCATTCTATTTTAATCTCAATGGCTACTTTCCATGTTGTAGGAAAGCTAGATTAAGTACCACCTTGGTCCCTGACTTTGGAGTTGTCTAAATGATCGAGAATGTCCTCTGTGCAATGTTTGCATTTTGGCAGGGATCTTTGCATGTTTCAAAAGATGTTTTTTACGTCGAAAACAACATTGTTTGAAGTTTTATTTATCAAGTTCTTAATGTGAACTTTAAAGGGATGTTTTGGACGATCACTAATGGCATGCATCAACTCATCGGTGAACATGCACTCAACAATTCTCAAGATATTGTTTTAACACCAAACACAATTACATTCATGGTAAACATTGTTGCAAAAGGCATTGTGATGAAGGAAAAGCCCAATCTAGTTTCCCATGATTCAAAGTTTTTTGTCTTGATGGTAGAGTCATCATTTATCAACATTTGTGATTCATTTGAAGAAGAAAACCCATCCCTTCTTGATGTGGTTGTCCCTCTTTACATGAATTCCCAACCTGTTGAAGAGTAGCCTTTGTACTTGGATGTGTTGCAAGTGGCTCATTTCACCAGCATTATCGATTCGTTGAAGGTAATGTCTTTGACCTTGCAAGTTTCTTCTAAATTGAAATCCCTTAACTATAATGCCATCACAATTGAGTTTGTGAATTATCTTCCCACAAAATTCAATGGTGATATTTTATTTGAAATTCCTCCTATTTGTCATCCGTTGGGACATTCCGGACAATTACAAGGTATGGACAAAAAGTACAATGGTCATGCTTGGTGCAAGTTGTAAACCCATAACATCAAAAATTTATTTGGATTAGGCTTTAGAACAACCAAATGCCTTGGACAATTATGTTGTTAGAATGATTCTTGCCCTTTATTTTAGCGTTTTTCTATGTGTGAAGTTAATTGGAGTGGCGATTGTTCCCAGCTACCAATATATAGGCAATGTCTGATGAAATTGCCAATCTGTACCATCATCTATAACTTTTGTGACTCTTCACCCACCTATCTACAAACTTGTAGTTGTAGAATGTATTATGTTGTTCACAAATTTCCAAATCTTTCAAGAGCTACAATCCACTTGGACACCCATTCACATCCAATTATAAAAGGGATGTGTAAAGAATCCTTCCTAGAGATGAAGAACATGGTTGTAGATGAGGTATGTCGCATGCCAACTGTTACATCTTCGACTATTGCTTCGTCTATGAGTAAGAGTTTTCTTTTACGTCACTTGTTCAACAAGGATGGAAAAGGTCTTGTGGAGCTCCTCAAAGGTGAAAAATTAAATCAAATGTTGTTAAAGTTCGTTCCTTTGTGCTCTCATGGCATACACAATCTAATTGCTTCACATGAGCTCCTTTGATTATATCCTAAAATTGAAGGCACTATTTAATTACAACTATCTTCAAGACATTTGTTTTCCTAGTCAACAAGTTGGGCAAAAGATTTGTTCAAGATGTCCATCAATGGAGCTACGTCTAGATTTGATCTAGTCCAACAAATGTAATTGAGTGTTGATTTACAAAATGTGTGGATGATATTCAATCACATAAAATGTGTTCAAGGATGGAGGACCATGGGTTGTCACATTTATGACCAGTCTATTGTAACTATAATTTGTGACATGTAATCCAAGGACATGGAAGTTCATTGCATTCTATGGAGGAAGTTCGATATAGTTATTGAGAAGAAAAGGTTGGGTATGCCCATTTCCAAGGGGTTCATGGCGGATGGTGCACAAGCAAATTGGAATGTTGTTTGCATTGTTTATGGGATTAGAGATCCTAAAGTGAGATGGTTGACAAATAGTGGACTTGTTTTTTCCATTGGAATTAGTTTTTCAACAAGCATTCGAAGCAGCTAATCACTCTTAAATTCCATGATCAACACAAAGCCCTCTATTATGATTACAAGAAAGCCACGTCCTTGGAGGAAGTTGACCTTTGATATACTACCATTCAGTCTTGGTGGTATTCATATAGAATTATAAGCAAGGGTGCCATTCACGAGTTCAATAATTGGTTCGGCTTCTGGCACTTTTGTGTTTGACAATGGGGTGCTTCATGTTGGATATAAATTCTACTAGATTATTGTGTTCAAATTTTATTTTCCATATGTCCTTCTTGAATTCTAACTTCATTCCTTTTATTTGCTTGTAGAAACTTTCTTTGGATGAGTAAGTTGATATGCTAACTTGTAATTCATTTGAAACAATCCATAACATTTGGCTATAACAATTTAACAATAAGGGTACTTGCCTCTTTGCTGCAATGTTTCATGATTATGTGCAAACATTCAAACAATCTTCATTATATTATGCCTTCTTATAAGGAGGTGCATTTGGGACCGATTCAGACAATAATGAATTGTGCTTGCGTAGGGCTAGTTAGTTTGGGGACCTAGTCAAAATTGCTATTGTAGTTATGAAGTACACCTCAAGCTTTAGTCTTTCCACTAGAATACCGCACTTGGAAGTTGAAGAAGTGTTTGGATCAACCAAACGTAAAACAGACCTTCCACCTAGGTCAAAAAAATTCACACCAACATGATTGGGTGAACTTCTTTCATCTGAGAGTGGCTAATGCAATGGTTCTAATCAACCAATTGTCAACTATTAATGTGGGAGAGGGTAGTGGTGATGATCTTGTTATCACCCACGATGGTGCGAAGGTCCTTGAATGCTTATATGGGGATGGCATTAATTAGTGAATTGAATGTTGTCCCCCGAAGTCAAATAATTGTTGTTCAACATTGCAAAAAAACAAAAAACATTATTGCAAAGCCAAAATCATTTCAAAACAAACAAATTATGGTGTTCATGTTCCATGTTATGTTGTTTATTAGTTAATAACCGAAGTTGTATCAATTGAGCTACGTAAGTTTTGGTTTTTTCATGATGACCTTATGTGTTGTGTGGGAGGGACAAACATGAAATATGCATTCAATAGGCCAACCTTACCTTCATTATGGCATGTGTAAGAAGGGACAAATATCACTGAAATTGACATGGTGGGATTGGAGGAGGTTGGTTTCTTGTTCTTGAAGAAGCCAAGATGTCCCCTTGTTAATTTGGTTGCGGATGACATATTTACACCCGTGAAACTTCCCAAATGTGCCCCTTGGAATCATTTGGCGATGGTATTTTTGCCCATGTCTATAAACCATTGGATCCAGATGATTAGCCAAAATTAAGGAATGGGAAGAAGATTCGTCATCCCAACACTTTCAAGCTATCCATTATATAAGAAAACAAGGGGGAGGTGGGACGAACTCTTGAAGCCACATATTAACTCCTTCAAACATTCCTCCTCCGGGATATGGACAGATTTACTACCTCCTTTTAAGACCACCAAAAAAATCATAAGTAATATGAGATAACAATTAGTGATTACCTAGCTTCAATTGCATGGATTTTTCTTTCATGATGGTTTCGTCCTTGGGCAAGTGGGGGCTGTGGGTGCCCTGTAAGCACTTATATTACATTTTGCAATATGTCATGTATTCTGGGATTAAAGAACCATTCATCCATTATCCATCCTAGAGCTGGAATGAAGTTCATAGATTATTAAATTGTGCCAAAGTCCTAGAAGTAAATTAGGTTACTAAGTCCTTAGATTGTTGTTAAATAGGAATGTTATGGATTATATTCTTTTGGAATTTATTCTGCTGTAGAAATGAAAATATTCTTCAACATGACATGTGTAGTGTTCTCAAGCATTTTCCCATTCCATCATTATGTGGATTTCCTACCCTTGACTTATTGTGTGACTTGATTTAACTTACACAAGTTATTGTTTCACCTTTTTACATTGTAATGTAGTTCCTTCGAGTTTCACTTTTGACACCTTTTTTTGCAGATGAAGTTGGACATGACAATTACATGAATTCAATAATTTCCATTTATCATAACTACTCTAAAATTACTTTCATCCATACACTCAACCAATTGGAAGTTTCATCCAATTTTTTGTCTATTTTTAGTTATCATCCAAAAGTTCATTGATGCTCCATGTTCATCCAAATATTTAATCCATTTTGTAACTTTCATCCATGTAGATGTGGTTTTCATCTAGCATAATTGTTTTGGAATTCATTCCACCTATACATTTCAACATGTCGAATTTTTCATCCATAATTCACCAACTTGTAATTATCATCCAAAAAGTTCATTGATGTATAGGTGAAAATTCAACTTTCATCCAAACTTTTCATCCATTTTGTGATTTTCATCCATGTACATGTGGAAAAATATTTTCCATGTCATTCCTACATGGCATAAGGATATTCTAATAATATTATGTCCATGTCATCAAAATATTCCAAAAATATCCATTCATGCTCACATGTTCACTTCATAGCATCATTGTGTTCATGTGGGTATCCTTAAACAAAGTTTTATAAGACTGGTCTATTGTTGCAAGGAATCTAAAACAAATAGGCAACATAGATTCAAGAGTCTTATAATGTATAAAGGCAAATTAGGTGCTTGCTATCAAAGGATCTTGTGCCCTTGGGCCATGTCATCTTCAATCTACAATAAATGTTTTTTTGAATGTGTGTTGGTCCACATAGGTTTTTTGGGATCACCACATAGCTTCCACTACTCTTAACACCGAGAATAAGTGAGTTGGTAGCCATGTTTATAGATTTCATTTTGAAGGTGTTGTCCATTCCCCTACAAGTATTTCTATCATGTCTTGTTATTTCAAGATTCCATTGATCAACTCCCCAATCATGTGGAGATTTAGCGGAACCAGAAGGCAAATAACATTGTGTTCTAGAAGGACATGTTCAAGGATTGGCCTACTTTTCATCTTTTCTAATGTGGTTGGTACCTTGACTATTTGAAAGATTACATTGAGGGAGAGTATTAAGATGTCCTTCATGGAGACTCTTGCAAATTCTACAAGAATATAGATTAAGGGTGCAAAATATAAAATGATTTTTAAGGCAAAGGGAAAATTGAAGGAGAAAAGAATGGAGGCTCCTTCTTCCAATGTAAATTAAAAGGCCTTTGTATAAGTTCTTTTGAACCAGACTACATGTCTGTAAACAATAGAGGATATGAGGAGAGAAAGAAAGGCTATTACCCCACCAATTCTTGCCACCCCTCCTCCTAGTGGAGTCCAAAACACCTAGCAAGGATCATTCCAATTTTCTTCATCCCGCCCAAGTCCAATTGCTCTTACCTCTAGCAAGCCTCTTGGCTTTCAACACAACGTCCTCCCATTCTCATGGCCTTCCATTGTGGCCACCAAGATTTTTTTCGAACTTGGCCCCCAAAATATGAGACAATTTCCAAGTTCATTCACAAGGTAGGCTTACATTGCATTCTCTTTCACTTTAACATAATTCAAACAACTTGTCTTGGATGCACTAGCTTTTTGCCTTTTTCTGTGCAAATGGATCCTAGTGGGAAGGTTTAACTTGTCATTCTTGACGTTCCCAAAAACCTCCTTGTTCCATTCATATCAAGGAACCCTTATAATATTCCTCCTTGGAATTGAAAGGTTGATGAATATCTATGATTTTGTTGAGAAGTTTTTGGCCTTTCATGGGGATGTGTTACTATTTCACATGAATGACCTTAGAGTTCTGAAGGAGGTTAGGTCTTATATGAAGAATTATGACCTCCAAATTTGGATGAAGTGGGCTATGGTGAACTTATTACCACTCACAAATAGTGAGGACCCATCTTTCAAGGTTCCATCACAATCCCATAAACTTTCATTGTATTGAAATCTATCTTTTAATTTTGTAAACTCTCCTCAACTGTGCAACTTTTTTCATTAGGTTCCTCAATGGGAGCTCCTTGATTAGTGGGAGATTCATCTTTTCTTTTCCATTCGATGAGTTTGTGAACAATGTTATTGATGTTTGTAATGAAAATGTGTTGTATAATCAAATGGATAGGGCCTATATGTCTCTATCCAAGGTTGGCAAGCCATTCAAGGCTGTGAAGGAAATGCATATTGTTACGGTTCAAGCCTTGATCAATATCTATTCCAAGAATGCATCTTATGTTGCAGATTTATTTATATCCACAGGTATGTGCCTTTCCTCAAGAAATGTTTTTCGATCTCTACATTAAATATCATGTTTAACCATCTTTCACCATGCATGCAATAGTGAACTAGGGCCTCCCAAAGCCTTGGGCACCACATCCTAGCTTTGGAGTCAAATATGGAGGTTTTCCCAAAGGTGTTGGAACCTTTTGTTGAAGTGGCTACATTCGACCCTAACTCCAAGCATATTCACAACTTTGACATTGAGTCTTTTGTCATGAAATGTTTAAGGAGGTTGTTTGATTGTGAATAAGTTGACCACTTCTATCAATATTATGCATTCTTTTGATTCTTTATGTTGTATGCCTCACATTGTCCTCTCGCTTATTTTACAAATTATTGTCTCCATTGAAAATCCTCCTTTTATTTGGGTTGGATGAACTGTTCCAGGATCCTTCCACTAGTTTTTTGCTACCATCATATGTCAAGGCACAAGCTCAAGCTCTGGTGTCCTTGCCTTCACCTCTGTGGTCATGATCCAGGAATTTGAAGTTATGTCGATGATGAAACATTAGAAAATGTGTAGGGTGAATTTTTGAACTTAACGGTGGACCATTGGGTTTATGAACCCGTTTGGTGGTCCTATGGTTGGGTGGAAAGCTCTAATGATGTTTTCATGTCTTGCGCTAAACTTCGCTTTGATTTTCAAACAAGGCTCCTCTTTATCATCTTCCTTGAACTCTTGTAGTGTATGTGTCAAATCTTGTACATACCACAATGTTGGAGTAACCATTGTCACACAAAAGTGATAGTATAATATTATATGTTGGAATGCCTCCTGTAATTTTAAGCTTGGTTCTATGATTAGTTGTAAATTCTACCCATGCAATTTCGTGTTCTCTAAGTGTTTTTTATTTCTACTTAGGTTCCCAAATTAAATTATTTGGGGTTTAAAAATGACTTCAACCTTGTAATGATTGAAGTAGACTTCAGGAAAATCAAAAGTTTCATAAACTGTCTCCCAAGAAAACAATTACTTTTTAAAGAGATAATTCGTGAAGTGATTTGCATGTCAAATTATAGTTTATTAATTTGAACTTAGAAAGGTTGTTCCTTGTGTAGATTACAACCTTTGTCTTTTGACAATCATGGAATTATATATTAGTGCTTTAGAAATTATTTCAAACTTTAAATGATTCTTGCAAATGTTCAAGCAAATCAAGCTTTACATCTATGAAATTCTGCAAGAGAATTGGGTTCTTTGCAATTGGAAGACCATAAAGGTTTGTACACATTATGTGGATGCCAAATAGAAATTATATGTCTCCATGATTTGATCAACTTTGCATTTGTTTTATAAAATATTTCAAGCAAAAGTTCTAATGTACATGTGTTTTGGAAACATATTTCAAATTACATAATTGGAAATTTGCAAAAATAATTTATGTTGATGTTGGTGATATCAAAATGGTTATATGTTAGTATCAGATCAAACTTTTCAATTTTATCAATTTAACAACCTAACACACAAATGCTTATAATTATTTATAATGTCAACATTTCTAACCTTGTTGTGCCTTATAGTGGGGAATTATACCTAACAATACCTAAACAATACATAATTGTTACAATTATAACAATACAATAGTTGTAACTATACCCAAACAATACCTTAGAATACATAACAATTTCCAATTAAGTTTGTGGCTACTTGATAACAAAACTCAATTTCTAAAATTGAATAACCACATTAGGAGATGAAATATCTTTTTATATATGTGAGTTCAATCTTCTAGTAATTGAAGTAGATCATAATATTCATGTTTGAATTGCAATTTCTTAATTGCAAGTTACAAATGTTCATGGTGCAGATGAAGACTGTTATCTTTTGAGAGGCATAAAATTATGTACCTTGTGTTGAGAATTGATTTCAAACTTTAAATGATGGTTGTAGATGTTCAAGTAAATTAAAATTTTCATCTATCAATTCCTGAAATAAACTTTCATGTTTTTCTAGATGGCTTGCCATATTGGTTGAAACACATTTTGTGCATGCTAATGACAAATTGTATGTCTGCATGTTTTGATCAACTTGGCAAATTTTATTTTGGAAAATCTCTCAAGGGAAAGTTGTAATGTACATATTTTTCGGAAACAAACCCTAACTTGGATTGTTGGAAATTTATAGAGATAATTTGAGTGTTTTTTATAAATGCATTGTGTTGATTTCATTAGGGTTATGTTGGTAGCAGATCGAACATTTCCATTGTATAGTATTATATCAATTGTGAATTTAAATTTGAGTCTATTTGATAACAAATCACAAATTTTATAATTGAATAACCACATCAAGTGATGAAATATCTTTTTATACATGCATTGCAATTGAGTTCATTGTGTAGTTATGGAAATAGATCATCATATGCATGTGTGAAATGTCAAACACTATGAATATAATTTCCAGTATATTTGAAACTAATTCCCAATTTTGTTATTTTTAAATGGCCATAAATAATTCATCTATCCTTCTATATCCTACATTGCTTTTGTGTTCAACATATCTTTGTGGACTCATGTGTCAACTATTATATTTAAAATATTTTTAAAATTGTGAATATATTTTCCATCCTAACTCAATCTAGATGAAATTTTTCATGATTGTATTGGGCAAGAAATAACTCAACTTCCAATTGGATTTGTTAGTTTTTTTTATGGTCTTGCAAATGACATTCCTATGGTTTTCATATGGTTGCAGTTGTTGAAGCAAATCAAGATTTTCATTTGTCAACTCCTAAAGGAAAAATTATTGTTTTTCATATGACATTTCATTTGGTTTAAACACATTTTAAAAAAAACCTCATCTATAACAATTTCAAATGTTGAATTGATAACAATGGGCAAGATAAAGTTCAACAATTGATTGATTAGAAATGTTAAAATGCAATACTCCTCAAGTAGCCATGATCAAAAAACCAAACACACATAGACAAATACACATCCTACACCAACTCAAAACTTCCATTTCATTTATGTTGGTTCATTTGATGGTCTTTTAAATGACATTTTTATAGTTTTCTATTACTTTACTATCGTTATAAGATGTCATTGATGTCAATGGCCTCGTTTGTAGTAATATTGTGGGGAGCCTTCAACACTCGAACCTAGTTCATTGTCCAATCCCCTACATACCACAACTTTCAGCCCATTTTGACATCATCATCGCTCCAAGATCCTTGCATTTTAGGTGGAGTCTAAAGGCTAACTCTCACCAGTGGCACCATCGCATTTGTCTCCATATAATAAACAAGTGTTGGCGATTCGTACTCATCTTCCTCTAGGCTGTTTTGATTTTTTGACCACTTTTTGTTGATAACCATTTCAAGGAATACTTATTCAAAGACACAAATCCCAATGGATAATCAAACTACCTCAAGAATTGAATTCTATATTTCTGATTTGTTGGGTGTGTTCGCCATGGACTATCTCCCAAATGTTGTAATAAGGTGTGGAGAAAGTCCTTATCAAACATACAAATCATTGTCACATAGATTTTGTAGTCCTACAAATGGTTCCTTTGTGCCCAATATCCAACTTCTCCTTAGTATTCTACATCAATGGATTTCATCTCTTTCTTCCCAATAGTAAGGTACAAGTCTAAGTCTTGGGGAGTTTGACAAGACATGTCTGTTGTCTTTTTCAAAATGGAGCAAATTAAGCAATTGAGAGTGAAGATCTTGTACAAAAAAGTCATAGCACAACAAATGAATAGGTTGTTATTAATAATGTGTACAAAAAAACTTGCAAATTAAAACCCACTCCTTGAATAATTAGAATGTGGTCTACATTGGAATATACTAATATTTTAATATAAGTAAAAATGGCCAGAAACCTATTAGATTTAATGACAATGAAAATTAGATTTTATACAGAAAGTGCCATTGTTAGATTCCAAAAAGATATTCATTATAATGTACTTGTCAATTTCTCTCATTTTCTTCTTACATTCCTATAATGATGTCTTTAATTACCTAACCCTTTGTAGGATACATTTGCAAAGCTTGCATCAATTTTTCAGTGTGTTATTAGAATAGTTGTTTCACAATCATGTTATTAGAGTAGTTGAAATATCTTTTGTCAATTTTTTTTTGTATTTTATAGATAATTATAATATCTAGCCACCAGAATATGTATCATTTATGTTTTGTTGACAAGTTCATGTTTCAGCCATGTTTAATTTGTTTCCCATACAAAGGCCACAATGACAATGACCACGAATGATGTGGCAAAATATTTGAATATTATGTTGGTAGTGTAAAATATGCTTATGTTGTCAAATAATATTTTGCCACATGGGACATGTTTGAAACCAAGGGGCAAGATTCTTAATAAATGTGCTAAAAACATTTTTTTTGGTTCAAGACATGGGGCACCAACCTTGGTAGAATTCAATATTAATGTTTGAGTGAACAAAGACATTGTTGTCAAATGTCCATGTGACAAATCCACATGGCATTGATGACATGAATTTTGGCTGATGTGGTGGAATATACTTTTGTCAAGGTATATTTTGACATGTCATTAGAATATGTCAAGGAATATTTCAAATGACATGATGAAATATAATTGGAATACGCCTTCCAGCTCCTACTCATAGGCTCACACTCTTGCTCACACATTCACCAAATAGTAATTCCCTATTGCTAGTAGGTATGTTCCATTGAATGGGATTCAAAGATGCATTTGTCATAGTACATTACTTTTGCAAGATTATAGACAAAAACTTATATATCTTGATAAGTATCAAGAATGTTTCCATGCTTCCATTTTAATTCAACCTAAAAGAAACTTAGAGATGACTAATCAATAAGAGACTTACAAATATTTTAAATTTGACAACCTAAGAGCATCTATTCAAATAATACGACAAATTCAAACATACCTTTATGTTACAAGAAAAATTTCAAAATGCAACTAATGCATTTGCAATGATGTCGAACTAATTATTATTTGCAACTAGCTTTAATCATCTTTACAATTATTTTACACTCTTGACTATTTTTGCAATTATGGAGTCAATTACATATGTAACTAATTTTTTTAATCTTATATTTTAAGAATTTTTTAATCCATGATCATTTCATATGTCTCATTAGTTACAAATGAAACCAAACTTAATTACAACACTAGGATATCAAAATAATCCCTAGTGATATAAATAAATGTATTAATTTTTTTTGAAAGATATATGTATTTTTGCTAAATTTTATTAGGAATATAATGAATGCATATTCTCATGGGTGTATATTTAATTTGTAGTTAGGCAAGATAACTACCTACCTACATATGCTGGTCTACCTACTTAGCCTAAGCTACCTACTTATTGACTAATTGATGATTAATTAATTAATTTTTTAATTTATGAACTATTAATTAGTTATTTAAAATAAATAAATTATTTAATTTATTATTATATAAGTAATAATTAGTTAGCTAGTCAAGTAGTTGGTTAGTTACTTATCTACTTATATATAAATTTTTAAATTTTAAAAAGAAGACAAAAGATATGAGTTAAACTTCCTAATTGCAACTTTAATTTATTATTAGATTAAAACTTCAAATTTTATCTCATATGCTTTGTGGTATCTCACTTCCATCTAGGTTCTTATTGTTGATGAACTCACTGTTGCATTTTTGTAGATAATTTGAAAGACATTCATAATCATCCCATGTTTTTGCTGCTACAAACAGAGAATTCCTACTTCTTCAATTTCTTTGAACAGTCTCCTGAAGATGAGTGAGAATGGTGAGAGTTTTTCTTCCATTTATGCTCCTTTTATTTGCGCTGTGGCACTGAAGGCTGGGTGGAGATTGGAAACATCAGAGTATTTCTGTCTGCGGAAACTGAAGGACCTATGGAAAACCAATTCCAACAGCATCTTCTATGCAGCCGGATTGGCAGTTTGTTGAAAGCTGAATTTCTTGGCCTTAGCGTGTCCTGCCTTGCATAAGATGAGTTATGCAGGCATAGATATTTTAGAGCAAGCTTCTGGTGACAAGAATCTCATGCTGACCAGCAGGAAGATGGCTGGTTTTGCAGATTGGGTAGTGGTCAAGAATATGCTGGCAGTGGACAAACTTCAAGACACCATTGTATCACTATTTTTCCTCCCCACATCACCAAACCCAAGGCAAACCTTTCAACCCTTTTGGTTGTGCAAGTTCAGTCTTGTTTGAATGCTTGAACCCCATATTTTGATACTGCACCAGATGAGCATAGATGATCTAATTTGTTTGGGAAATTTCAATCTGCTCTGACATAGCACCCCCCATCATAGAATCTCCAGGGATTTAAGAAGCTATTAGGCTTCACTTGTTGAAGAGGCAAATTTTTTGTTATGAACAATCTGAAGCAATTGTGTGGATTTGTACAAAATTTAAAGCAACGGGAAACAATTTAAAGCAGTTGTGTGGATCTGTAAGGTTTCCAATTCAGAGGAAAGAGTGATGACCAGGAGAACTAGGCCCACTTTACAAAAGAGGTTAACACATCATCACCATCTTTGGCGCACACATCAATTCATTATTCGAGGAATAGACACACTCTGCTAGGTGTAATTGCTATATTTGATCAGTCATAGAAAGTGTCAAGATGTTGAAAGTGAGACCCTATTCTGACTGCACTACCATGACAGTAAACACAATTTTGATTTCACAGGAAGCACATTTTGTCTCCTCAGTAAGATTCTGCCAACCTAGCACCAGCAGCTGCTGAAAATGGCTGCAAATGCCACTTTTTGGATGAGCCCTCTGCCTCTGTGTCATGAAAAAAAATCCCTGTACCAAAAACCTGCCTGATGGCGTGGGTTTTCCAAGCCCTCCACCATGAGTTTTGGGTTGAGCACTTATGTTAAAAATGGTTAATGGTTTTGGGTTGATTACTGCTCATTGGCCAGCCACCACGGTTGATCCATGTGTTGCTTCTATTGCTAAGTAAAGAAAATAGAGTGTAAGCTATAGTGTTTATGGGTGGGGAGGGGCGAGCACTTATGTTAAAAATGGATGTTATGTTTGGTGGTAACAAGTAGTTTCCAGTGTAACCACTGGAGCTGCTCTGAATGGAGATCCACTCACAAGCAGTATCTAGGCCTCTACTCTTTGTCAACCACATCCAAAAGAGCATGCAAAGTTATTTCTTCACCGTCACTCATAAACATGGAATATTGTACAATGTGTATAGCCAGCATCAGCAAAATATCACCACAGAGGTCAATCAAAGTGACTGGTCAACCAAAGTTTTTATTGACCCTTTTGAAGAGCACTTTATCGTGGACATATGTACAGGACCAAAGTCAGTTTCATGCTCTTTAGAGGTTGAACTTCATCCAAATTACAAATTACAAGCCATTATATGGTTGCCAATTACTCTTACGGGAGTACTAGAAAATGTAAAAGTAATTTAGCAGCACTCAGAGCAAGCTTGATAATCAGAACCCATTATAAATTCTCAATTTTGAGATGCTAAAACCATGAGCATGTGAAAATTTTATCTCATTCTTGATGCCCATAACAAACAGATTTATTCACTTATGGAGATTTCTATACAGGAGAAGGGCTCATCTTTAGACCCTCCTGAGATTTGAGATAAGGGTCATAGGGCAAATGCAGGTTACTGAAAATTGCCTAAGGGTCTGAAGATAGACCCTTTCCTTACATTAAGCATCTTGAAAAAAAATTGTGTTGATTCAGTTTAAATGCAAAAGAAAGATTGATAAAGCTAGAAATAAAAAAGAGGTACCATCCAAATGGTGGAAGGTGCTCTGATAGGCTAGCATGGAATCGTCTGTGAAGTGGATGGCTCCATGCCAGATTTTGCTCTAAGAGAGTCCTCAAAATACACTTGAAAGCAATTTGAGGGTTCTGTATGTGTAGGGTAAGGCACTGCTGTCAGGACATAATAACTTCAGGTTGGGGACCCAATCACTAGACATAGGGTCCCCAATGTGAAGGCCCTTCCCCAAACTAAAGTATTAAGGTATGAAACAGGCAGCATCTACCTACTTTGCAAGCACAGGAGGCACCTTTATGCCCAAAGTATGTGTAAGCTGCTTCCTCTTTTCAACAAGGCTTATTCCTGGATTTAAGGCATCCTCCATTTAAACCAAAAATTCTACCCAAGTGCTTTTACAATTTTGAAACAAGGGGTTGGTGAAGAACAGCAGTAAATCCAACAATAAAAAATTTCATCTTTCCTGTAACATCATTTGCTAATAAACTTTGATTGGTACTTGAAGGTTGATTATTGCATCCATCCATTGGACTACTATATTTCAGGTTTCTGATTTTCTCTGATGATTTCAACATATTATTGGAGATGAATTTTTCTCATAAGAAGAAAATGTTACATCTGATGAGGAGAACTAGTATTGCATTATAAAAGGAGTACAAGTCATGATTTTCTCAAGGCTTTTTATCCAGGACATCTAAAACAAAACATGTGTTGTTTCATCTGCCTGGAAAGAAAGAAGATTTAGAACATCCACAACATATTTCAGACATGCTGCAATAAAATTGCAAGACCATATACCCATTGCCATCATTCCCTTGACAAACTCCAAGGCCAAAAATTGAAGACTGCACTGATATGCTCTGATCAGAACCAGAGCAGTAGTTCCAGATGTGCAAAGATACCATAATTTAGAAGTACATCCTAGACTCTCCATTTCCATGCCACTATCCCCCTGTACACTTTGGGGTTGACTTGTGCTGCAAACAGTTTGGCACAGAAGGCAGGCCTATTGATTAATAACTCGTGACTGCACAACCTATTATGTGAACCATTAGGCAACTGATTATGTGGTGATCACATAATTTCATGTACATTTCCAAGAAAATGTACAATCCATGACAGTTTTCTGAGCTTTCACCAAGGACTTCCATGCATCTATGGGCATTTTCTTTGCACATAGCTTGGACCATGCTCCTCAAATCTGTTGTAAGACAACCAGAAGAAGAATAAATACTTACTCATCCACAATTCATGAAGAGGCAAAAAATTGCCACAAACTTTGCTGCCAAAGAAAACATTTCCTTGAAACTTATCAATAAAAGGAGAAAACCCCTTCAGTACTTTAGAAAAAGCACAGGATACATCTTCAAAAATGTGAATCTGGTTTACAAAGAATCTTACTCTGATTTGGAGAACCACATTTGCTGAAATGAACCTAGAGAAGCAAGTATACTCCCACCTATCCAAACACTGTGCCACCCAACCAGAAGCATTCAACATGTTAAGCATCAAATTGCATATTGAAAGAACCTTGTCCTGGAATTCTATTCCTGAAAACCACTGTAAACATTTATGAGAGCAATATACTTCACATTTTTCTGTGATGTGAAACATAGCTCAGAAATACCAAACAAAGACACACAGAGAGACCTGAAGCGACGCTCAGTAGCATTTCCACTTGCCAACACTTTCACACGTGCTGCTTGTGGTGCCTCCTGCAATCATCATCACATGAGACCACAGCAAGCCTCAGTCATAAGTTGGAGTTTAAAAAAATTTCATTTCAAAAGTGAGAATCAATGCAGCAGCACATGAGGCCCAAGTAAGTTGGTCCAATCTAGAAGACGATTACCCTTTCCATCACACAGCAGATGCCATACCTCCATAAGGTCTTTCTCCAAACGCTCCTTCATTTGCTGCATTGCTGCTGTTCCCCCTGCAAGCTAAATCACAAGCCCAAACAAATGGCTGTCATGTGAAAGAAAGAGCACTTATTTGTCACCTCAAGGGAAACCAAAAGATGAGCAGGAGGATGTTAACCAGAAGGGTTGTCACCTGTGTTAAAAGAAAGGTAAGCATTGTCAGCTTACCATGATGCTGCTAAAAAGCTCTCTTCTTATGTCAACATCACACTTGTTTATGCTATCAATCACCTGCAACAAGCCCAGGAGAAAGAACATCTTAGTAGTCTGGGTGACACAGAACTACTTCATTAACTTCTCCCCGTCTCTTTCACACACCCACATTTCAGTTTCAATGCATATACACCATGGCATCCTACAACAGACAAACTAATACTAAATGTCAGAAATTCCCCAAGTAAGAGTGTTCTCACCATTTGAGGTAGTCCTTGAAGAGGTGCATTGGCCTCGGCACCAAATTTCTCCATTCCAGGAATTGTCTGGGCCAGTCCCCTCAGGTTTATCAATATCAAACAGTGGTTGACCCCAAAAACAAAAGCACGAAACCCTCAGGCCAGCAACTGACAAAGGTCAGCAACATCTTAATCATACAAAAAACCCCCATAACAGTAAGCACCTGAAGAAGCGAAGGGTTGAACATGATGTCAGGTATTCTGAAGCGGTCAGCTCCCACCTCAATCATCCTGACGCACAAATGCCACAATTCAACTTCCCTCTCCCTAGCTCTGTATCTACACAAACCTACTCCAATCCAGTGAAGCTCTTGGAACATAACACTTGCAGGTGCAATCCAATGGATCTCTTCTGCAATGTAAGATCTCATGCGTGTAGAGGAGCAAGTAACAACCAAGAACAGAAAGATAATGCATGCCAATCAAGGAGTAAATGAACCTGATAACAAGGACAGACCCTGCACAGGTGAACTCAATGGCTTAACACAGGTTCAACACAGGTACCAAGGAACCTACTGATGGATTCAAAGAGTGACTGGAAACATAATGACTTGAGAGGAGTTGCATGCTACAGAAAAAATTGCTGAATCCAAACATGAACTGTTCGGCCACTTACTGGCCATCAGGGAGCTCATAAGGTGTTGTAGGAATATTTGCATATGAATTATCTGCAGTAATAGAAGGCACCAGTTGATCAGCAACAACCTTGTCAACCATATCTAAGAATTTAAACTCAAGGAAAGTATCCAAGAGCACTATTCCAGAGAGCCAAGCTCAAACGTGCCTACCCCATTCAGCTTTGGCAAATGCAGAAGACACAGAACAATTCCAGACTGTATTAAACATTATGTGTCTAGCATGAGAAGTCAAGGTACCATCAAAGGGTGAGTCTGGCACACGACAAACTGCTTCCTTCACATCTGCTGCAATGACTCTCTGCGACCAAGCCCCGAGTCCACATTGAGCACAGCTGACAAATTCACCTAGATGGATGAACTTCTCAATGCTTCTAAATGCCCCCTAACCTGCACTCATAAAAGTTTCTTATGCTGTAGCACACCACTGTGACTAAATAGACTTCTCACCAAGAAAATTAAGAAATTCCACATTCAATGCCATAGAAAATGAGTTGAGATTGCATTACTTCCACTGACCTGCATATATTTGTAGTAACTTTCTGTTGTATTTGGAAATTCCACTGGTGTCACCTGCAAACTCAAATGTGGATGTACCAAAATTCAGAAACTATAAATTATCAAAGTGGATAATGTGAATGTTGACTCTCATGAGTACTGAGAAATCTACATACTCACACTTGAGAAACCCAGAACACAGCAAAAAAAAATTCCTTGACATCAAAGCAAGACTTCCAGATAAGGACTGAAGAACCACACAGAAGAAGTACACAGAAGGGTAGAACTTGAACAAGAACAATAAAGCTAGCAGTATGAATAACAGTCACAGTCTCTCACTTGTTCAGGCACCATCAACAGTAATGTATGTATGATGATGACATATCTTTCACAACTTATCCACCAACTTCATCAGTGGGTTGAAGGTTTAAAGATAATTTCAAAACCTCAAACTCCCCGATACGGACCTCCTTGCGCTTGAATGAGAAGCGTGGTCTGATCTGAAAGGGCAATTACATTTCTGTATTAGAATTAAAGATATCTGTTGAAGTAGCAGGTCACAGAATCCAAATTAGACAAGGTTGAAGGTAGCAAACATACAGAAATACCCTTGCTTTCTAAAGTCTTGAGAAGACACTCAGTGAGAACATCGCCACCAATTGCTGATTTCACAATAGCCTGCCACCCACCAGCCACAGCTTTATGAGGTTTCCAGAAACTGCACTGAATTAAAACTGTGAGTAAAGTTGAGGATGCACAGACAAGGACTTGACAAGAGTTACCTTCTGAAGAACATAACCATCATGCACTGCTGCAACATTTGTGGATGCACCTCCACTGTAATCAACAACTGTATGGCTATTAGATACAACACTCTCTGATTCTGCATCCTGAAGCCAGTCTAGGTACAGAAGAAAGGACAGAAGCATCAGGAAGGTCAAGTATGAATGTTCCAATTACAGAGTTCCAACAAGTATACAAGTATACAACTAAATCTAAGTCAATAGAGCAGAGGAAGTAAGATATCTGACCAGTCTACAACAAGTGATGTCGCTCGCCCTGATGCAAATGATGTCAAGACCTACACAAGCCAACACCTCCCATCAGTTGCACAATCTTCTAACATTAATGTACACAGTGTAAGAGCCTTCAAACTACATATTCTATTTCTAACAGACAAGAACTATTTATTCAATACCAAAATAGGGTGCAGTAATTTTGAGTGAAGAAAGTCCAGAACAGTGAATCAGAATTCTTTAGTGTGCCACACAGTCAAAGGAGATTGGTTGATACCGCATTTTTGGCAAGAAAAACTGCAGGTGCTCCATATTTCTCAAACATGAGCTCCACCATCCTGCCACACGGAATCCATCAAGTTTTATCCATTTGTAAGCTCACCATTAACACTAGGTTTCTGGGTCGTCCTTGATCACTACATCTAGCAAGATGTAAAAGCTCTGAATTTCTCACAAAAAATCCATGCATTATTTATGTTGGAATGGCTTCTACTTCACCACAATACTGAGAAACTAAGAAGTATGATCAAATGAACTCTACAAGGCAAATTGATGAACCTATAAAACAGATAGATTAAAAAAAGGGAAAACTTAGCTAAAGTACCAAGCCTATTATGAACAATAATAGATATGGAGGAAAACAATAATTTCTTACTTTTCCCGGTTTTGTTGTGTATTGAATGAAGGTTCTGCCAAGAGCATGGGATGCTCTTTGGGGTCTACCAGAAGCCGATCTCTGTTCAAAATCTCTGTCATTAGAGAATCATTCAACATCCATGACTCCAAGAACTAGTTCTCAGGTCATCATAGCTTGTCCTCAAAGCTTCAAACCACAAAGTGATAATTACAAAACTCATTTGCTTGCAGGTTCTCTATCTGCAATCACGTGTCACCAGAGTCATTCCAGAAGAGTGGCAAGGCTTACTTCAGAGCATGGTCCCAAATGCTCTCAACAATTTCCCAGTCAGCCACCAGTCCATCTTTCATTGCTGGCACCACCTGCATGCTCATAAACAGGCCAAATTAGGTGGAAACAGCACAAGGTACTA
>Ga0116228_10001338_pt1 | contig 20376 bp, 10 predicted proteins | sample S1TSphfallax_2_FD_89694 | JGI IMG/M metagenome (GOLD analysis project Ga0116228, IMG submission 89694) | Host-associated microbial communities from peat moss isolated from Minnesota, USA - S1T2_Fc - Sphagnum fallax MG | ecosystem: Host-associated > Plants > Peat moss > Unclassified | place...
AAAACTTATTTTTCTTATTTTTCATGTTTTTCTTCTTGTTAATTTTTCATTACTCCTTGTCTTTTGCACTTCAAAGATGATTATAGGATATTTTTAATAATTATAATTACTTAATGAAAATATGATTTTAACATTATTATCTAACTTAAACTAATAATTAACTTAAGATGTTTTTGTACTTGTAAGTTAATTCGTGTAGCCTATTTACATTAATATATTAACATAAATAATAAAATTTAAGTATTGAATATATATATAATTGATTATCATTATATTTATAATAAAAATTTAATTGTTAATTATGAAAATCTATAATAAATTCTAATATTATCATATTAACCGATTTTGAATAATTTTTTGTTTAATCAAATTTACATTTTCTGAAAAATACTCCAAATCAAAAAAAATCAAAAACTTTTATTTGCCAAAACAAATATTTAAATATATTTGATAAATAAAATTAAAAAATTTGCAATATATATTTAAACCATGGTTTAGTTTAACATAATTTAGTTTAGCCATAATTAATTTAACCATTTTTGGTTTTAGCTTAATTTAATTTATTCATAAATAGTTTAAACTTAATTTAATTTAACCATAATTGGTTTAGCCTATTTAATTTAGCCATAATTAGTTTAGCCTAATCTATTTTAGCCATAATTAATATACTTTAATTCATTTTAGCCATAATTAGTTTGGCCTAATTTATTTTAACCATAATTAATATATTTTAATTCATTTTAGCCATAAATAATTTAGCCAGAATTAGTTTGGCCTAACTTAATTTAGCCCTATTTAGTTTAGCCATAATTAATATAGTTTAATTTATTTTAGCCATAAATAATTTAATCTAACTTAATTTAACCATAATTATTTTTGCCTAACTTAATTTAGCCATGGTTAGTTTTAACGTAATTTAATTTAGCCATAAATGTTTTAGCCCAATAAAATTAGACATGGTTAATTTTAGCCTAATTTAATTTAACCATGGTGAGTTTAATTTTTTTGTTTATTTAGTTTATGTTAATTTAAGTTAGCCTAAGTTAGCATGGGGTTAACCTTAGTATTAAAAGCACATAATATTATTATACATAGCCTATGTAAATATATTAAGTATAATAATTTATGTATTAATTTAGACCATTATTTTTATGACATGTGTCCATGTTGTACACATTTAGTTGCACACACAATCGTATGGCTGAAAAATAATACAATACCAAATTTATAGTTGTAAACATCACTAAAATAGTTGCAAATGACAATTAGTTGCATGCCAGTTGCATAGTGACTGGTTGCAAAAGACAAAATTTTTAGTAGTGTTAGGAGCCGCACATGTCCCCTTAAACCATTATTTTATTCCTAGAATTTTTTTGAAATCTTTTTCATATGTCTTTTAAGAAAATATTAAATTTTTAAAAAGTTATCCTAATACTAATACGTTAATGTGTATATTTTTTTAAATCCAAAAATATGTCATTAAAAAATATTTTCAATTTTTTTTTTTAATGCCAAAATTGTTTTTAACTACTTTTATGCAACTTTTAAACAATAGTTACAAGAAGTTGAAAGTTTTTATATGTATTTTTCATTCATTAAATTGATTCCAAATTTTTATGACGTTTACATAATGTATTCACAATAACATTTTATAAAAAATTAATCTTTTTTTCTAACGATGCAAAATTCAAAAAATCAATCAATGGTTATGATTGCTTTTGGTACATGTTAGTATGAATGCACCCTAAGGTAGATAATAAATAGGTAGGTAGATAAATAATAAATAGGTTTAAATAGATTGAAAGAAAACATTTAAGTAAATAGGCACATAATTTAACCTAACTAAACTTAACTTTATCAAACTATTTTAATTTAACCTACTTACCCCAAGCTTTTAAATATACACATAAGTTACAAGTATAAGGGATTGAACCTCAAACCTACATAATAATAAACCAAGTTTTCACCAATGGATTACACCATTCAAAGTGATCAACTTTTGTTAAAATTTATATTTCACATTAGTAAACATAGTGATTAAATTTACGTGATAAATGGTGACTAAAATTAGGTTAAACATAATGCTTAAATCAAGTGGCTAAACGTAATGGTTAAATTTAATGATTTTATGTAATGATTAAATATAATGGTTAAACCTTAGCTAAACCTAGTTATAAAATTTAGTGATTAAACATAATGATTAAACCTAGTTGATAAACGTAATGGTTAAACTTCATAGCTAAATTTTCCTAAACCTAGTGGCTAAATTTAATGATTAAATATAATAATTAAACCTTAATTGAACATAGTGGTTAAATTTAATGGTTAAACATAAAGATTAAACCTTAGTTAAACATATACTCTCAAAAAACATGATTTTTGGAACCAAAAAAGAATTGACCAAAAAGTACACCAAATGTCATTGTGTTCAATTTGACCAAAATGTCATTTTGGATAAATTGATTTGGACTTGACCATTTTGATTAGGGTTTTTTTTAATCCTTTTATTTGGTTTTTTTTAATTAGATTTTTTTTATTTCTTTTTTGTTAATCAACAATATTTTATATTGATCCACATTCCAAATTTGTTATAGGGACTTAATATATAATGTAATACAAAATGATAAATTCACATAAATAATCTTTTCATTGAAAACCTTAACCAATTAATAGTTATGGACTTTTGAATGGTTAAAAATTGACCCTATTTTCATAAGTCCATATGGATTACAATTTTTGTTTGTTTTTCAAATTTTTTCCTAAAGGCATATTTTTTAAAAAAAATAGATGGGGCATAATTTTTTAAAACTTTGTGGGTTTTCTTTTTAGGGCTTCCAAATTTCAAATGACATCAACTACATTAAATACAAGTTTTCTCATAGATTTGGGATAGTTTGTAGGTGAATGAACATATATATTTCAAATATTAGAATAATAATTTTTAAAAAAATAACAACCATGTTCATTTGAATCATTTTAAAGAATCTTGTATGGATTTGTAAGAAGTGTAATTTTTGCCAATATTGAACAACCATAGCTTGCATTTACCTTAAATACCTATGTTTAATGGGTTACTACATGCTATTAACTCAATTACAAAATAATCAATAAAAACATTTAGCAATGATTGATTAATTATTATCAATTATAAATAAATAAATAATATCAATGACTAATGATTGATTATTTCCTACAAACTACTAGATAATAAATATTAAATAATAAGTATTCAATATAAATGGTTGATTATTGAATATTTCCTAGGAAATATTCAATATTAAATATTAGTTACTAATTTTTAGAATTTAATTACTGGTTATTGATTATTTATGTTTTACTATTTATTATTAATTACTGATTATTTACTATGAATTCATAATTATCAATTAATAGATAATCAATAACCCAAAAAATTAGTTTGAAATAATCACTTATTAACAATCAATAAAATTATATATTGACTGTTATGACTAATACTAATTATTATCAAGTATTAACTAAAAACATATAAATTTCATAATTCAATAATAATAATTAATCAATTTACAAGTTGACAAATAAATTGGTGATTAGTTATTAATTAAAATTTATTTGGTGATTAATTAATTATATTATAAAATATTAATCTTAAATATCCAAACCATTTCTACAAAAATATCATAGGCCCTAGTGTAGATGAATTTGAAAGATGACCCCCAAAAAAAAATTAACAAAACTGGATCCTTATAGCCTTTAAATGTTCAAATGAACATTAATATAAGGTTCAATATTTGTGAATATCCAAATACCCTAGAAAATTATGTGAATTATTTGAAAAGATTATTCTTTATGCTTTTACAAGTGTATGTGCAAATTTTCATTCAAAAATTTTAATGACAAAAAATATTTTTTAATCTTTTTGTGTGAATCTACAGTATGTTACAAATAACTATAAATTGAAAATGTATTCCAAAGGACAATTTTATCAATTTTATGTGCACCAATTTCATAACATAATGGTAAATTAAGGTGTGAACTATCATTAAATGCACATTTGGAACATTATGGGTGTAGTGAAAATTATATCATTTCCAACTTATGGGGAAGACATTTCAAACTTATGGGTGTAGTGAAAATTATATCTTTATGACAAGATTTTGTGTACATTGTACCATGGAAACATTGTACAACATATTGTTGAAAACCAAGACCTTAACACTTCCTTGTGCAAGCACTTTCATGTTAAGACTTCCAACTCATCAACACACAAGCCAATGCAAAGAATTCTAAGATAACTTCAAATTTCAAGAAGTTTCCATGTGTGCATAAATGAAGTACTAATAAGGAACTACAAAAACATCGTAAAGAATTGTAGGATTTTGTATGTTGCAACTTATAAACATAGTGTTATTCAAGGAACTAGATCTAATTTGAACTATAAACTTGCAAGGAAACTAGTTGTAAACTCCTATTCAACTTCAAGGATTGAACAACTTGAAACTTTGACAAAACCTTTCTAACTTTTCCAACTTGTAAAAATATAGCAAAGGACTAAGAGATCACTAATAAGAAAGTTGTCTTTTACAACTTGTTTTGTGTATCTACACATGTCATATGCAATTACTTTTTCAGTTGCATATGACATGTGTAGTTGCATAAGCTTGGTGTTTTCCATTTGTGAAATTAATTGGTTCAACACCACAACTTCCTTGTCCAAAATAATTATTTTGTGAACATTTGTTTCATTAACATATGTGCCATTTAAAATAATTATTTTGTGAGCATTCACTTCACTAACATACACATAGTTTTCTTCTACTACTTTACATTCAACCACCATAGTTTGAACTTCTATGCAACACATTTCACAAAAAAATTTGCCAACAGAACATCAATTTCACAGTCTTTTAATTTTTCAATGTTAGATTCCCCCAATGTTTTGAATGATGCAATAATTTGTTGAAGCTAAAAAAATATCAGTACTACTATCCCCTCCTTCCAAAACTTTCTCCAACTACAACCCTAGATCTACCAACTTTTCAAAATTCTTCTTGTTGACATTTTGGATGACCTGAAAGATTGGTTCATTTTTTTCAAGATCATGATCAATCTCTTTAGGAAACAACAAAATTTTTAACCTTTTGGATTCTTTACAAACTTGTCATTTTAAAGTTCAACATATCGAATTATTTAGACAATTGCAAATGCAGAGTAGCCTTCATTTGCAAAATCTACTTCACTTTCTCAACCTTTGACAAAGATTAATGAAGAACATAATTAGCTTTTAATTGTGACAAGGTCTTGGGTGCTGACATAACATTATTGATAAAAGACATTCCCTCAGTTTTCATTGTATTAACGTTCAAATCAAACAAATGTGACCCCACTTCCACATTCTCATTACAATCTACACTAAGAGAGGAAATGTTTTTAAGTGGAATGGCCAAGGGAAGTGGTACAAGCGCATTGAACAATGGTGAAGTAAGTCCCTTGAGGTTGTTCAAAGTAGCTTTTTTAGTTTTCTTTTAAACTCAAACTCCTTTGCCTTCTTCATAGTGCAAGGTAGTTGCATACTATAATGGACCATTATGGAAGTCATAATGGCAATTTTTCTTAGATTTGAGAAATGTTCTTGCATATAATTTTAACTCTTGTTGAATATAACAAAAAAGGGAGTCACTTATGTGAAGCTAACACATGAAGTATATAAACATTGAAAAAAACATATCAAAATCATGAATGTTCAATTAGTAATGGATTTTACAATCTTGGTTGGTGAAGTAGAATTTCACAAACTCTAAAATCTTAGATATGGACTTTGATCTCACAATGTGCTTATGCAATGTGTGTGAAACTTTGGGATATAAAATATTTGAAGTTCAGGACATTAAAAGTTCATTTAGTGAATGAAACATTGTCTTAACTTTTGAGTTCCATAACATCAAATATGCAGCCTCTAAAATATTTCACAAAGACCATAAAAACATAAAAAATGTTGATTTTCTTGATTTTGTTATTAGGAAAACCTTTTAAATGGTTTTTAACATGGTGGCTAGGTGCAGTCATAATAACACGTACCATATCAAGTGTAATGTTTTTTAGGTTTTTTTGTGTTTTAAAATCATAATTTGATTTAATGTTCAAATTGTAATATTGTTTTATATTGTTGTATTTTTAATATATCATGGGAACATGTGAATTAATTTCAAATTAATCCAATGAGTAAAAAAACTAACAAAAGGGTGAAATCAATGTCAAAGGAGCTAGGGGAGCTAAGGTAAATCTCCTTTTCCAAAGACTATGCATGACATGTGTCATTTTTGCATTTGTTTATAACTTAAAATTTTATATTTCAAATACCCCATTTAGCATTGCATTTTAGATATAAATACATTTTGACTACAAATTGATTTTATATCATGTATATTATGCATTCATGCCTTCTATCACGTATATATGAACAACTTTTGTTAAAGCCACATTTTCAAAATCCATAATTTTTAAGGTCAAAAGCACTTTTGAACAAAATGTGTTCAAATGGGTTATAAAAATAATTTCATCAATTCAAGTCCTCTTTCCTTTCTAATCATCAATGTTAAAATCCTCTCCAATTTTCAAAAGGAATAGTGCACATTTGGTAGAAAAGATGACATTTCAAAAAAAACAAAAATAACCCACTTTCAAGGTTTGAGTGCTTTGAACATGAAATGTTTTGAAAATTTTGTGTCAAACTTTGAACATGTAAACTTTGAAATTATTTAAAAATATTCCAAAAAAAGTTATGAAAATCTAAATCATTATGTTTCCCTTGTGATCTTTCAAACATACAAAAATGCAATTTTAAGGAGTATCCATTCATTTAGGTGGCTCTTTTGACTATGATTTTACCCAAAAGCATTCATTAAGCACTATAACATTTGCTTTTAAATAATACATGGACTTGTGAATGGATTTGAAGTTTTTTGAAAATAACATTTTTTCCCAAATTTTTAACATAAACCTTAATAAAATAGTATGAGGAAAATTTTAAAATTTTTTGGAAATTTTTTCAAAGAATTTTTCAAAAATATATAAAGAATATTTTAGGAACATTTCCCACAAGGAGTAAAAAAGCAAGCGCATGTGGCTTGTGTTATCCCATTTGCACCCAACCCTAAAAAAAGTTCGAAAAATTTGAAGTTTTGGAATGAAAATTACACGGTCAATTTTAAGCCAATTTTGAATACACTAGAAATGGACTTTCAAAAAGGACTTTGATTTGTTGGTTTCGGTCCACTTTAATATGCTTTCATCCTATAACAAATTTCTTTTAAATCTCTAACATAAGTAGCCCAATTAATTTGATAACCTTTTGATAATTTAACAACAATGCCTTTCACAAAGCCCAAGTTGATATAGTTGTTCAAAGCTTTTGCTCTACAATTGTTATAATAGTACAAATCTTCAATTGGTTACATTTCTTTTAAAGTTGGGCGATCATTGTATTTCCACCCATTATTTCCTTGTTTGACACCAAAGAAAGCATTGATCTCATCAATTGTGACATCTTTGTTTGATAAGAACATTACATCCAAACTTTCATTTTCTAAACCTCAATTTGTTGCAAACCATTATTGTTGTAAATGGCCATGGAATTTGAACCTTAGCCATGGTCACAACCTAAACCTATTTCTCACAACCCTAAACCCTAAACCTATTTGGGTGAAAGCATGAAATCTAAAGCCAATCATGCCAAGGTTAAAATCATTTCCAAGGATTACATTTTCCACATAGAAATTTTTTATTGGTTATATTGCATTTTTCACATAGTTTTTCTAATAAAATATGAAATTTGAAGCCAAATATGAGATATAACATGATAAAAACTCTTTTTTTTTTTTTTGCATCAAGCTTTAGATTATAGTTAAATCTATAACTTTACTTTGGACCATGATTATACATTCAAAATTTTAGTAGTGTGTAACGATGTTTGAGAATCAAAATCTAAAAACATATATGTATTTTCATTTCTTGAATGTTTTTAACGTATGGATCCCTTATATTGGAACATAATAAAGTTCACAAAAAAAATTGAAATGATTTTATGAACATTTTATAATGAAAACAACTTTTAAAATAAAAAAACCAACTATCCACATGAGTGTTTTAAACATATGAAAGGATTTTTGAAACATGGTGATTTTTCATAAAAAATTTCTAGTTGCAATTTTGAAAATATAACAATTTATATCAAAAATCAAATGAATTTTTTTATGTATAATGTTCCCATCGTGAGTTTTCAAAATTTTGAGAAATAGTTTTTAAAAAGTGTCCATACACTCTATGCTCTATGGTTTTTGATTTCATGCTTTCACCCAAATGCAATGCATTGTTCTTAAGCATTTGTTGTAACTGATCATGATTGTAATGAGAAAACAATGAGCAAATAATTTGATGAAAATTTGAAAATTTTGGAATTACCCTTATTGTGTGTAGTTAAAAAATTTGAAGCTTACAGAATATTGAAATTGCTCAATTGCTCAAATAGCACAGATTCCAAATTGAACCTCTTGCAACACACACATGCACTTGAACATGTACATTAATTCAATGTCTAATGTAAACAAAACTGGTCAAAGAATTACCATGCAACATAGAATTACAAACATGAAGTTCTATGTGTCCTAATTTACACGGGCAATATTTCCAACACATAAAAGAACAAGTGAATTTTTGGCCAATTGGAAGCTTTCATTTTTTGAATGTAATTTTGATGCCCAATAATTTTAGGACAATAATTTCATGTAATCCTTGTAACTTTTTGGATACTTTAATCGTGGCGAGAACCAGATTTATATTAATTTAGTATGACATAATTCTAATTGCTAGCATAGAACAATCCACTATATAATTTAAGGCAATAAATATTTTAAAAATCTAAATTAATCTTTTGGACTCCTTATTTTCCATTAAATAATCCTTTTGGATACCCCGACAATGAATTTGCTCATAATTGAAACTTGATATAATTGTTGATCTAAAATTGAAAAAGTTTAAACGCCCCCCCACCATATGTTAGATTTACAGCAACCTTCTCATTTACAAGGATATTGTTTTGCACTTATGAACACATTTATGGTAAATTATATGAACTTTGTACATTTTCTTGAACTATAGATATTTATGGAAAAAAAAACCTGGGGTCAATTAAAGTTTTTTCTTAATTTAATTTTTAAAAAGTAAATTAGTGAAACAAATCATATTTTAAAACAATAAGATAGATAAAAACACTAATCTCAATTATAAATAAGTAGTCAAACAATATCCTTTGAACTACAAGGGGATCCCCAACAAAAAGTGAACTCCCCCAACACCAAACAGCACACCATGTTATGGAGTAGGCTCCAGCAATTCAAACAACTTGTAGCGATTTGAGCATATGATTGACCATAGTTTTTGTGAAGGGACTGTACATTGTCTCCCTTTTGTACCATGATGGTTACACAAATAATTTTTTGATTAGTTTCAGCTTTTATCGTTTCATTCACAGACTGAAAAACAAACTTAACAACAACAGAAACCAAGGAATGGAATCCAACACATGAAAGAACATATATCTCATATATAGTCAATCTTATACACCAAACAGTACTAATTATACGTGCAAGGTCAAGTCTAGCGCCTTTGCAGCGGACGATCTATCAACACTGCCCACACGGACTCATAGATACTGATATATCACACCCAGGCAGGTGTTGCTGGATGTCCAATGATCTGAGATCAAAATACTTGAGGTGGATAATTTATTTATCAACCATTTAGCACTAGGGTGTCCATTGGCAGCAGTGTGCAAATATGGAGCCTACTGGCGTCCTGATACTAGAGTAAGCACATCGTGTTGAATTTTTTTTTTGTCCGTTACTGTCAAGTTATCCAACCACTGCTGACGATCAAGAAGTTTATCGGTTTTGTCTTTAATAGCTGCCGTGTTGGGGTGACAGACCGGTCTCTTGGATCTGACAAAAGCGTCTGCAGCATGCAACTAGAATTGCGCAAACATTTTATTAGATGGTCAGACATTCTATTAAAATCCCATTGAAGGAGTACTTGAAGAGCACCTTCCTTGTGACACTCTTCTTCGCTTGCGTTGCAAATTTATGAAAGTACTCTGATAAACCATGCATGATCATTCACTAAAATTGGCCCTGGGGAATTCACTTCCATTTTATTTCGAAAGACATGCCAAATATATATATAAATTAGGTGCCCATAATTCACTATGAAAAAAAATATTTTTTAACTCTTCATAAAATATATTTAGGAGTGACTTCTCCGGGAAATTGGTTCATCGCATTGAACTATACTATACACCCTCTGCCCTGAGGAAGCAAGCACTTTAATCACGATCAAGGGTCTCACAAATAGATGACATGAAGTGAAGCGACAGAATCAGTAATTGTTTCACCAAGGTAAAGAGATCAGCAGAAGAGAGACATTCGTAAGGAGCATGCAAAGGAGGTGTTAAATCAGAAACTCACATCCATGCCCTTAAACCAGAAGTAGTAGGCAGCGGCAACTGAGGGTGACCGACCAGCACCTGCAGTGCAATGTAGATACACCTTTCTATTATCGATTGATATCGCCTTATCCAGCATTCCCACCGCCCTAGGCAGGTTGGTCGTCAAATCCCCAGTATCATGATCGTGAATCTGATATCCAATACCACATGCTCAGTTACCAAAACCTACCCAAAAAAATTCATCAAACAAGAGCTGCGTTCTAATCATCCCAGTACATCTACTTCACACATCTGGTGCCTTCTGTTGCGAAAACATACTGGTACGCGAAGGTACTCAATGCGCAACTTGTTACATTCAGCCTCTATTGAAGCGATGTTAACGTTGTGCTTTGCAATATCTTTGTCGTGCTGCAAGTTCAGAATTGCCGTCACACGGTCGTCCTTAGAGAGTTTGTCAATGTCGCCTCCGTCCTTTGGGCATGTCCCCACAAAAAAGTTGTCATCAATGGCGTTATAGTCTGCAAAGAAGTGCACTCCATGTTTCAGTATTTGAAGCCAATGCACGTTCAACCGATGGCACTGGTACGATTCAATTGTACTGACAAGCCTTAAGATTCAAGTTAATCTGCAGTGAATTCGTGAGAGCTGACCCCATAAATATAGTTATAGATATTTCAGATCCAGCAAGACAACAGCAACCAATTACCCACCGTTTGAGAATTTAAAAATGGGAAAATTCGAAAAGGAAATTAGGAGGAAGAACAACAGAGAGAAGCGTGATGCAGATGTCCGTGCCTAGGTGATTTGAAGCCGATGTGTGCAGCATCCCACGATCCAGTGTCTTTTTCAGCGCCGGAAAATCGCTAGATTTCGTCCGCGAAATGGATCTGGCGACCATCACACGTAAAGCCCCTTGTAGTGGTGTCCAGGCATGTGTTTTTAGCTGCGACGTGAAGGACACAGTCGCCATTTGGACTAATTGTCAGAATCCTCTTGAAAAAAAGACACCGCTGCCACCCAACTTGTTGTCTCAATTGTTGAAGAAATGTGGATTTGCAACAACTGTACATAGAGACCAGACCCAAACGAACAACGGAATCTGCTAAAGGGATATTCGCAAGCTTTTGTCTACACAAGGATCAGGTGGAACGGAGGAAAAAGGCATCCAAGATAAAGTGAAGCATCCAAGGTAAAAGGTAGAAAGATTCGTTGTTGAATTTGAGGTGCACCATACGGTACAACGTGACACTCTCTTCTGTGATCCCAAAAGTCAACAGAGTCAAATTTGCGAGTCAAATGGGCGCTACCGTCAGACCGCTTGTTTGTTTGTGCGGGTAGATATTCAGCCCAATTGCAGATGAATGATCACGGGAACATGGTGACAGGTGATCATTCGCAAATATGTGGGTGGCGGAGATCAGTGATTTCATTTGCAGAAGACCCTCTAAAAGGAGAGTCCCGAGCATCGAAAGCTAGAGCAAACAGTCGAAATCTGAGCTATAAGTACAGGACTATGGATATAGTAACTCAAAAATGTTAGCTTTGTTATCCACAAACGCTTCATCATCCAGGCATTAGTCACGTGAAGTTCCGTGAATTTCTTTTAGTAAGTATTGAGCACAACCTTCAAGTAGCTCCTGAATTATATGGGCATGTTGCCATGAACTCCAGCAAGAGAATCAATTGCACACAAAAAAAATATTATTATTGCACCCCCTGCTGAAGAATCTCGGGGACTACGATTCCTTTCTGCTGTCAACGGTATCCAAGCACATAAGCATGACGCGAGCCATAGTATTTAAGCAACTTGTCCAGAGTTCCAACACCAACAATTCTATGGAGAATAACAAGGGCCGGTATGCTATCAAGTGGCAGGGTGCCTGGGCCGAAGAATCTTTAGCCTCCAAAAATCAGCACCAGTAGAATAGATGCCTCCAAAAATACATGATAGTTTGGAATCATCAGACCATCACCTTCATCACGAATGGCAGTAACTAGTTACCTTTACTCCCCAATTGATTTTTCCAGTTCTACAAAACAGGAGTAGATAAATATGCAATAATCTGCTCAAAGTTTTGAACAAACAGTTGTAGGAATATAAATGTATTACGGCCTGAATTTTTATCACAATGCCACTGTCAAGACTGAAGAAGCGACAAGAAAACTGAGGGAAAAGACGTTGGTTGTTAAGGATGGGTGAAGGCATGCAGCAGATGGATTGAAAACTACCTGATTAAAGAGTAAGAAGGTTCTACAGCAAACATGAACCCCAAGGGCATAACAAAATGTCAGGGAATGAGTCTGAAGCCCTAATGGATGAAAGGTAACGTTCATGGTAACACCCCTTGAGAGGGATGTTCATCCTATATATTAAAGCAAACGTGGTGTTTGTCTGTGTGTTTATCACAGATTCTGCAGACCTGGGTCAACATGCCAGGCAAGGGCAAGCAATGCATGTGTGCAAGGACCAGTTGCCACTCCGTCTTCATTTATGTTTGCACCATCACTGAATGGCATGCCTATGCTTGACGTGCAAGGGCCACCTCCGCATTGGCGCGCGCCGTGGCTGTCCAACAGGGCGATGCTGCTATCCACCGACTTGACGCTGCCAGGGACAAGAGTTGCCTACGTCAGCGCCAACAACGGGCTTGGCAAACAACTAAACAACAACAGACAACTCGCGGTGCCAGCGCAATTCACATGCATGCTACCCGGGCGGCACAGCCTACCGAGCCACAACAAGCAGCCAAACAAATGAATGTTGTTGCCATGCGTGTTATACGCGTTGCCAGGGCAACCCATTCCGCTGAACTGTAGCAAGTAGCCAGGGAACAAGATGCCTCTGCCAGGCGTGCTGCCAGGGCAGCTAAAATGTGCATAATTTGGTTTTTTTTTAGGTTGACTTTTTTTATTAGTTCATCCCATGTGCACAAATTTTTTAATGTGAAATTGGATGACCCCACCCCCTTGTTTATATAGTGTTCAAAATAGGAATGAAGAATAAACAATATGGGATAAGTTTTGAAGTTCTAACTTCCTCACAAACTAAGTTGTAATTCCAAAACTTTCTTCATGCCTTACTTTTTTAGTTCTTAGATTTCTAAACAATTCAAGTGCTAGATAATTACATAATTAGATAATCATTTAATTAATAATGATTAAATTTACATGAATTTAAATTATAAATTACACACTACAAATATTTAATATTTAGTATCAATTATTTAAATAAGTAATAAGTTCTTAATATTTAACAAACTAACTATCTAGTAACTTACAAATTATTAATACATAACTCACAAATAATCAAATATTTAAGATATTTAAAAATATTTTATTATTTTTTAGAATCTGTTCGAATGTAAAATTAATTTTATGATTATAATTTTAAAAATAACTATTTTAAATATTTATGTTAAAATTATAAGTAATGGATTAAAAATTACTATTAAAAAGTAAATTCTTAAACGATTTTTTTTTAAATATTATTCAATTAATTACATTACTTACTATATAATTACATTTAATTTGTAAAAAAAAATTATAAGTCAAGTAATTTTTTTCTTTTGCTACTAATTATTAACTATAATAAAATAATTTGCTAAACATAATGTTAGTTTTCATAATTACTTTTAAATTACTGTAGAGTACTTATCATAGATGATTAATCACAGAATCTAAAAATTATATATAATTTGTGAAATTAAAATTAGTAAAATAATTATTTTAACTACACTATAGGTTTTCTAAATTTTTAATTCAGGTTTAAAGTTATAAATTACAGAATGCTTAATCAATAATTTCGCGAATTAAAATAGTAATTTAGGATTCCAAAAATAGTAATTCAGAATTCAAATATCAAATTCTACATCAAATAAGTTTTTTTGAAGTTAAATAATAAATTTCAGAATTGAAATGTCAATTTTCAAATTAAAATAATAATATTCGAAATTAAAATGTTCATTTTAAGACTCAATTAATAATTTTCTAAATTGAAATATTAATTTCAATAATCGAAAATATTAATTTGGAATTCAATTTTCAATTTTCAAGTCAAATAATTTCTTTAAATTTAAATTTAGAACTTCAGAATTCAACTATCAAATTTCAAGTTCAAATAAAAGTATTTAAAATCAAAATGTCGATTTTTAGATTCAATATTATTTTTTGAATCGAAATACTGATTTTTAGATTTGAAAATAATAATGTAGAAATCATTAATTTTTAGATCAAATAAGTTTTTTTAATTTAAATAAAAATCTCCAGAATTGAACTATCAATTTTCAGAGTCAAATAAAAATATTCAAAATTGAAATGTCCATTTTTAGACTCAATTAATAATTTTCAGATTGGAAGTATTAATTCTGATAATCTAAAATAATAATTTTGAATTAAAATTTCAGGTTCAAATCAAATGATTATTTTAAAATTTAAATGAAAAAATGTCAAAGTTGAAATATAAATTTTAATATTTATATTAAAATATTCAAAATTATAATTATTTGTAATTTTTGGATTGGAAAATATTAGTGTAGAATTCAAATATCAAATTTTAGATCAAATAAACCTTTTTAAATTTAAATTGAAAATATCATGTTCAAATCCAAAATCTAAACTTCAAATAATGTTTTAAACAATTGAAATAACAATTTTCAGATTTGAATAAAAAATTCAAAGGTCAAATATTAATTTTGGGATTCATTATATGAATAATATACATACGTATGCATATTATATATAATTTTAGTACATACATTTAAATACACCCCTATGTCATTGTAAAATACCTTTAGGATGTAATTAATTTGGTGACTATTACGCCTAATGGGACATATCAACCTATTAATGGATGAAAATAAAAGTAAAATCAATCCAACCAATAGGATGAAATTTTTAATAATTGCATCATAGTTGTGATAATGACCAAAATAGTTGAAATTTGATCTTGTAGTTGTAATATTCCCAAATCTAGTTGCAAATGACTACAAGTTGCATGTAGTTGTAAATGGACTGGCTACATTTTGGCTGATTTTTACTAGTGCGGGCAAAAATATTAAGAACTTGTAGGTGAGATGTGTGAATGGTCTTGTCTTGTTGATGGTTGATTCAAGGAGACAACCAAGGCTTGTTGTCGAGCAAGCACAGCGAAGACATTTGGCCAGGATAATTAATTGAAGATTGGGCTATTTCTAATAACAATTAACTTCTCTGCATGGACCTTGTAGAGTAAATGGAAAGGTTGCACTAAGTTCAACTCCATCACAATGAGGCTAATTCACAATAGTTGCAAAATATTACTATTTTTTCTATTAGGTGCTCTTGTGTGACTAAGGCCTGCTTTACACTAGGAGTCAAGGCCAAAAAACCTTGGGGCCAACTTTGAGCATTTTTGGGTTGCAAATTGGCCCCAAGTTACTAATAAATGCTAGAACATTGATGTCAGGATATTAATAAATGCTGGAACATTGGCCCCAAGGGTTGCACATTGGCCTCCCAAATTTGATGGTATATTTTTTTCAGCCTTGGGGCCAATAGAAGGCCATAAAGTTCAGCATTTATTAGTAACTTGGTGCAGATTGAAATGTTTTTTTGTATGTCAGCTTTGACTCCTGGTATAAAGCCCTTGGGATTGATTTGAACTTTTGCACCAATAGGAATGCTAGATTTGGGTTGAACATTGATCCTAACTCCAAGTGTATAGCAGGCCTAACTTTAATTTTGAACCCTAGCATCAGTCATACATTTTTCTACTCAAAGCTCATGAATTGAGAATATGTCCAAATAAGGGCAATGTTGATTGCACTTTTTGTTGTAGAATTTGATCATAAAAAAAAGAGTTCTATTTCTAGATAAAACGAAGATGACTCCTACTTTTCTAATCCAATCAGTCAAGTAGATCTCATCTTTCTATTATTTTTTGTAGATAATTAGTTGAAATCTCTTCAAACAATCAATAGTATGAGATCACAACAACCTTCACCACAAAATGTTGTGGTGCCTTTCAATCTTCAAAATCAACATGCACCAACTATTTGTATTAAAATTGATTTGAATCAACAATGAAAAAAAAGGATATTGACTTGAAACTTACCTAGTGCCCAATTAAAAATAAATCCATGATGATACCTTAGCCTTTAAATGCTGTAACTTGTAACATTTGGTTGGACCAATAGATGGGCTCTGTTTTTTTATTCGGCACCAAATGGGGTTCATCACAATCCACTTCTTTTTGCTGCTAACCACTGCACTTTTCTTTTTTTCTTTTTTTGGTTCTTGGCTATTTTTCCCTTTGACCTAACTTCACACATAGCTACCCTGCTCACTTTCTTACCTTCATAAGTATTACATCAACCTTGGTACCTTATTTATTATCCATTACTAACATAGCTACCATAATAACTAGTTATCTTATTGATCTAGCTAATGTATTAACCACCTACCCTACCAACCTAATTACCCTATTAATTACATATCCTACTAACTTAACCATTGTACTAATTACCTTACATACACAACCACCGTATTGACATAAGTACTTTACAAACCTAATCACCTTGATAAGGTAACTTGTTTCTTATGTACTAACTTGCCTATCTACCTAATTATTTATTTATCTATGTTTTTTAATAGCCAAACCTAACTAACTAAGTACCCATTTTTTCCAACCCACCCCCCCCAAATCCTACTTATCAATTCATTAAAATTCGCCTTAGTTCATGGATGATGAACATAGGTCCCCATATGTAAATATTATAAACAATTTATAATGGAAACAATGCCATAATTGCAATCATTTTGGTTTAATTAATGCATTTTTTTAATAAATTTTGTTTATCTAATTTATTATTGAATGGATATTACAATACATATTTTCATGTAATTATTATAAGTATGTACTATTGGATTATGGTTTAAGTTTAAGATTGGGACACATAAATTAATTAGTAAGTTTTTCACAAATGTATAATAATTAACCTAAAGTAGGCTAAATTTGGGGGGAAATTTTTAAGGTTTACACATATGTGAAATAATACAATTCCATTCTATATATTTTTTAAAAAGAATGGAAAAAATTAGGTTGGAGAGATCACACAAAAGTAAAAGCCATATCTTCTCTTTTGGTTTTATATGAAATTTATTCGATGGTTTTTAAGGATTAAGGTACTTTCTTTCAATCAATAAATATTTATAGTTTAAAACCTTTAAATTTTGGTTTTTTAATTTTTTCCTATGTTATTTTTAATTTTTAATTTTGCATTATATAATTTGTGTAATTTGTATAGTTTTCAGGGCATATATCACTAGGACTTTTTTTTGTTAAGGTTTGTATAATTAAGGTTGTAATAAGGCTTATGGAAAAATATGATTTGGATTTTTAAGGTTATGCCTTATGATTTAATGTATAGGAATTTAATTCATATATTTCAAGGCTTAAGGTTCATACTCTAAACTTTGTTCATTGTATGTTTTTATATATTATCACTTGTTTAGATTTATACCATTATTGAATCTCTTTTATTTCCATATGTTTTATAGTTGTTAGAATTTAATATTTTCTAACCCACTCTTGTACGAATTATGATCTTTTAGGTTTGCATTTTCAATTGGGATTACAAACTTTGGTGGAACATTGTCATATTTTATTTCTAAAGGTATACATTTATCTCTTGTTACTTCTTTTGTTTTGTGTTTATATTTTCACAATTCAACCTCTTTTCATTCCTAGTTATTGGATATAGAAATAGCATCAAGTTTCATTAAGTATACAACCATAAATTAGAAAATTATACCTTTACACATATATTTCATATTCAATATCTCTTTGTAATTTGATTTTTTCATAGCCATATGCAAATAATGCATTGACTCCCCACAACAAGTGTGGGTTTTATGGCCTAAGGCAAGTATTGCATTTTGCACCTCTCAAACAATGTGCATTAATTATCATTATGTGGGTATTGCATATGTAAACATTTTCAATAATGGAAGGTTTAATAGCTTAATGTGGGTATTGCTAAAGTTTGTTTTAGTATATGGGTTCATAATGTAAGTACATGATGTACATTGGAACATTAAGTATTTTATATCATAATATGGTATTGTAATGGGAATTCCAAGTCACAACATCAATTTTAAGAAAGCCATGTGTGTATTAAATTTTGGGTTTTTATTCAATGAGGAATGTTTATAGAATTATAAATTCTTTTGATGCTGGAAATTGTCTTACTTCCTTCAATCATGGGAAGGGTTCCAAAGTCCCATTCCATTCATGTCCAAAACCTCACCAAGTCCTGTTTTTCAAACAAGGATTTTGTGTGGAAGTCCAAGATACACCATGGAGGGCAAAATAAAGTGACCATTCAATTTGATTATGTTCCATATGCTCCCATCTTGGAATTTTTAGAAGGTGAACGAAGGGATACATGCACCCCTGTGGAATGGAATGTGGAACTTTCCAAACCAAACAAATGTCAAATAACCCACTATTAAAAACCATCTTGGGCATACGTAGTAAACATTTATGGCATTAACCTTCTTAATTTCTTTAATTCATATACCAAAGATGTAATCATTTGTGTCTTGAGAGTTTTTTGGTCTAGGTATCAATGCGAATATGGACCAAAGGACTATCAAGAAAAATTCAACCCACACTCAATCTATTAAACGAAGATGCCTAGTGTCATTTTCAATCAAACGTTTATACACACGGCCTAATGTGGCTAAGATCATGATTTATCATAAAGCCCATACATGAATTGATGGGTCATTTGCACATGGTGAGCATGACCCAAAATGCATTTCTTGTATGTATCGTTATGCTCCATGTATGTCATAAGCATTGAAGGACTACATATGAGCCCAACTAAACTTAAGTTACACAACCAAACAAATATATGACAAACATGGAACAATTTGTTGGGAACATGTGAATGCAAGTCAAAACATGACATGAGATGATTTCATTCAGCTTCAAGACATTGCATACTTGGATTGAAAACATAAGAAAGGGAGTTGGCATTTACACACCAACCTTGCAATTTCAATTTGGTCTTGGGCTTTCCAACAATCAAAAGATGTGTTTTTTTTCCAAGATGTTGGTAAAATCAATGAGACTCAAGTCCCATTCACCATATGTCGCAACCCTAGCTTTGGACTCACGACCAAGGCAAAGGGGTTGCAAGGGTGCGGGCCAAAGGGAAGCTTGGGAGTCACATCAGAGACTCCCGAGAGTGCAGGAGAGTGTGAGGGATTGAGCCTTCACACTCCCATGGCAACTCCCACTTTGGGAGATGGAATCCTAGTGGACTCCCGAAACTTCAGAGAGCGATTTGAGGGGTCAAATCTCAATGGCTTGTGGCGCTCTTTATATCATTGAAAAGCTCTTGAAACGAAGATGTCTAAAATGGGCTCGCATTGCTCATTTGGACATCTGAAACACAAGTTATGACCAAAAGAAAGGTCGGGAGTCGAATTGTCAATTTGACTCCCAACCAAAAAAAGTCGGGAATCGACCCGAAATACTTAGCTACAGACAACGTGCGATATACCGTTCGAAAGCTCTCGACGAGAGCTACAACTTTGCCTTAGACTGCACTTTGATTCGAGGTCTGCTCGCAAAATTATGGGGCTCCAAAGTCCCAAGAGTCCCGCAGGGCGGGATTTCGAAACTCCCGGCCGGGAGTCCCGAGAGTCTCGGGAAAAAGAGCCATTTGGATGTAGTCTCCGTGGAGTGTCGCAAAGAATACTATAAGGGGGAAGGTGGTGGCTTCCCCCAAGTCTGGGCCGTGGTGAGTCTTGTGTGTTCGTGTTGCCCGTGGCTCGTCCTAGCACCAAAGGTGCTCCAACTTTGCACTAACCATTTTGTGTGGATTGTGTGCAGGCCCGTGTGAGTGAATAAG
>Ga0116228_10001341_pt1 | contig 20364 bp, 17 predicted proteins | sample S1TSphfallax_2_FD_89694 | JGI IMG/M metagenome (GOLD analysis project Ga0116228, IMG submission 89694) | Host-associated microbial communities from peat moss isolated from Minnesota, USA - S1T2_Fc - Sphagnum fallax MG | ecosystem: Host-associated > Plants > Peat moss > Unclassified | place...
AAATAAAAAAAAAAAAAAAAAAATAAAAAAAAACAAATTATAGTCCTTTTTTTTCAATCTCCCGGTTTTGAAGACTTTTTTATCCCCCCCCCCCCCCCCCCCAGTTGGAGTTTTTTTTTTGAATTTTAGACTAAAAAATATTCCCATTTTTTTCCTTTTTTTTGGGTGGTCATAGTGTAAAATTTGTTGGGCTATCTCCTTTTGCTACCTAAAAACTATATTCATAAATAAATAACTTGGCCAACCATTTTTTGCACAAGCTTATGGCAAGAGCACTGAATGTGGGGACATGTATTTATTATCTAGGGTAATACCCTTGCTAAGAGGGGGAATATTCCTTTAGGTCGTGGGTGAACATGGTCACATGGAAAAAATATTGGAAAACATTTAAATGACATTTAAATTTACAAATATCCAAAAATAAAATAAAATCAAGGCCTATGAGTCCAAAGCTAAACCCTATCATTCTCAATGAGCCATTTCAAGAATAAGTGCCCCCCTATTTGGTGGGAGGTAGCCTTAGCATTGCCAACAATGAGAATGAAGTTACACAAAACAAGAGAAAAATGGTGTTTCAAGGGATGGTAATTTTGTGAATGGTGTAGAACAAGCTATGCACTATTTAGAATGCTACAAAAGCTTTTTGTAGATGACAGCAACTTCATTGGTTCGAGAGGTTTCCCAATTGTGGAGGCCTTTCAAAACTTAATTATAGCTAACATCCCCTATCTTGAATTAATCTCCCCATAAGATGCCGCTTCACAAAGAAACAATAAATCAAGGTGGCAATCCATATCAGAGAACCCATGTCTCACTTCTACATCAACAAAGGGTTCCACATCAACCTTTTTTCTACTGGCGAAATTTCGCCAAAAAGCAAAATTAAAAATTAAAAGATTTGAAAATAAAGTGATTTTTGAGGTTTTAATTGCCAAAAGCCAGGGAAAAAATCCATGAAAGTCTCCATATTTATATGGTTAGTTTTCAGTGTGTAACCAAACATATATAAAGATGATTAAATTTTTAAACTTCATATCTGGCTTATATTCAGATCTAGCAAAATATTTATAGGGACAATTGCCACTTGTTCTACAGCTTCATATGGATGATAGCCACTTGGGAGTTGACAAAAATTCCTTAAAAAAATCATGTGTCATAGTTTCTAACTTTGTAATGAACAAGTAAGGTGTTCCTAGGGGGTTAAATAAAGATAGGTGCCCCCGCTCTTGGAAGGGGATATTAGCCCATGTAAAAAATCATGATGAACTGTTATGGAAGGAGGAATTTCATGTAGCAAATGGGAAGGCTCAACATGCACTCATTAACCATTCAATTTTTTCTTTATGATAGGGAGGGGGAGGTGGGGAATGGATTTTTTGTTTAATCCTACAAGTTCCCAAAGTGTTCCCAATATATTCCCCAAGATGCTCCCAATAGCACCATATGGTTTGCCCATAGTTCAACTCCCATGTATATAAACTGAACGGGTGAAGTCTGGGGGAGCACATTTATTTCTATTTTACAACTCGGGGTCAAAAGAGGTGCTTCTATTGGGGCATGCCCAATGTTCCAAAAAAAACACTGGTGGGCCAATCAATATGGCTCCTTAAAAAAAACAGATAAGTTGTGAGGGCACCCATGAACTGATTAATATGAAGCACAATAGGTAGGAGAGGTGAATTGTGGGTAACTATGAATCTGGGAGTCTCCTCTGTGATTTAGCAAAGAGTACATTCACAAAAACATTTTCCACAGTGATAGGAAACAATTAGACACGTGGGGAATAAACTTTTTGTGCCACGTCTTTTCATTGGATGAAGCAAAATACAAAATATACAATATTGCAATCATAAAAGAGCCAAATCTATGGAAAAAATAATGCCATTATTTGAGTATGAACCTTTAATGATGTCTCCAAATCTGAAGACTTCATATGAAGAAGAAGATGGAAGGGATACAAATGGGGTAGGACCATCATGTATAAAAATAGTAGAATAACCAAAAGACCTCAAAAGAGGAAAGGATAGCCTTGAGAGGGAGGCTATTAAATAAACTTTAGAATAAGTAAAATATATTTTGTAGGAGGTCAATTTTAAAAAATATTCATATACAACGACAAAAATAAGGGAACAAATACAACCTGGGAAACATATAATTAAAAAGATTAGCAAGATCATATTGAACTTGTGTTAAAGCTACAATAACATGATCAAATTCAAATTGCTTCAAATCTATAATTACAACAACATCTACAAATGACAAAAAAGTTGTAGTCACATGGATAAAAAATAACTTATCAACAAATAACTATGTAGTTGTCAACATAGGCATCAAAAGAGCAATAATCGACTCTGTATACAACAGAGAATCAAATAATGCTTCAATCTAAAGTACAAGTGGAACGATTCAACTTGTACCTAGCTTAATGTGCCGATGGTATAATGGTGTCTAACTCAATTATGTGTTATGCTAACTTTGGTGCAATCCCTTCCACATTTTTTTATGTCCATGCAAAAACATCTTTGAATTCTTTCAATAACTATTCCACTTCTTAACATTTTGCTTATTTTTAGTTATGCATTAAGCTTCACCATTTATGGCTCTACATTAGTTCCCAAATTGAACTTCATCAATTGTTGATCTTTATCTAACGTCCATCCATCTATCTACAATTCATGTGCTTTGATTTTTGTTGGAGTTTCATCCATTACAATACTCCTTAGTTGGTGTTTATAATACATATTCAAATACACCTTATCCTTCGAAACAACTTCTGGCTCATATCTATTGCCATGTATCTTCTTTTTTGTGCTATGTATTCCAAATCCCTATTCTAAAATACTAGTCTTCACATCTATATCCATGATCTCCACATCTATGGTTTTCACAAATTAAGTTGTTTCAGATAAACTGATTGTACCTATAGAGAACAATTATGGCTTTGTAGCAAAGATGATATCTTCTTTTTCATCTATGATGCCATTTTAATAATCATAACACAATAACACTATTGGTTTTCTTACTTCACCTCCTAAATGTTTGGTGATTATACTTGTTTTAATTGTCCCATTCCCTTGTATGGTAACAATGTTCCTTCCCCAATCATGTGCCACTTTAGCATCCCTCAACCATGGTCTTCCCAACAACATGGAATAACTAAAATCTACCACATTATTTTGAAGTACAATAAACATAATTATGTAAGGAATGCCATGAACATATATCTTCATATCTCTGATCAACCCTATGGGTTTTGTGGTTGTTTGATCTGCCATCTTCATATTATATAGTGCATGTTTAAGCTTTGGAAACCCCAACGTCAATTTCAATTTTTGTGATAATATTAACTCCAAAACCTCCATCCAACATTTAGTCAATATGGCCAATGATCCTTAATCAATATGACATGGTCTACTACCTTATGTATTGACTTCCTACCTATTCATCCACCTATTTATTTAGTTAACTATTGATCTACCTACTTACCTACCCCCCTATCTACATATTATCTACTTATTTATCCACCCACTTACCTATTTAATATTAACCACTAAGTGTAACCACAAGGTTTAACCACTAAATTGAACCATTAGGTTTAACCAAATTCTAACCAATAACTTTAATTAAAAGGTAATCACTAAGTTTAGCCATTATGCTTAACCACTAAATTTGGCACTAGGTTTAACCTAAGTTGAACCATTAAATTTGGCCAATAGGTCCATTATGTTTAACCATTAAAATTATTCACTAGATTTAACTTGGGTTTAGCCATTATGTTTAGCCATGAAATTTAGCCATTCGGTTTATCAACTAAGTTTAGCCAATAAGTTTAGCCATTACTTTAAGTCATTGAGTTTAACCATTATGTTTAACCAATAGTTTAAGTCATTGAGTTTACACTATGGAAAAACTATAGTTTTTGTAACTGGGGTTGCAACTGCAATGTTGAATTGTATTGGACATTTACAACTCTAGGTATCTATATAGCCTGAATGTTATTAGACAAATTGCAAAAGTTGCAAGAATTACACCAAACACCTTGATATTATATACAATATTGTATATACGGTGTAACTCACATGCAACTAGATGCCACTTGTTCACATCTATTGTCCACATCACCTTCCCGCACAAATCCCCATAGATGAACAATATGTGGTGTGAAAAGAGGTAGTATAAAATTTGATCGAATCCTGGGTTTTGTGTCAAGCAACTCAGTGTGGTGGCGATCCATAATGGGCTACATGGAATTGCATGGCTCTTCCTTGGAGCTGTGCATTGGAATGGGTATGGCGGCCAGCATTGATGAAGTTCTTTGAAGATGGCAAGTCGGCGAAAGGAGGATCGGATCAGGATGACAAGGAAGATTTTGGTGAAGCTTTTGGAAGAAGCAACGGAGGTCCGAGGAAAAAGATCAGAGGACCGTTTTGGTTAATTTTTGGCTGTGTAGAAGATAGGATCGAGATAGTTAGAAAAGGTATCAGACAATTTTGCAAAAAAGATAGACAAAAGAATAGATTGAAGAAAACACACTCTGTAGTCAGGAGCTAGGCTTAGTTCTTTCTTTTTCCGCTGCGTCTGGTAAATCTAATCAAGCATCTGCTGCAGATGAACTTCAGGAGAGAGAGGCAATGAGAGATTGGAGCGAGACTGTTGAAGTTCTGAGAGTTGAGATGAGCCGAGAAGCTTGTGCTATCGGGTGTAATTACTTTGCGAATATTGAATAGAGTTGTTCTTTGGCTGGAATCTGCGAGTGTGCTAGCAAAACAAGAGTCTGTACTTCCGAAGGTCTGTCTGTTGCTGTGTGTCTTCGTGATGCGTAGACTATAGACATCGGGATCAGTAGATGAATCAGGTCCCTTGAGGAGTTTGGTTATGTATGTGCAAGATGTCAGATTAGAGTCTGGTTATGGTGTAGCACCAGGGGTTCGATGGTGTTGGCTGTAAGTTGGACCCCTCCTTTTTCGGTCACAAATAAACCAACATGGCTTTTCATCTTATTTTCAACAAATGATGTCTGTTAACACCCATTACAACTCACTTACAACTATTTTACAACTACATCAACGATTATAATGCATTATTATTTCATTCATCCATTTTAATGGATTAATTTTGTTGCCATTTTTTGTAATTAACTTACAACTAGGAGTAATTTTGTGGTAAAGACTTCAATGACTTATTTAGAATTGTATGAGAACTAGTGTGTGTCTATGGGGCCACATTGATGTGCAGTTAATGTTCCATTACAAAATACCACTTGATAGTCGTGACAAAGTTCTATCAAAGTTATTTTGTTCAATCATATGCAACTAACTGACAACTATAAAGTAATTATTGGAAATATGTTGGTGCAACTCTATGGCAACTTAATGGTAACTTAGAAAGATCATTGTTGTGGTCTAGGTGGCAATTATTTAATAATTGTGTCACTACTAAGAATTTGCTGAAATGCATTAATTTATAACTACATTTGCCACCTCTCAACATTGTTCTATGATTAGTATTTTGTGCAATGTAGTTGTACAATAGTTGAGTTGTGTATTTAATTGCAACCATGTAACAACTTTATGTGCTAAATTATATGTTGTATGTATAACTACTACTTTGAAACTACCACATACCATTTTGCAACTAGATAATTGGATTAAGCTAGTTGAATTGTAGTTGATTTAATGGGTAATTTTGGGAACTTGCAACTAATTTTAAACTAGTACCCATGAGTGGCAACTGGAATACTTGACTATACAACTATTGTGCAATTGTGCTACTTATGCTATGAGACATATATGCAACTAGGATTTTGACAATATTTGGTTGCCTATAGTTGTATTGGAGTTACTTTGAGCAATGTGGTACAACTAGTTAGATACCAATATGCGACTAATGTGGAAATGCATGTGATTGAATGGCAATTAAGGAACAACTAAAATGTTGCTTTTTTTTACCACTACTGGATGAAATTGGTTCCTAATCATCAAAATTGTTCTACAACTATTCATGGAGCAAACGTAGGCGTGCATTAGTTGTTGTGAATAGTAATTTACAACTTTGTCACAACATATAGGTTATTTCACTAGTCTTTTGTAGCTAGATGGCAATTGAAACTCAACTTATTGGGGATTATAATTAACTTCCTTACTGAACTACAACTACATGGCAACCAACATAAAACTCTGTACACAAAACAAAGTGTTTAGCCAATCTATATAATAATCTATTATTCAACTTTCCCAAATAGAACTCATAAAAGGTAACTTCAACATGTAACTTGCATGGTTAGTACATATAATATTGTTATATAACCAAGTTTGCATGTAGACCCTAAAAGCCATGCTTGATATTAAGTTACATCTAGAACTAGATTTTGGATCCATAGTCAATATGGCAATAAACATGTCTTCCATTATTATCGTAGGTCCATTAAATGTTGGTTTATATTAGCATGTGTGTTTGAAAAAATGTTGGTAAACTATGAAGATCCTTGCTAATCCAAAATCAGAAGCGGCAACACTTCTTCACATGCACAAACAAATAATGATTCTAAGAATCTAGACCTCATAGATGGAAAGAGTTCTACAAATCCAAAACTTTTTGAAATGAAAAATTTGATAGCCAAAAAAAGGTGAAAAGGAAAAACAAGCATTAGTAAGTCCAAATGCCCACAAATAATAAAAAGAAAGGTGAGTATGGTGTACCTAGGGATAAAGTAGACCATGTAAATGTTGCCATGACCCCCATAATCATTATAAAATTCATTGTTGAAAAGAGCTTCACCAATGTTTTTTTATTACAATTGTTTTGCAAACACTCCAATAATTTTGATTACTACTATAATCGCTAACAAAGCCAATGGTGTGTAGCAAACACACTCCCCCAAAAAAGGTGTTAGGAATCAATACTTGAAACCACATCTATGAAGTCCCCACCCAAGTGTATTTCATCTTGCGTTTTAAAAATTGTAATGAAATATTATTTCAAAGAAAAACCTCATGATGTCTATTTATAATCATAAATGACAACACTAGCAAAAACAACTCGTAACCATCCCATAAAATAGTTCAATCACATTGGAGATGGAATTTATACTCATTAAGACACCATGCAAACATGCCCACTACAAATGACGCACCCCCAAGTTCCCAGTTAGACCTAAAAAGGGTCCAACTATGTGAAAGAGCGGAAGTAGTTGGAACTTGGTGCCGCTCCCAACTTCCAGCACTAAAGGGGGTGAGAGGGGCGTGTTGAAAGCTCCGGGATTAGACTAGGAAGAAGGACAACTACTTAGTTACTCGGTCCTGCATCAAAGCCAACCACAAGTTGGTCACTTCACCTTCGGAAACACTTTTGGGGTTGGGACAAGCCACGAGCAACATGGATTCACTTGACTCATCACGACTCGGATTCATGGGAAGCCACCACCTTCCCCCATATAGTATTCTCTGCGTTGCTCCGCCACACCTGCATCCAAATGGCTTTTATTCTTGGGACTCCCAAGGAGGAGTCCCGAAATTGTCCCGGTTTGGACTCTCGGGACTTTGGGAGCTCATAGCTCCCGGCTCAGACCTTGGATTGGGATGCGATCTATAGCAAACTTGTAGCTTTCCTCAAGAGCTTTCCAGCGGTGTGTTGCATTCCATCTTCACACACCGAGATCGGGTCGATTCCCGACTTTTTGTGGTCAAGAGTCAAATTGCGAGTTTGACTCTGGGCCCTTTTTTTGACCATAATTTGTGCTGCAAATGTCCAAATGGCTCATGCGAGGCCATTTTCGACATCTACACTTCAAGGGCTTTACAACGGTATAAAGAACACCTCAAGGCAAGGTGTTTTGACCTCTGCAATTGAGCTCTAAAGTTGCGGGAGTCCCGGAGGACTCCAAGTTCCCACTTTTGGGAATGTGAGTCTCATCCTCACACTTGCTTCAAAGTGGGGTTGCGACAACAAAAGTAGAGCCTTCTCAAGAAATAATGCAGTAACATTAACTTAATATGTACCATGTAGCAAACCCATAAAACCCATAACCCCAAACATTTGCAATAAATGGTTTGTGGAACCTCCTCTATCTAACATAGACCGTTCAAAAATCCCAACTTGGAGTTGACATGAATTATAGTCCCACAATGTTGATTACACTTATTTTCATAACATATGTCAGTAATGTTTTGGGTAATAGTTGGCATTATGACAATCCCTTGCATCTTCCAATCTTGCACAATTTGGCTCCAACTGTATCTGTTCAAAAAAATAAATATTATGTTAAAACATTCACTTGAAAAACACCAACCGATTATTACTTGGATTCAACCAACTATTACATACCAGATCCAAGTTGCAAAAATTCCCAAAATTGGGACTCTTACAACTTTGGAGTCCCATAACTTTGTTTGTAAACCTCCAATTGAGATGAGGTCTAAAGAAAAGTTGTAGCCCTTCTCCAAATTTTTCTAATGATATGTGGCATGTTGCCTGAAAACAAATAAATTAAGGCATCTCCTAACTTTTAGTGGTCGGGAGTCAAATTGACAATTTGACTATCGGCCTTTCTTTTGGCCATAACTTGCGTTTTAAATGTCCAAATGGTCATGCAAGCCCATTTTAGATATCTAAGTTCCAAGAACTTTGCAATGATATAAAGAACTCCACAATCCAATGATTTTTGACCCCTGAAAGCACGTTCTAAAAATTTGGGAGTCCATCATGACTCCAACTCCCAAAGTGGGAGCTCACTTGGGAGTGTGTGAGGGTTCATTTCTTCACACTCTCCCACACTCCCATGCTTCACTCTTGGCCCGCACCTTTGCAAGCCCTTGCTTTGGTCGTAAGCCCAAGGCTAAGGTTGTGATAGGTTGTCCTTTCCACGTCTTTCAAAAACATTTGTGGAAGGACAATCATCCTTGTTAGGGGCAAAAAGCTCTATGTTACCATCTATCACGTGCCACACTGCCACCTTGCATACACCCTTGTTTATTTTCCTAAAGTGGAAGAGGTCACTTTCAATTCCTTGCATTTCCCCACTTGCTACAACCCCCTCTTTGTCTCTTGGATGTAACATGTCTACCTTGTCTCCTCAAGCAAGCTATCATTGGATCACCCCAAAGTTCAAGTCATTAGATTGGGAATGGCAACAACATTTACTTAAAAATTAAACCTACTATCTAGATCTATATTGGAAAGAAACATCACAAACCTTCCCCTTTGAAGGTTTAACTATTGTCTTATCATATGTCAAAGTTGCATATCCCTATATTCAATAGACATACAATTAGCTTAGGCATAGGAATAATTCACACAAAAAATACAAGCATAAAACAAATCCTAGCATTCCATAACATAAAAAGCATACCTTGTTCATAATGTCAGGGATTTTTTGTTGTTTCATGATGGGGTTCTTCTTACTCACCCATCAACTTTTACCCACTTTTGTGTTCACTTTGCCTATTACACCCACCTCTTCAACCATGGTGGTAGTTTTACAAGGTGCCAAACCCCCCTCCACCACCACCCATGTGGCTTCCCCACCCCCACACTCAATCGATCCTTTGTTAATATTACCTAACATTCTAAGTGATTCATCACTTTTATCCACATTAGTGAAATGGGCATTTTCAAAACCTTCTTTGCCATCTCCCTTCACCTCTTCATGTTGCCCTATACTTTTAGGTACTACATCAACCAAAAAACTACCATCCTTTCCACCCACAAACTTGCCATCCACACCCATTTGGCCACTGCCTTCCTCCACACCCATTTTGCTATTGCCTTCCCCCACACCCATTTGGCCATCACCTTGCCCCACAACCTTGTAATCTTTGCCCAATTTTCCATTGCCCTCCCACACAACCTTGCCATCCTTGTCCAAGCCAAAAACCTTGTCATCCTTTCCAAATTTACCATCCCCCCCCCCCACCTTGTTATCCACACCCACTTTGCCACTACAATCTTCCACAATAGGCCTTTTGTCCATGTTGCATTCCTATGCCTTATTATCCAAAATACCCACTTTGCCACTGCCATCTCCTACAATAGGCCACCCATCCATCTACACTTTTGTAATATGGGTGAACACTACCCTACCAAAAAAGATGTGTCCAATGATGGCAACAATGCCTTCATGAAGCTTACCTCGTATTACATAAATGTGGGACTTTAGTGCCACATTCTATTCTTCTATTTGTTTCATGAAATTTGTGGCATTGCCTTTTAGGGCCTTCACCTTGCTGCTCATAGGAACAATGTTAATAAATGAACAAGTGAACATGAGTAGGCTCACATGAGCAAGAAAGAATTTCAAAGAATATTTCATGCCACATTGTGGAATATTTCAAGTACAGTTTTTTCCATGTGGGATTAATATATGACATGGTAGAATATTCCACACCTTGTCATGGAATATTTTTCCACATCACATATGTGATTTGTTGGGGTGAATTAACAATAATTTATTGACTCTAAACATATTATCATTCTTGGGATGGAAGCACATTAAGGTGTCACAATTTTGGCGGTCATAGAATCCCTTTTCGAAGTCCTTTTCTAGTGTAGTTGAAAATTGGCTTAAAATATGAACATTTAGATGATATTGAAAGTAACAATTTTTTTCTAGTTCCAATTTTGAATCATGATGCTACAAGACATAAAAAATTATGACCAAAAAAAAGTTTAATGTTTTTTTAAATGCTTAAAGGGGCTTTTAAAATAATTACAAATTTTGGGATTTAAAAAAGTCCATGACATAATAAATTAAAATCACAATCCATTCATTCAATGGATCTTTAGTTTTTTAAACATGATGAATCATCCAATATCCCAAAGTTTCAAACACATAAGACTAACACATTATAAGATAAAAGTCCATATCCATGAGTTTTGCAAGTGTGACAAAAAGTGTGAGCAAAATTCAAAAGTCCATTACTTATTAGCTATCCACAATTTTGATTTGAGTTTTTCATTCTTTGAAGATTGATTATGGTAGCTTTAGATAAATGAATCTTTTTTAAAATTATGTCAATGATCTTATTTTATTTATTTTCTTGTATCTAGGGAATACATGAAAAACTACCATTGTGATGTCCATATAAGGTCATCATACTGTGCAAACACCCCTTGGTGCAACCGATGCTCCAAATATCTTAAGTTCTTATATAATAATATCTTCAATATTTTCAAAATTGATGAAATGATGAAAAATTACATGATTAAGAATTATTTGATGAATTTAAATTAATAAATATATTAATTATTTGATAAACATGTGTTGTGATGGCAATAAAATAAGACAATATCCATGAAAGCATGTTATGATTGTCAATGGGTTTATTGCAAATAAAATGTATAAGGTTTTATGAAGTCACATAGTTTGATGCCACACCACTAATGTATAATCACCATAACAAAATAACATATACGTCTCATAAGAACCATTGAAATAATACACAATGGAAAAAAAATTGTTTAGCTTTAATTATAAACAAAACTTTTTACATAGTGAACGCAATTACAACAAGCTTGATGAATGAGAAAACACAATCGATTTGAAACATATGTACTATCAAAGTCCAAAAGCTTTAGAGTGTTCCAACAAACGTTAAACTTCATCTCAACTCCACATGCAATAATGAATGAACTCTTGAGTGAACCCACATAACATAATCGTTTACAAGATGTGATAGAGGTGTTTACATTACACATATGCCGCATAGGCACCTGAAGAACTTGCCAACATTTTGACAAAATAAAGACATGAACATTCATGGAAATTGTCGCAACCCCACTTTGAGGCAAGTGTGAGGATGAGACTCACACTCCCAAAAGTGGGAACTTGGAGTCCTCCGAGACTGCCGCAACTTTAGAGCTCAATTGCAGAGGTCAAAACACCTTGCCTTGAGGTGTTTTTTATATCGTTGTAAGGCCCTTGAAGTGTAGATGTCGAAAATGGCCTCGCATGAGCCATTTGGACATCTGTAGCACAAATTATGGTCGAAAGAAGGGTCGGGAGTCAAACTGGCAATTTGATTCCTGACCACAAAAAGTCAGGAATCGACCCGATCTCGGTGTGTGCAGATGGAGTGCAACACACCGCTGGAAAGCTCTTGAGGAAAGCTACAAGTTTGCTAGAGACCTCATCCTAATCCAAGGTCTGAGCCGGAAGCTATGACCTCCCAAAGTCCCAAGAGTCTAAACCGAGACAGTTTCAGGACTCCTCCTTGGGAGTCCCGAGAATAAAAGCCATTTGGATGCAAGTGTGGCGAGGCAACACAGAGAATACTATATGGGGGAAGGTGGTGGCTTCCCATGAATCTGGGCCGTGATGAGTCAAGTGAATCCGTGTTGCTCATGGCTTGTCCCAACCCTAAGAGTGTTTCCGAAGGTGAAGTGACCAACTTGTGGTTGGCTTTGATGCAAGACTGAGTAACTAAGTAGTTGTCCTTCTTCCTAGTCTAATCCCGGAGCTTTCAGCACGCCCCTCTCACCCCCTTTAGTGCTGGAAGCTGGGAGTGGCACCAAGTTCCAACTATTTCCGCTCTTTTACATAGTTGGACCCTTTATGGGTCTAACCAAGAACTTGGGGGCACGTCAGAAATTACCATAGTGACGTCATATTGGTTATCATTAAAAAGAATATTGTAAATTCGTCTATATTCGGGTGGTGGGACATCAACAACGGGGAATACATAGCATTGGAAATATAACCTACTAGCTTCCCAATTGTTCATATGTTGTGTTATTTTGAACATGGAAGGTCGTTTCACCTTCTTGCCACCATGAGTTGTAGGCCAACAACTTGCATTGGATGGCTTCACAAGGTTGTGATAGCTCACAACAAACACATGGAAATTGTTTGAACTAGAAGATTGGAAGCCAAATAAACTTTGAGTGTTGTTTCTAAACAAGTGGTTAAAGGAAAACCTTGCTTCTTCTAAAGTTGTTACCTCCTTTTGAGTCAAGTTAGTACCTTCTTGGATGGGCCATACAATTGGAACTGAAGGCTTAGTAACTACAAATTTTTGGGCTATCCCACCCACACAACGACTCAAGTCATCAAAACAAAATCAGTGCTTATGGTGTTCAAACGATCTGTTGTGATATTCAATTTGGAAACCTAAATAACATGGAACAAGAATTTCACTTATTGATTTGTAAATGTTGATATTTGCTTTGTGACGCGCTCCCCAAGTTCCTTATTAGACCCACTTGAGGGTCTAAGTATGTTGAATTGCAGAAAGTTGGAACTTGAGGGCTACTCCCGACTTCCAGCACTAAAGGGGGTAAGAAGGGCATGCTAGAAGTCTCGGGATTAGACTAGGAAGAGGGACAATTATGTTGTTACACGGTCCTGCATCTAAAACCAACACAAGTTGGTTAGAACTCATTTTGCACCCTTTTGGTGTTGGGACAAGCCACGGGCGACCTTGGACTCACTTGACTCACCACGGCCCGGACTCGGGGGAAGCCACCACCTTCCTCCATATAGTATTCTCTGCGTTACTCCACGGGAGCCACATTCGAATGACACTTTTTCCCAAGACTCCCAAGGAGGAGTCTCGAAACTGTCCCAGGTTGGACTCCCAGGACTTTGGGAACTCATATCTCCTGGCTCCAACCTCCGATTGGAGTGAGGTCTAAACCAAAGTTGTAGCTCTCCTTGAGAGCTTTACAATGCCATGTCGCACTCCTTCTACAGACGTTGGGAAGAGGTCGATTCCCGACTTTTAGTGGTCGGGAGTCAAATTGCCAGTTTGACTCCCGGACCTTCTTTTGCCCATAACTTGGGCTGCAGATGTCCAAATGGATCATGCGAGGCCATTTTGGACATCTAGACTTCAAGACCTTTCCATTGATATAAAGAACACCCCGATGCGAGGTGTTTTGACCCCTGCAATCGAGCTCTAAATTTTCGGGAGTCCCGGAGGACTCCAAGTCCCCACTTTCGGGAGTGAGTCTCATCCTCACACTTAGCCCAAAGTGGGGTTGCGACACTTTGCATTTGACCGTCGTGGTTCTTTGGAATGTAGAACATATAATTGTAGATTTGGATGGGCAACATTTAATACGCCACTAGCCATCAACACAAATATTTTCCTTCAACTGCAAGCCACCTCGAGATAGCAAAGGTAGTGAATCATTGGATCCTGATGGTGGTTGTTGAGTGTGTACATCCTCCACAAAATTAGGTTCAAAAGCTGGAACGGATATATGTGGATAAGTGAAATTCACAGAATCATGACAATGGAAATCTTTGTCTGCATTTGAAGGAAAATCAATGGGTCACTTGGCAAACCCAAACACTTCTCCCTCAAGATGTAGAAGGAAATTTGTGAAAGATGACCCAAAAGTGAAATTTTCCACAATAGCTTCAAGTTTGGCAAGATCGTTCAATCCTTGTGCCCTCCTTAATAGCAATTTATTTTATTAAGTCCATGACCAACTAGGCCACCTTGCAAGTATTGTCTATACAACATAAACTGTTTGAAAGCATGAACATAGTCATTGGAGGTCACTGTGTATAAACAAGTGCCCCATTTTCCCAACTATTGCAACCAAATGTTATGCACGGTATCTATTAAATTACAAGTGGGCATTTTTGCCCACTCCTCACCATTGAACTTTTGTAATTCAAAGGAAATAAAACATCACAAATATCTAAAATGTCACAACAAGTTGGAACAAGAGTACAAATGGACTTGGAGAGCAAATGGAATTCTTGTGTTAAATGTAAACAAGAAAAAAAGAGTCATAAAAAGTTGAAAGATGAAATATTCACATGGACCATGAACCCTCCCCATTATCTAACACGAAAATGTTAAAAGTTTAACCAATTGCCAAGCTCATGGACACCTACCTCAAAAGTAGCCCATGATGAGAGCTGCTAATAATGAATTAGAACATATAGACTATTGACCTCCCCAAGGGATTTTGTGTCTTTATATTGGTGGTAAAAAAAGATGTGTTGATCTTGAAATTCGGGTTTGATAAGTTGTTTAGTGTGTTTATCAAGTGATCGAGTCATGTGGAATAAACATGTGTGCTCCTTGTCAATCATCTTCATAGAGGAGTCCCTCGATCCATAAACAATTCTAATGACGTTCCAATTAGCTTATGCGTTATCAACCATGAATCCCTTGAAATTCGATTTTGGAAAGGCATGCTTATGCATTGTGTCATTAAGCTTTGTCCACATTACTTATTAAACTTTCACATCCTCAAATTGCATGTCACAAACTGTAATGGTCATCACTTTGTAATAGGTCGAATCATACACTTGCCATAGTTGTCCAACCAGCCACACACTTCACATGATCAAACATGATCCAAACATTGTGCAAATCCCCTATAGGTTGCATTCGTGTGATAAGACTCATTCCACTCCCCCACACCATTTATGGACATCTTGAAAATGAACACCTTTTGTCCAAAAACTTGTTTAAGGAAGTTACATTGTTGGATGTATTCATATTGATTATTAGACTTCAATTCAAGATGTTATGAATGTAACCGCCACCTAGATGATGCTTGAAAGAAGCAATAAGGTTACGAACGTTGGGAGAGCTTAATTCATAGAACTTGTCTTGGATTTGTTCTAGTTGTTCACCTTTGAGAAGCTCCACTTTAGCATCGTTACAATCATTAAGCATATGTCTAGCCAAAAAGGTCTTGCTAACACTCAGAAAAATCAAAGACATCTTCATGTCAGGTGTGTGATTGACCTCCTCTACAATCAACCTTCTAATCTCTTCCAAAGATTCCTTACACTTGCCATCCATAATAAGATGGTTGTGTATTCCAAGATGAATCGCCATTCTAGACAAAGAATGGAGTTTATGCACAACATAATATATTATCCCATTATAACTAATGATGCAGTGGGGAGGAGCATGACAAAATTTGCATCCAAGTGAGGAAGTGGACAAAGTTGGTATATTTGACCTACAATTGGAATATGAATGTTCTCATCGCACTAGAAGGTTTCATTGTGCCAAGTAGAGTGCATAAAGCTTTCACAATCATCCTACACACAACATAGGTGACCCAAACAACAAGCCTTGTTAAAGCTTTAGCCCAAAATTGTTTTTAATATTGGTGGTGATCACCTTACACTAAGCATGGCCATCATTCTTTCTATCCATGCCCTACATTTTGGAAGAATTGTGAGCGTTGGGAAGCAAAGGCAGTAATTCAAACAAGACATCTCCATCAAAAGTAGTTGACAAGAATTGGACTTTTTAAACATGGATCTTGTCATAATCCAAATTCTGCAACTCATTGGAGCTTTGTCTTGGAAGCGCCATTAAACGCATGCAAGAAACCATTGGCTAAATATTTTTAAGAGAGGATGAAGGTTGTGATGACAAGGTAGAAAATGTTCGTGACAATGGAAATTGTGTTGTAAGGAACCAAATTGAGAAATCAAATTCAATAATATTGTGGACAAAGAATGGGGTTTCAAGTCGTCACCCAAAGAAGAATTAGACAAATCAATGAAATTAGATGAAGAAGGTTTGACTAAAGACAAATGTTGAATGTTATTAACTTCATGTTATTGTTTCATAATCTTGACCACAAACCTTGTTCATGGCTTCAAGATTGTTTATTGAGAGTTATGAATAAGACTGTCATTAACAATGCAATAATGCCCACAACCAACCACCCATTGTTTCCCTTGAGAGGAGCTCATAGGAATCTGGTACATTGAATTCAAGACCAAGTTATTAGAATCATATGAAACATCTTTGGATATATGCAATGATCTTAACTAAAACAAAAACATGGCATACAAAGATTGTTCAAATACCAAGGTTGTCCATGAATCGTCAACCATGATGGTTAGCTCTAAGGGTCCAACAACATGAAATGTCACCATGTTACTAGGGACACAAATTGTAATGAAAAAGAAACAAATGTAGCAAAGAATGAAATGCAATCAAACGCAAAGCACAAGTTTAAAGGCTTCAAAGAACAAGGAGTGGGAAGAATGGTGAATCAAGATTGACTTGATAAGATGATAAATAATGAAGGGGATGAATATGGAATTGGATAAAAAACAATGTCGATTTGATACACATAAAAAAAGTCACAAAAATATTATTATAGCCAAAGTTTATGGGATCTGAAGTAGTTTACATTTCAATGTGTATTTGTATATAGTCATCACAATAATTGGTTTTGGTAATAGGACATTTAAAGCAGGGTCGATCTTACATGAAGAGCCATTTACATAATGATGAATCACTTTGGCTTCATTTAAAATCTTAAAAGAAATAGAAAAATAGCAAGATGGGTGGAAAATCACATAAAGAAACATAAAAGAAGGGCAGTTAAAACAAAAGACAACAATGATTTTCTAAGTCATAACTCCTACATAGATTGATCAAATTGTCTGCATTGCTACCAGCTTGATTTTGACAAGACAAGATATGATTAGAAAAAAACATGTCACAAACAAAAAGTAATGAACACACCTTTAACTAGATCTTGATAATAGCAAAATATTTATATCAGAACTAGATACTATAAATTAGCATAAATAATTTTATCAAAAAAGAGCTGCACTTTGATGGGAAAACAAAATTATTATCATAATCATATATCATAAATAAATCACAACCTAATGGCATTCCAACAAATCAATGTGGTAATCTTCTAGCATATAAAATTTTCTGCATCTAACATTAAAATATTTGAAATGTTCTTAATTTGGATGTGGTGTAAATGTATATACCACATATGTATTTATACCAGGAATGTGAACGTTCCATACAAATCTACCATCTAGATTTGTAAGAAGCCTAAACCTTATGTCAGTGCGATTATTAATTGAACACCAATAGAATTATTTAGTGAAATATGAATGTGAGTGGCATGAAATTGGAACATAATAAGAATATGTGGAATATGCACATTCAAAAGTACAATTTGCATGTGTAGAATGCGTATATATGGAAAATGTATCATGACATAAGAAAAAAACATATGGCAAACAAAATACAACTCATGCCCACATGAAGATTTTGCATTTAATTATTCAATAATTAGAAATTTTGATATATCACACATCATACACATCAATTATCATCACCCCACATATATGGCTAAATGTGGATAAATAAAAATAATACATGTTTCACTTCACCTCGATATCTTTTACAAGCATGGTGGGGATGAACACAATTTGTACTAATAGAATTAACACACATCCATAGGGACAAATAAAATGCAACAAAATTCCAAAGCAAGATATATCCAAACATGTTGGTCAAACTTGATTTTGTCATTTCATAGGTGTGGTGAGAAGGTTACAATTGTTTTGAAATATCAATTGGAATTTTTTTCAAAAGTTGGAGGGAGATTTGCAAAAGATAGATATGTTTATCATTGATGACCATTATTTTCGGGAAAAGATTTCATATGACCAAGTTAAAAAATTCATCTAATAAAATTTATATTTAATATGATCATTCGATTAATTAATTAAACCTTAGGATCAGTGGACATTAACTTAATTCATTGGGATCATTGGGCATGAATAAAGATAAGGATACTATTTGATTTGGCTTTGGGGTTTATGGCTTTGGATTTGGCAACCAATATTTAGCCAATTATATATATATATAAAGATAAATAGTTTGAGGCACATATATAAATGAGACATATAAATTTGGTGAATGTGAAGACTAAATTAATTTTGATTTCTTAATGTAAATAAAAGATACAAATGTTGGAACGAGAATAGATTGGGACTATCATTTGTGGACTAATGAATTACATTTGTTTGGGTGAAGCAAGTTACAAACATACTTCAAATTCATGAAATTGAAGTGAAAAAGAAAACATTGACTTAAAGATTAAAATGGCTGAATTTTTTTATGAAGTGCAATTTTCGACCATTGCAATTGTGGAAACAACATTATTTGTTTTTTGCTATGAATGAAAATCTAAGAAAAATGTACTATTTTTGACATTAGTGATAAAAAACTTGGATAATAATAAAATTTTCCGGCTTGATATTTATTTAAAACATTTGTTCAACATTTAGCCAGAAAGAATAGCCTTGCAAAATGACTTTCCCCAACATGAACACCTACATAAATAACCAACGGCCATTCCAACTATATCATGGTAGAATTTGCAAAATTGCACAATATTATGTGCCAAGTGCATTGGATTTTCTAGACTTTGGCTACAATTTTACAAATTTCCAAACATTAATTGATTGGGGGAATATGGAGGAACTATTTAAAAGGAGGAGAAAAAGCTTCAACAATTTTTTACAAAATAATAGCCATAATTATTGTACATTCCCTTGGAATCACAAAACATGTTTACAAAGAATTTATGTTCATGTGATAGTAGGTCAAGAATAAATTTTAACGCTTATTTACAACAATAAAAGTAATTTTCGAGGAACTAATATAAAGGTAAATTACAAGAAAGCAATCTTTTTTATACCTAACACATGATCCCATTCTTCAAATGCAAGAAAACATAAAAATAATGCCAAAGCCCAAAGTGAATATATGGCGATAGTCTTTTCATTGGACAAATTTGAAACAACGTAAAAGAAAAAAGGTGATGGCACAAGCAAAGAAGAGGAATCTCATGTTGTAGCATTAGGAAAAAATAGAAGAATAGGTAAGAAAAATGTTTAACTTCTTAATTATTTAGATTTCATTTCTTGCAAAAAATGATTTTTAGGGTTTCAAAGTGTATAAGATGTGATTTTTAATTCATTCTCAAGTTGAGGTCTCTCCATCACACATTGTAGCAAGCCAATAAGTAACCTCCTCTCCCTTCTTTCAATTTCAAGCTTTAAAAAAAAAAATGTCGTTGCAATTGTTTGTTTGAGGAGCTCTAACAAACTTGGGCCAAAGCTCAAAGAACGATGGTACCCAAAAGCTTTAGGGAGCTCCTGTCCATTTCTTTTTTATTGCTTAGAAAGCTTGTAAGCATGTCTCAGTGATGGCCAAAATCCACCCCACACTAGGATGTTTAGATGGTTTCGATGATGGCCAAAGTTCCTTTCGGTTGGGCTTGCATGGAGGTTTTGACCATCATCGAAACCTCCTTCACTAGAAGAAAACTGTGTATTTTCGACTAGTGTTTGTAACTAAATTTTAGTTGCAAGAGACATTTTGCAACTAAAATCCTTGTAGTCGCTTAAGACAAGTTGCATGTGATAAATTAGTCGCAAATGACAAAAGGTATTGTATGAAAAAAAAGTCAACAAATACATTTCATCCTTTCACTACATTGTGTACGTATTGTCACATGCGACTAAGATGCAACTATTTTGGTAACAATTAAGGGCAAATGATGTGTTGCCACGTGTTTTAATATTTGATTATTTAAAATATTATTAATATTATT
>Ga0116228_10001342_pt1 | contig 20357 bp, 17 predicted proteins | sample S1TSphfallax_2_FD_89694 | JGI IMG/M metagenome (GOLD analysis project Ga0116228, IMG submission 89694) | Host-associated microbial communities from peat moss isolated from Minnesota, USA - S1T2_Fc - Sphagnum fallax MG | ecosystem: Host-associated > Plants > Peat moss > Unclassified | place...
AATATGGGCACAAAAATAATTTGTCTCAAACTTAACATTTTAGAAAGGAAAATGAAGAATCTTTGAAATATTCCATTTTAAATAAAAAGGAAATCTTCACAATTAGCTAATTAATTAATTAATTGATAGACATGTGTCAAAGCTGCCAAGGTATTATGATATTGGATTTCGGTACTCAATTGCATCCAATGCATGTTTGCGCCAAATTTCTCACAAATTTGAAAGTTAAAATTAAAAAGGGAATATGCCATCACATATTTTCTGATTTTTAAAAAAACAAATCGCAAGATTTTGAAAAATAAATAAATAAAACATTTTGCCACATTTGCCATCTCCTTCTAGCTTGGTAATAGTTTTTGTCTGCCTATCTCAACATTTTTAAAAATATACAAAAAAATGTTATCATTTAATTTATGAATAAATAAGAAAATTAAGAATTTACAAAACTATTAATTTATATATAGATAAGGTCTATTTGTAATTATCTATTACATCATATGTATGTGTACACATGTTCCATATAATGTTGGGCAATTCTCACTTTTTTTTACTTTTCTTTTTTTTTTGAGAATAACAAGATCATGTTTTCAAAAAGGTTTGAAAAACCTACCCAATTCTCTTTTTGATTTTTTTTTATAAAAAATTAAAAGATCAATGCAGGGTATCAAAGGTTTTTTTTTTATAGTGGAGGTAGGCTTGAAGATTAAAAAACGCAATTTGAAATTTCAGATTGCCACATGGCATTATTTCAAGCACCTTGAAAGTAAAGATTTTTTTCTTTTCCTTACTCCCTTTCTTTCAGAACACTTGAATTATTTTGCCATAATTATATGGACACTAAAAATAATCCAATAGTTGTTCATTTTTTCCTTGTTGCCATGAGGTGCACAAGCCAACTTATGTATCTCTATCTCTATATCTCCTTCATTCTAGGCAATGGAGGCTCTTACAAACAAGTAAGCCCATTGATATCCCTTTCTTGATAAATTCAGACCGAAAGAGGAATGTTTCTCAGCTTGGTGATTGGTTGCGAATTTTTTTCCTTCTTGCTATTTCTAACATGCTATTTGATTGGCATTAGGATTGTTCCTATGCTGCATGAATTTGTGCATAACATGGCAAGGCTAACCTTTTCTTTTTTTTCTACTCCTATTCATTTAGATGATTAGTTTTCATTTTGATGTGTGTTCTGATCTAGAACCCTACAAATTTATGCTGAGTTCTTGCTCAAAAACTAAAGCATGAAAATAATTTATTATTATTATTATTTATTTTTTTAAACCAAATTTCTTGTCACATGATAACCTAGCTTTTTGGAGACACAGATTCTTGACAAATAGAGGGATTCATTTCAAACACACTCAAAGCACAATAATGATAGAGGAGAGATATTACCAAAAAATGTTATATTGGTTGGGCACTCAATGGGTGGATTTGTTGCAAGAGTTATAGTTGTTCTTTGAGAACTTAGGAAAAGTTATGTAGAGACATTACTCACTCTTTCAAGCCCTCATCGGTAAGTTGTTGTGCCAAACCTTTCCAACATTCACTGTTTTCACAGAAAAAATTGGCATTTTGCAAATATAGCTTACATGTGTGTATTGTTCTACTTTGAAAGTAGAAGAGGTGGGATGGCAAGCTACATTCTTGCAAGGTTTACATTTTCAGCCTCACTACAGGCTAACATTTTCGGTTTTGGTAGGTCTCCCTCGTTGGTAGTCTAGCCTTCATTTGAACATTTCTTTTCAAGAGTGAATGATGCTTGGATATTTGGATTTTGTTTAGCACACATGAAGGGTGCACATTGGGTGGCATCTTCCCTTTCTAGTGTTGTTGTTTTTGTTCCTAGAGGTGCTTGAGATTATCAGGTGAGTCATTAAGACTCCTTGGTTCCTACCTTTGGTACCTTGGGTAATGGTTTGTTGGTCAGAAAAAGTCACGTTTTTAGTATCAAGATGAGATTTTGTCAAGTAACAGGTTTTGCAATGCTTGGTTAATTGGGTTAAACCCTAAACCTCAAAACCCAAAGGGCCATATTTGAAGTCAAACAATCAAGAGCTAAAAATAATTTATGAATTATGAAAGTTAGATTGCAATGTTCATGAAGTTTGTGCCCTCTTTAAATTTAATGAAGTCAAGGCAATTTTTAAACAAAGAAACCCAACAAGGGTTGTAGGAAATCATCCAAACACAAAATTTGGCATGGTTTTCCTTTCAACAATTAGCACTTCCATATCTACCTGCTCCTTTTCTATGAGTATTGTTAGCAATCATGTGTGATTTTTGTGTGCAATCAAGAATGGCATCACTAGATGGGCTTTCACCACCGACAAATGGGTTGACAGATGACTTATATGGCATGGTTAATGCGCTTCTGTCCATGAAACACCAAAGCGTTCTTTCATGCAACTAGATGGTAGTCCAAATATGTGAAATATTCTTCTTACTTTCACTAGATTTGAAAGAAAATGGAGCATTATTTTTACAAGTTAATGCCCCCCAAGAACCTTACAAGCCTAACTTTCATTTCTCTAAACACTCTGTAGTTTTTTAGCAAGAAATCCATATCAACAATTGTGATGCATGTTATTTCATAACAAATAGCACACATGACATGCCATAATTTGAAGAAATGGTGTCAACTTGTAGAACATTACTTGTAGAAGCTAGAGAACATTGGAACTTTGCAAGACAACGTTTCTTGTTTATGTCAACTTTTGCCCAATCTACAAGGTTTCCAAGTTTTGGATCACAAATTGGTCTAGTTCATCCAAATTATTGGATACACGATGTTGGTGATTCTTTGGAAAATGCAATTTTGTCACATGAAAAAATGCATATATTTAACATCATTCATTCTAAAACTAATGGTTTACATGTCATTTCATGTACATGACCTATTTGATTTTTGTGAATATTAACTATAATTTCATCTCAAATATTCAAATAACTACCATCCATAAGTTATGCATATTTGTATTGCATGTATGAAAGATATAATATGGTAATTAATTTTTATATTTATATTATAAAACACAAATTCTACAAAATATCTTGCATCTTTACTAAATTATATAGTCAATTATTATTTATAACTATGAATATTCATTATTCATGAAAATGTTTTACGTTAGGAATTATTGGTAGTGGAAAGACATTTTTCATTCGATATTTGACCAAATATTATATGTTATTGAAGAAGAAGAATATCATTATTGCAACAATAGGATGTGTAACATCAAGGCTTAATTCAAAAGTTTCAATTGTCCATAGCATGTTTCATATACAATGCAAAAGGTATATTTGACCACGACAATAATTAAATGTTGAATTTCAAATTTTCAAAGAAGCCGACATCATCGTTATTGACAAAATGTCAATGATGACAAATACATTGTTGTAAAGCATTGAAACTAGACTACACCAAGTTGAGATTGATATAAATGAACCATATCGTTCTAAATTAGTGATTTTGGTTGGCAATCATGCACAACTTCCAACAATATGTCATTGCCATCTATCAAACACAAAACATTATTGTCAAAAATATTATGTTTATAATGCGATTGATTGGAATTTTACAACATACCATATTTTGAAAACTTCAATTAGACATGTTGAAGATCTAGAATATATATATATTAATGTAATATGTTGTCGAACACCAACGAAAGAAAAAAATTCATCAATTTTGAAACTTGCTACATTGATGAAAAATAAATAGATTATATATTGATGAAAAAACAACAATACTTTCCACACATCAAAAGGACATTGAATATTACAAGATTTGATTCTTCAAAAAAATAAATCCAATTGACCAAATTTATGATTTTCAATTGGAAACAAATGCAAAGAATGTTGAACACATTCAATCTTGGGTCAACAATAAAAGATTCAATCACATGCAACATGTTACATTGGGAGCATTGGTTATGTTGACTAAAAACATTGATTTAAAAGTTGGTGTTGCAAATGGAACCGCCAAAATTATAACAAAGTTGGAGTTCAATTGAAAAGAAAATGTTTGCAGCACTTATGTTGCACTCAACCCATCAAAATACATGCAAATGGTTCAAAAATAATCAATTCAAAACAAATATGATTTTCAAAGACATTTTTACAAAACATCATTTCCTTTAATGTTAAGTTATGCAACTATAAGGCACAAATCCCAAGGTGTAATGATATCATCCAAAGTGATGATACATATTCGTGAATCTTTTGCATGAGGATTAATGTATGTTATGTTATCTAAAGTCACAAGTTGGAATTTTTTTGAAATTTGTTAAGAATTTTCAACCCTCGAACATATAACTTATGTTGCCATGGTTTTTTTAAAATGTGAACATTGTTGTAAATTGAAATACCAACACATGTATCATTGTAATATAGTATGCATTATGTGCAATTCTTATGATTGGTTTTACCAATCTCCTTTCCATTCAATGCACAAATTGGACGTATTTTTCTAGGTTCAAATCTTAGGTTGAATTATACTTTTAAGAAATTAATGTTATTTCTTATGAAAATACCACATATATACCAAATGTTTAATAAATATTGAACGTTAATTACATTTATCATTAAAACATATTTGTAATTGGGTAACAACATATCGATAATTGATACATAGGCAATTGGAATCTAATATGTTGACGTTTAGTATGAAATGTTTCATCCAAGCTAGCCTTCTTGCACATTTGAGTTTTAGTTCACAATTGTTTTCATGTTTTTTGGGTGCATTATGCACCCTGCCATTTAAATACCACACTAGGAAGCTATGGTTCAATTTTATTACTATAAATGGATTGGGATGAAGTGATGTTCAAGGGCATTTTTTTTGTGAGGTTTTAAAATAAGTTAAGAGTTCCTAAATGTTTATCATCCATAAAATAATTTATTTGATTTACACTAAGGATATTTTGTTACAAAATGACTTAACATTATATTATATCTTTCATAAAAATAGAGAAATTTACATTCTCAGGATGAAAAAGAAACAACAAGGTTAACACTTCCTTAGGAAGCCACATAAAGAACCAAATTAGGGTAGACAGAAAACAAACAAAAAATGAAAAACACACATCAATATGAACAAAAATGTCAGTCTCACACATGTTTAGGGACCATCAATAATAGTATGTATGATAGTGATTTAACTATCACAACTTCTCTTTTAACTTCATCAACTTGCTATAGTGCGTAAAGGCCAGTAACATTATGTACAAATGGTTCGAGATTTTTTGTTAAAAATTGTACCTAACTTCTATTACTAAAAAAAATTAAGAAAAAATGAACCCTAATTTAAAATGCAAAGAAAAAACCTTATAAATTGATTTTTTTTTCAAATCTTTTGACATAACCAATAGCTTAAACAACTAATAATTGAAACCCAAAAAAAATGCAACAATTTTTTTTGTATTGATAATTTGAGCAACAAACATCAACCCAAACCACTAAGGTACTAGCTTGTTGGCATCATGGAGCTTGAGGTGAAGGGGGTCCAATTGGGATTTGAATTACCATCCATTAGCTTTTCAACCTTACCTTTTAACCACAAGGGTAGTTTAAAAAATGCAACAATTTGACAACAAAACTTCGTTGACCTACCACACCCAAAAAACCCAAATATAACATAAGTTGCAAAAAAATTGAAAGAAATAAGATTGTTAACAAGAACAAGTTACAAACAAAAGGAAAATAAAGGTAAATGACCTTAAGACCCAAACAAGTCCAATTTGTGCATTATATAAGTTAAGCACAAATAAGAGACTACAAGTTATAGCCACAAAAACAAGAAGTTAGGAATCGTGAACATGAACAAAACACCACAAGCACAACCAAATGTTCAAACAAGAGGCCATAAACATGAAGAGGGAACTATAAGCATAAACAAGTAGTCATGAACAAATAGCAAAAACCAATTTAATAGAAAAACACGATGAAAAGACAAACAACTGACAAAACAAGTCTAACATGTCCTAGCTTTGTTTTATCATAAAGCAATTGCTAGTTGGAAACCAAAAGGCGCAATAGGTTATGTATAGAGGTTAGCACATTGGGCAAGACTAAAACATAAACTTTAGAGTTTTGTTGAATCTTAAAGCAAAATGTAATTTCATAAATTGAAAGGTTTTCTAATGCAACATTCATCTCCTATGAAGATTCAAAAAACAAAGATTAGACAATAATGAAAGGTACCTCTTTTCATTTACCTCCCTTTCATAGATGTGGCATGCAATAACATTGATAGACCAAACCTTTTCTTGCCACATACCAATCAATGTTATTGGGCTTTTGAATCTAAAAGCAAATTTTTACTTCCAATTTTTACTAATTTAATACTGAAAATATTTTTTGGGTGCAATTGTTGCTAAATTTTTTAATTGTTATTTAAAAACATTTTAGTGCAATGTGGTGTCAAACTACATCCAAAATATGTTGGATGAAGATTTAACTTAACAGATGAAAAACTACATCTGATGATGACAAGCAAAAAATACCAAAACTTTTAGCTATTGGTGATCATGTGAAACATGAAAGTTTAGTCAAACTTATTTACAATGTTTAAAAAAAAAAAAAATCAATTGTGTTTATTGTTTGTCGTAGGTGATTTCCTTCTGTGTGTTGTTTCAAAAGGGAATTTGCAATGGCAAGACATTGGTGTTATTTCATTTGAAAAAGGGAATTTGCAATGGCAAGATGTTGGTTTTATTTCATGTATTCGTTGGTTTGTGTTTCAAGTGGATTTTTAGCCTTTATGGATGTGCATTGATTGTTGAATGCAATTTATGGTGTGAAGATGACCAAGATGTGGCAAAAAGGATTTAAGTGAAAGTGGATTGTTGGATGGAGGAATGGTTTTGGGGTAGTTAAACACTTTATTTTTCAAGTTTTTAGAGGCAATTGGTTTTCTTCCTTTATGTATGATGTTGATAGCAATTATTTGTGTTTATTTCTAGAATTCTTTTATACTATTTCATTGCATGTCAAGGATTAGGTTGGACACAAGAAGTTAATTAGATGTTTCATAATAAAAGCACATTTGGAAATGATGAAGGTCTCTAGGGAGTTTGAAAGTTTGCTTGAATTTTTTTCACAACCTCAAGTTTTGTATACTTTAGCTTATTCTAGTAATTTCTATTTTCTTGGATTTGGGAAGGAATGGGAAATGATATTTGATTTGGTGGAAACTTCAAGAGTTGCATATCCTAAGTGCAAGGAATTGAAAAATCTACATAAGAAAATTATTTTGTCCACATTGTTGTGGAACCTTATAAATAGGGTTTTCTTTTCTTATATGAACTTTTAGGGAAAGGTGGAAACTGGGGTTTTATAAGTTTGTTTAATAGATGGGAATAACTAAAATTTAGTGAAGTTCATGGGTGATATTAGTGGAAAAGGGACGATGTTTTGCTTTTGATGGAATGTAGTAAAAGAATCTTGCAATAAGAAATCAAAAATAAATGTAAGAGGGTTTGTGTTTGTTTTATCCTGAAACAATTCTAATGGGCCATGGTAGTTTATGAAAGTAAACCCAAAGCATGTTAATTCAAAAATGCGCCATAAACATATGTGATAGGATTAGATGTATCATAGTAGAAGGATTGATTAAGTTACACCTTTTTTTTCTATGTACAAAATGGAAAAAATAAATAATCAATTTTATTGTTCAAAAAGGAAGTTTCCATCCCTCCCTTTTCTTTTGGTGATAATGGCATTTTTTTTGGGTGCAATTTTTTGCCAAAATGCAAATTTTATTTTTGGGCTGTGACCTTTACAAAGATTTTTTTTTGTATGAATGGTGAAGAAAGTGAGGGTTTTGAACTAGGTTTGCCAAATTTAAAAGGCTTGTTCTTATAGGTTGTTAAACAATTTTTTTAAATCGTTCTACAAGTTCTATTTTCCATTTAATGTTAAATCTTTCTTGAGATGCTAGCCAATGATGCAACATTGAAAAGTCGAAAAAAATCATTGTTTAAAACTAAAAGCTTTAAATTTTGATATATCGATGATTAAAAATCCTCTAATGTTTTGAATTTCAAAGAACTTAAATTGAAAGTTCCATTTGAAAAATGAAAACTGCTTAATATTGAACTAGACCTTACATAAAAAGGAAGATTATAATAGACTCTTATGAAGTTATGATTTTAACATTAGACAAGTTGCATGTGTTCCAATTTGAGCAAGGAGCTTCATAGAAGGATCCGATTCAAAGTTAGTTATAGGTCCTATTATATGAAACTTGACCTAGAATAAGTGTGACAACTAACCTAGGAGTTGGAATTAGTTTCAAGTCTTAGTGGCAACTATTTTAGGGTTTAAGTGGATTTCCATATTTTTTCTTCACTTTGTCAAAATTTCCATATGTTTTCATTTGATGTGTGCAATTTGCACCCATACTCCCTATGTTTTCCATTAGCTCATGTGAAAAACGGTGAAAATTATTTTTTAAAAAAAAATTCATGTAGCCAATGAACAACTTAAACAAAAAGGTTGGGCACATGCATAGCTTAAGGGGGCAAATGGGGGGCTTTGGCAACAACCTCCCCCTTTGCCCATTGCTAAAGTCCTTGGGCATGGAGGTGGAGTTTCATGGCTTTAGTTGACAACCTAGGTTGTAATAGCCATTAAAGTTGCACCCGAAATAAAAAAAGTACAATAACAAAGGTAAAAAAAGAAAATTTTATTATAAAAAATTACCAACTATGTAGGACAATATTCAAAGCTTTCCAAGGTCTAGAATTCTTTTTTTTTACAACAATTGGATCTCCAAGAACACTTCTTACATTGGTACGTATTTCATATTTAAATTATTTTCATCAAAAAATTTATTTAAATTTGTGTGTGTGTGTGTGTGTGTGTGTGTGTAATACATATGGTTGTTTTTGAAGTGAATTTTTGCTTTAAATTTACTGAATTTTTCTTTGTGTGATGTAAAATGTAATATATATGTGTATTTTTAATATAAAAATATGGATTAGAGTTAGGAATCTTAATCATTTTTTGGATTTTTTCCTTTGATTTATAATTTTTGTGTATGTATATACATTATGGTTGATTTTGAACTTTCTTTAACTTTCTTGACTTTGTCTTTGTACATATTGAATGTATGAACTTGATCAATTTTTAATTTTGTTTTGTATATGATTTTGTTTTGTAGAATCATGGATGATAGAAGCCCATATATGTGGACTTGTTTTATAATGGAAGATCAAATGACGACTATTGTAGTTGGACTCCATTGGTGGAAGGATTTTCATCATCCATAATTATTGCACCTCCATTGGTGCAATTACCAATTGTCAAATGATGTCATAAGAAAAAAAGACAACAAAAAAGGATGAGACAAATGTTGCAGGGAAATGGATTGGTGATATTGTTTTTGTTGACATCCTCAACTTATATGAAGAGGAGTGCATGTGTTTTGACAAATTTTGTTTGACATTCAAACATTGGACACACATTCACACCGAACAACATTGTGAAATGTCGAATGAATGTCATCACAAAGAATAACAAATCAAAAACAAAATTGAAAAGATGAATGGTGAGTGTTGATGTTAAAAAACTTTGCCAGAAAAGCAAACTAGAAGTAAGGGACCAACATGGTCATGTTGTGAATGCATGAAAAATATTATGGAAGGTTCCACCGAAGGAAAAGGTGCATTTGGAGGGTTTGATCAAGGCATTATGGAAGATATTGAAGAGGATGAACATGAAATTTTGAACATTCAAGCATTCACACCTATGCCATTGAATGACGAAGAGAGAAAATATGTGCGACTTCCTAAAACTTTTGTTGATACACCAAAGGAAGGTACAAATATTTTTCCTTTTACCCCAAAAAGTGTTTCTTGCAAATTGCCTAGGGTTTCCAACAAAATAACATATTGCAAACAATCATTGATTAGAAATGCCAATTATTTGGCAAAAGCCATGAACAAATTTGCGGAAGGTTCTATTAATGTTGAGAGACACAAACTACCAAGGAAAGAATGACAACTTTGCTTATAGAATCCAATGAGAAATTAACTATCAAGCAAATGGAATTTGAGCTTAAAAGTCGAAAGCTTGAGTTAGAATCTCCTACATAAGCTTAAACAACTCAATTGATAATTGCCAAAATGCTCGAAGATATTTTACATGCTTCTAAGTGATTCAAATATTTGTAATTGTGTAATTTTGTATAAAGAGGCAATACATTAATATATACTCTTTTTTTTTCATATGTTCATTTTATTTTAAAGTTGAATAACTTTTTTAATTTTGATTTTTTTTCATTTTTCGAATTGCATTACTTAGTAGAATTCCTTATGGACTTGTGGTGCAAATTTCAAACCAATTGAACAAAATTTCATATCTACTACACCTATATATCAAAACTAGGTTTTTTGTGGGGATTTTTGCATTTTTCCACTTGAAACCAAAGTTGAATATTTTTTTACTTTTGATCTTTTTCAGTTTTGTAAATTGCATGAGCTAGGATCCCACCTAATGGACTTGTATTCATATGATGCACATATATATTTCCTAAGTGCTCATGAAGAACATCGAATGGGGTTGGGGTAAACACTTATCCATTTTTTGAAATATGCAATATGCAATACTTCTTTGTGTTGCAAGGTTGTTCAACCTTCACAAGCAAGAGGTACTTACTTCCTTGCACCACAAAAAGGATCTACTTAAGGACCTTTTGGGGGTAGGGGGTATTCCCATCAATTGGCAATAGTTATGAATGACACAACAAGCCACCACAATTTTAGGAGTTTCATCAACATGTGCATTGATACAATGTAAGATCCTCCACCTATTTTTAAGAATCCAAAAAGAATTTTCAATGCTAATTCTACCAACATTCATTTATCAATCAAACAAAATTTTATCCAAATTTCCATCAACCGGCTTGAAATTGCGCAAATTTAGGTAATGTTGACTTGCATAACTTGCATCTCCAAGTAAATAAGGTTTTATCTCTAAACACTCAACCACCACAATTGGCTTTTAAAAAATTGATCATGTTTGAAGTTGTTGATAAATAAATGACACTTAAAACTAACACCCATCTACCATTTTATTGAAAACAAAACAATATATGTTCCAAACAACTTGTCCATGTCACAATTTGCTTAAAAAATAGCCATATTATAATTTTTTTGTCTGTAATAATAATCTACAAATATTATAATAACGTGTTTATCCAACTTTTGGGAAAGAAAAATATGTAACCTATCAATAGTGCCACAAACATTAGGCAAGCCACATGCATAAAAAATTCCATCCATAATCGTAAATAAGCACGAATCATGAGGTATAAAAATATATTGATTAAATAATTTATCCTTAAAAATTAAAACATCAACAACAATATCAACATGCTTACACATTTAGAAAATCCAATATTGAATCTATCAACAATAATGTTTGCACTAACCCCATGTGCAAATTGATATAACACCAACTCAATATAACTTTTTTAGGTTTAAATGGTGCTTTAACAAACATAATAGCCCTAAATTTGACAAAAGGTTCCAATTTTCTAACCAAATAAATGAATGTTCCATAAGTCATACATATGCATATAAACATTTTCTATCCCTCGTTTCCAAATTGGTGTGCCAAACAACTTTTATCAAATCCCAATGTGTAAATTGTTTGGACTCTTTTCCACCAAATCCTATGTGGCCTAGTCTATTGGTAAGTAAAAAAAGGAAAAATAATTGATGTTACATAGAAAATGGGTGGTACCTCAAACTTTAAAAATAAATTCCTCCCGTGAACCATTTTCTTCTTCTTGTGGCAATTAACTTTCAAAATCTAAACACAATCAAAAATGAAAAATGCCAATAATCATTGAATTCATTGTAAATTAAAAATTTGAAATTAAAATGTGAATAATGAGAATTAGTTCCAAGCTTGACACTCACAAAACCACATAGCACAAAACATTAAAAGCCTAAAAAATTAAAAACCTCAAAATGGTAAAACACAAATAACAAATTAAACCCTAAATTTGAACATTGGTTAAACCTTAACGTGATAAAAAGGGGTTCTAGTATTTATCTCTCCTAAGTTAAAATTCAAAAACTCTGTTTTTATTTCTAAATTAGCAATGGCTAAATCTGCCAGCATGTGTTCCAAAAAGTTTGTGCTACTTTTGCCTTTTTCTTATGTTTGGCAATTATTGACACCTTAAGTCTCCATGCATCTTTAATGACATCCATCACAACACATCCTTTAGGCCTATCTTGGAGGATGATTCCATTTCTTCTACTTCCAAAGCCTTCATTTGCTATTGTTTGAGCAATTGGCAAGTGGGGTTATGGTTGATTGTTAGGCCATCTATATGTTCGTTTCTCATCGCACAATCTACTTTCACCTTAGTGATCCGTTTTTGTTTTGATTTGATTCAACCTTTGACATTTAGTCTTGTCATGTGTGAAAGTGAATTTGGGTTAAATGCATATGGCATGCATCTAACAAATTATCCGTTCGGAGGTCAGTAAATAACCACACATGATGCCATCATAGATGTCATGTATGCCCTCATTCAAAAGTGGGCATGTTGTATGGAGAAAATGGTGGTACACCCTTACATTAAGAGCTTCATTACGAACAATCTTTACACGACTCATGAGGACTAGGTCTTTGCCGATGTGGTGGTTAATGACTTGACATGGGAGATGGTAGTTACGAATGTCATTAGTCGACTAGCAATTGCAACTATAGAGCTAACACCATTGCTTAAATATGCAAGTGTAGAGGGCTTCATGAAGGGCATCACTTTATTCTAATGGCCATGGAGGTGCACGACACACTTGGGCGTGATATGGATCATTTCATCAAGGAGTGTGTTTGTCTTTTCCATGATAAATGATTGAAAGGTCATTATCCTTGTCTTTTTGCATTCAATTTTTCAAGCAACATGTTAATATTGTCCTTCAACATGTTTTAACCTTTATTAGAAAGGAATATTACTTTGGGGAGAAATGTTTATTCTAGACCTCCTATTAATTTTAGATTTCACGATTTACGTGTAGGCGACATTAAAAGGGTTATGGGAGAGATGGCTTCCTACCATGAGAGGGATTAACTTTTTGCCTTTTTTGGTTCATGTGGGTTGTGCCTCTATTGGCCTTTCTTTGGCCTTCCCTTTTGTCTTTTGTGTGATGGTTTTAACAATTAGTTTTCATTGGATTTTTTGTTTTCTTATGTTTAGGGGCAAAATGGAAGCTGACATGTGCATGTGCCAAGGCCAAGGAAAGGGTTCGATTTTTTTCTTTTGAATTTTGTTGGGGTGGGTAAGAGGATTTTTTTTGGTTCCCAATGTGTTCCCAATAACACCACACTTTAATCCCATATGTTTTGCCCAAAGTTTTCCCTTTTTTTAGTTAAACACATGGCCCAAGGGAAGGCACCTTACCCTCCAATAGAAACTTCTATTTTGAAAGCCTCCAACATTTTTGTTTTTTTTGTTTTGGTGATCATGGGCCAATCAAAATGGCTCATTACACAAGAGCAAAAAAAAACTTGGGAAACAACCCCCATCTAATGGATTGAAATATCAATATACTACCATAGGATCATATTATCAATAGAAGAAACAACATAGCCCATAAATTGTGCAGCCATAGGTATTGAGTTGAAATAAGTTTATATAGACAAAATGATTTGGCCAGAGTGGACTATCAAGGAATATGATAAATCAGCCTAAGGTCCTAAATGCTGCAACACTATTTGGTTGATATAATGGCTTCCGATGAACACCCATTAATGCACTCCTAGAAGGATGGATGATAAGTTGATACTAAACAAATTTTAATTGGGTTCCAGTTCCCTAGATAAACCATGGTGGTTAGCTAAGTTGCTTCTTTCAATACCTACCTACTAACTTGCATGTTGTTAAGAGCGAGGTAGTAAAAACGACCCTTATTACATATGTATAAACCATTTACATACCTAGTAGTTACCTATTTCCCTAACTATGTACCTATATATATAGGACCTACTTTTTACAAAAATGAATCACCCAAGTGCAACCAAATATGAATTCAATTGAGGTTCATCTATAATTGAACCATAATAAACATATAGTGGATGGTACCCCCTTGTTTACTCATGCCTAGTTATTCAACGAACTAAGCAACAAGTTGGAAAAGGACTGTAAAAACTTCAACTATGTACAATTAGCAGTGTTATAACAACAACTACTTTAAGGAGGTGGATGTGTTGTGGACAATCATTACTGTAGCCCTGGCGACTACTCTTTGAAATATGGATCCGACCTCAGTTTTCGATTATTCTTGCGTGGTCACATGGTGGTGGATTTTGTGCAAAATAGGTTCAAGATGATGATGAAACCCTAGCAAGCACCATTGAACAAAGCGCCCAACTCAAGAGTTTTTCTTTGGAAGCATATGTTGTAGTGGTAATAGAAGTGTGGCTACCACATTTTGTCGAAACAATGGATCATGGGACATTGTGTTCTTTGTAATGTGGTCTTTGCAAACTAGGATCTTTTTTTAATTCCATTTGTATACTTATTTTGGTTGTCGTTTGTAGACAAGTCATATGAATCAAGAGAGAGATAATATACTTAGATGCAAGATTTGAACGCATGCACAAAACACATGAATCATGTCACCTTCTAATCTATCTTGCTTGTAGACTTTAGTGGAGGCCGTCAATATTGATATTTTAGTAGATTAAATCATTAAGTCACGAGTTTGGTGTTGGACACATTTTTGAATTTGAGATACAAAGGAGGAGGTGTCCAACATTGAAGTTTATATTCCACATGTAAAGGTGTTTAGTATCCAATAGAAGGTGAAGAACATCATTTCATACATTTGCATATTCGAAATTGCACATAGATAAGATATTTTGAACATCGTGTTGCTAGGAGATTGTCAACAAAAGGTGCAACAATACTATTTATTGTAGCTCCCTTGAAAAATGCGAAATGCCCTCAAGAGCAAGGTATGGAAAAACCATTCCTTGAAGTCTATTAGACAATGCCTTCTTTTGCGCAAGAAGAAATTAACACAAAAGTTGCATTGGTCCCTAGAAGATGGTTGAAACTTGGTTTGCCATTCGTTTGGTTAAGAAATTGGAGACCGCCGACCACCTTTATGCAAATTTGATCTAAAGTGCTTGATGCTCGCTATGTATAAATTGTTGAAAATAGAAGTTGAAAATGTGAAGGTTGTTTTGCAAGGTGCATTTGATGACAATCATGGCACTTTGTCTTGCTTTGTGGACCAATAATAAGATCAAATACCTTATTGCAATGGTCTGAAAAATATCCCCATCTAGATTGGAACAAGATCAAGCCTCATGTTAATCAAAAACCATGCTTGTGAAGTCTTCTATGTAGTAGTCACACTCGTACCTTATGGTTTGTGGTAAATGCATAGTTTTTATGTGTAAACAATTTTAAGCAAAATTGAAATTATATATAATATCAAAAATAATAACACATAAAATCTCACTCACTTATAAAATATTCTAGAAATTTCATATAAAGCCTTAAAATAAGTTATGATAATTATAAATACAATTCATAAGCTCAAGGATTGTCTAATAAATTTCAAGGAATGTGATGATTCATATGTGTACTAATTTTATAACATAATGGTAGATTAAGATGTAAATAATCATTAATTGTAAATTTGAATCACAAATTATTTTTCAAATATTCACCATGATGCATTGAATTTAAGTAAAATTTATTGAAAATGATCATTTTCTAATATTTTTTCATCTACATTGTAGGATGCATGAACACCCTTGTGCATAAACTTTGATGATTAAGGAATCCTTAATTGGTGATAATTACCACACATATCTCTCTTTTGTAAAAGGTTTTGCCTAATGGAGATATATCAAACATAAATGTTCACAATTTCCTTGCCCATTTTGCAACACTAACTTCATATCAGTTTCTTATGAACTTTTGTTTTTGTGAGTTATTCAAAATACTAACTCAGTTATTTTTTCACCGCCAAGTGAATGATCATGATGATTATGGTGTTTGCCAATTTCTTGATGTTAGGTCTTTGTTAAATTTTCCCAAACTAATCCAAAAAAAATGCGGGTGAAGTTCTTGATGATATCAAACATGTAGGATGATGTGATTTAATGAGAGCCTTTCAAACATAATAACATGACTTCCTTAACATTAATTCAAAATAGAATCTCTCGTGCTCATATTAGTCAAATAATTGTAATGGAAATTACTATTATATTACAAGCAAGTTGGATTAGTATTAATTAGCCAACAATTTCATAAACATTTTTTTTTGTGAAAAGAATCAAATCAATCTAGCATTTGTTCTAGGAATTGATGATTCTATCACATGGTGTGTTCTCTTATATGCATAATAAGAGACAGATACAAAGGATTGTGCCTCCAACACTTGACATTTCATTGCTAATCTATACATGTAATGTATGTACATATGTGTTGCCAATGCTACATAACTACAAATCTACATATGCATATCCAACATTCCAACCCACTACACCAATTTTGTGGTTTAATGTAGGCCACAAAATTTTGAAATGCACACAATAGTGGCTTAATTAGGCAAGCATTGTGGGCGACACACCATATAAAAACCCACACCATTTTAGAAGTGATGAAATTGGAGTGGATTACCCTAATTTTCATACCAAGATAATTAGTGTGGGTTGGAAATGTGATGTAGAACAAGTAGGTCCTTTTGTTGCACAAGTCCCTATTTTTTCAACTTGGGGCCATATTGAGGTTGGTAATATCATTTGGTTACAATACTATGGATGACTACTAGTGTGATGCATGCACGTCATATTTCCATCAAGGATATCACAATTCTTCTTCTTTGCATTCACGCTTGAATAATGTTGTTTAGTTATACAAAAAAATCCGGATGTACATCCGAAGAATGGCCGGATGTGTATAAATGCAAACCTAGATTTTTGGTTCATTTGGATATCTGGCTCTATTCATAGTTGTTAGATGCTTAGTGCAATATTTTCATTTCTTATTTATTTGAGTGCACGTGCACATACTTTGCAACTTTGCTAATTTTTTTGCTAGAAAACCTGGCATTATTATTACGCATTGTGTGTGAGTTCGGCATCAGTGTTGCATGCATGCTCATTACTTGACTTCAATATTGTGCACAACTCATTAGTTTCTTTGAGTGCATAATGCACAATGCATAGACATAGATGGAATTCAACTAGTTTGCTTTCTTTAAGTGCATTGAATATGTGTACACTTTGCAAATTGTTTGTGAGTTTGGCATCAATGTTGTGTGCATGTTCATTACTCGACATCAACATTGTACACAACTCAATGTTTTCTTTAACTACATAATACAAAAACACACATGGATTTCAATTGCTTTGCTTTCTTTAAGTGCGTTTGAATGTGTGCACAATTTGTAACTTTGTAAATTTCTTTGCTAGCGAAATTGGCATTGGTGTTGTGCATTGTGGGGGAATTAATCATCTGCATTACATGCATGTTCAATGAATTTGGTGTTGAGCGTGTGATTCAATGAATGTGGCATCAATGTGAATATATTCAACAAGTTCAACAAATCAAAATAGGTAATCTTCAAACTTTTAACTTTTTTTATGTTTGGGAGTTTGACTCTTGGTGTTTAGTGTTCTAATGTGTTTGGTTTTATTGTTTAAATTTTTGTCTTCAATGGTTGAAGACCTTCATCAATCTTATTTTGGGTAGAATGTGGGTTTAAGGTTTTGTGTGTTTGTTTTTTGGTTTAAGCTTTTGTCTTCAATGGCTGAAAATTTTCAACAACCATGTTTTGTTGAAAGTATGGATTTAGTGTGTTTGTTTTTTTGGTTTAGGTTTATGTTTTCAATGGCCAAAAGGCTTCAACAACCTTGTTTTGTTGAAAATATGGGTGGAATTGATGAAGATGCATCGCATCAACTATCCCTACTCAAATCTAATCTTCATCATTCTCAAATGTTGAAAGTGTGCATTTGGAATATGGAAACACATTGTCAAATGTTTATGCTTTAGGGCTTGAGGCTGTAGAAGCACAAGCTTTGGCTTGGAGACCTCAAAGTCACATGTTTACATGTTGGGGACTTTTGTTGTTATTGATGGCTTGCATGTGGATTTGGTGGATCCATAAATGTTGTGATGCATAATATGTAAATTTGAGCAAACATCTAATGATGTTTTGGCTCAAAGATCTATTATGTGCAAAAGGTTTAATTAAATACAACAAAGTTCATGGGATAACCCCAATGACTACTCATGTGTAAACTACACATTTAAAGTTGTTTGCTATGAGGAAACAACTTAATGAGGTGGCAAAAGTTGCTATTGCTCATGTTTAGTAACGGAGGAAAAAAATTTGATTTTTTGGTGAAGCCCATACCAAAAAAATGATGAGCAACACCATCAAGTTTTGGAAATTTTGATGTTTTATACTTACAAGGGTTACATGCCTTTGTTCAATTGTGAAAATGTTTGGCTTTGGAGGTTAGTTCTACACCAATGCCCCCCCCATGTTCATTTTCCATCTCAATCTTCTTTTGTGGAGTGTTGCCTACCATGATTAAAAAAACCATGGACCAACATGTTCTATCGAATCTTGCATCTACAGTAGTAGTGTATGTTAGTTTCGATTTGTGGATGTCTTGCAACAATATGGATATTTTTTCTTTGGTCATCAAATTTTTAAATGACACATGGGTGCCCATGCATATCATTGTGGGGTTATTTGAAGTGAATAAGATGACTAGGTAGTCCATGGCTACACAACTTTAGTCTTTGTTAAAGAAATTTAGTTTGTTATAGTGGGTGTAATAATTTAGCTTCCATGTTTATAGTCAGTGTGATAGCTATTGTTAAGGCATTTGATAACAACCAATGGCCCTTGGATTGATGCGGCACACATGTTAAAACAAATGGGTTCAAAGCAAATGTTTTTGCAATAGCCCGCACTTGGGTTTTGGGTACTCTATGTTATAAAGCCCTATTATTTTGCATGCATAATAGAGCATAATGACATCCTTAAACCAAAAAAAAAAAATTAAACATAATGACCTTGCTAACAAATCTAGTCTTCACAAGAGTTTTTAATTTTTGGTGTCGCATGCCATTTTCATTAGAAGCCCACTCCCATTCCTATCTCCCTTTCCCAAACTTTTTGGTCCAAGTAATGGTTTTTTATAGGCTAATTTAGGCCTCCTTCACATTCACATGTTCCAACCCAATATAAACTTTGTTGTCATTTGTAACATACTAACAGACCTTAGACATCACATGCCTAAAGCACGTGCCCTCATAAACTCTAAGAATCTTCAAAGATTCACAATCGATGATAGAATGTAAAGTTGCTACCATAACAACAAATTAGTGCCCTCATATTTTACAAAGGTGATCACAACTTTTTAACCCATCTAAAGTTTCTGACCCTTTTGAAGCTGAAATCTTACTTCTACATAAAAATATGCAAATTGAGGTTATAAATGTGATTAAACCTTTTTTGGATTTCTTGAGGTCTTTTGATGCACAACAAGTTCACAACATGATGCTTATCATGTTGGATACACATTTCAAGGCTTTGCAGATTGTGGAAAGCTTGGTGGGATGCAGGAATGCAATCCGATTAACATTTGAATATGATGCCAAGGTTGTGATTCTTCTTTTGATGGTGTGTTTTGAATGGTTGAACCCCATTGCCATTGCATCTGCTACAACAACTAATGTTGTGAGATTGGAGTTTGAAGAAGATATGTTTGGGTGGAGGCCTCAATTGAGGAATGTTTTTGAACATTAATCACTAGAGAGTTGTCTTTGTTGAGGAAGCTATCTATTTCTTCATCTACATTTGCAGATCCACTAACTTGATGGTGTATGTATGAAGGCTAGTTTCTTGGAATCATGAGTTCAAAAATAGAAACTAAATGAGTTTTTAATCTTGTTGGGGTGTTGATAGCTTTAAAGTGCTGCCACTTGCAAGTGGACAACATGGATTGAATTATTATTATTGTGAAAAATTGGCCTAATGATCCAGGTGCCAATTGCAAGCCAAATTCAAACTTCAAACAATACTTGAAAGCATAAAAACTTCTAGTAGATGATAAGTACAACTTGATTGAAGAGCATGATTTTTTTGAAAAATTTCAAGTTGATGGTGATTAACTTTGTGGTGTGTGGTTGGGTTATGGAACTTGTGCTACAATTGGGCATAGTTTTTCGGGTTCAATTCCCCCACAAGTTTTGGTTGGTTCTAGGAGTCTAGGTTCTTGGTTCTTTGTTGCAATATTTTTTTAGGCAATAAAATCAGAAAATTGATATGCATAACCTTTATGCATAACCGTCA
>Ga0116228_10001343_pt1 | contig 20351 bp, 18 predicted proteins | sample S1TSphfallax_2_FD_89694 | JGI IMG/M metagenome (GOLD analysis project Ga0116228, IMG submission 89694) | Host-associated microbial communities from peat moss isolated from Minnesota, USA - S1T2_Fc - Sphagnum fallax MG | ecosystem: Host-associated > Plants > Peat moss > Unclassified | place...
CACTCCCTCACACTCTCCTACACTCCCGGGAGTCTCTGATGTGACTCCCGGGCTTCCTCTTGGCCCGCACCCTTGCAACCCCTTTGCCTTGGTCGCGAGCCCAAAGCTAGGGTTGCGACAATTAATGTGCACATGACGTGTTGAACAGTTTTTCATGTTTTTAAATTTGGGTCATACATGTCATGGATCAATTTCCCAAATGACATCTTAGTTGAATTGTCCACAAAATATTTTGCATCCCAATCATCACCCCATATGATATTTGCCAACTTGCCCACTGAATATGCTTTAGACATCAGAGTTGTAGCATGTTGTTTGGCTATTCATTGAGGGGAATTTATAGTTCCTTTCTTGTTGTAAACAAAAAATAATTTTAAGGCAACCATTTTAATGCATTTTTTTTTGTGTTGGTGGCATTTTGGTCCTTTGCAAAGCCATACAATGATGTCGTCACCTCTTGCAAGCACTTGGCTTCACCCCAATCACACACACCTATGTACACAACATTTAGTTTATCTGCCAAAAAATGCAACATAATGTTGTCCTTAGACAAGTCGTTGTGCAAAATTCCACAATGATATACTACATTCATAATGTTTATGAATGCCCATGCCAATTTCACACAATTTTGCCTAAAGGTGACAAATCATGTTCACTGTTCCATATCCGGGCCCCCTTGCTGCAATAAGGTATGATTATTAGTAATGGGGGAGTACTTTGTGTTGTAATCCAACATTTCTTGAAAAGTTCCCCCATTACACCACAATGTGTATGCCTCCATGGTCTTTATGTGGATGGCAAGGAAATTGATGACACTTGGATGTTCGCACGGGCATGCCAAAGCTTCCATTGATTGTTGCTTACATGTCTTTTGCTTGTGATCTTTTTTTGGTGTATTTCTTGCCAATTCAATTGTGTTTGGGATGCAATCAAATCTTTCGATTCGCACCTTGTGCACCACACCATAACCATCCTAATTATCTCCACTCGACAATGGGAGCACATTTGTTGTGCTTGGAATTCCAAACACACCACAACTTGCAATTTGGGCTAGAAGGTTTCAAGCACCTTCTTCCATCCATGGTGCAATCCTTACCTTTTTCTTCGATCAAATTTTCAAGTTTGTGCTTGAATCCAAAATTTTGCATTCAAACCATTTCGAAAACACTTTAGAAATCCAAAGTTCGGCGTATTGTGAGGATCCATGTAATTCTACCAAAAACTTATGCTCCATGACCTGCTTATACTTCTCTAGGCCAGTTCCTTGCTTGTTCACAAAAGCACCATCAAAATATGCCATTGTGTGCTCCATAAAAAATGCCATGACAATTTCCTAGAATTGTCTATGGTGATTCATTTAAGGTCAGGAGTGCCATAGTCATTGCCGAAAGGACAAGGAATTTATTTGTGTTTATTATCACTACAAGAAGAACTTGAAGATGAATATCAATGAGCACCATAAGAAGGGGTGTGACAAAGCTGTGGATTTCGAAGGGATACCTCTCAAATTGAAGTTGTACCCACCATTAAGAAATGTAGTGGAAGGTGTGCATCTTGTAGAAGGTGTGCATCTTGCAAAAGGTGGAAACATTTTGGAATATAAGGCAAAAGCAAAAGCATTATCGAAACCAAAGAAAAGTCACCCTTCAACTACATTAAATTTATAGGCATTATAAACGTTTGAACATAAGCAGAAGAATCCCACCCTTGGAGATGATGAAATTCAAGACAATTTTGTTGTAATCCATAAAAAATGCCTCACGAAACATGGAGGCCAAGCAATCAAACAAGTTTCAAAGCCATAATGAATTTTCAAACGCTTCATTTTGCTGAAGTTTATCACTCGAGAAAAATCACAAAACAATGGTATTGGATCACACCTTTTCTATTTGAATAAGCAACATTACAATGTTTCCTTAAGTTTCAACAAGATTTAATTAACAATTGTAAAACACTCACAAAGTATTAATCTAATTTCTAATGTTCAATTGAAAAGTAACTTGAATCAGTTCATGTGAAACATGTTTCAATATAATGAATTTTTTTTTCTGTCCCCAAAATTCCAAAAGTTTCATACTTTTCCAATAAAATATCATATTTCAATCATCATTCTGAATTAAATCAAATTCCATGTTCCAACATTCTAGTAGTTCCAAATAAACATGTTACAATACCAATAGGTAAGTTTATGTTTAAGTGGAAAATTACATAACTCAACAACTATCATGTTTTGAAACACATCTACAAAATTTCATTATTTATTCATAGACACGATCATGTTTCAACTTTCATAGTTGGCAAACCTAAAGTAAAAGTTAGCGATTTTTAATAGCCATGTTTCAATGGTGTTCATCGCCATGTTTTAGCAGGTTTTCATTGGCGTGCTTTTGTGGTATAATATGTTTCATCTCCGAACATATTTACTTGCCAAAATCTCTACATTCAGATCACATTCTAAAAAATGAAGGGTTAAAATAGACGAATGTTTCGAATAAAACTTCACATCAAGAAATTTGGGCACCAATACAAAGGAGTTACATACCCCAACATCAACTCCCAAAAAAAAAAAAAGGAGACAGTGGGGACAAGAAGAAGAATTAAAGCTTGATAGGGTGCTCTACAAGAATAAGGCCTGGCAAAAGGTTGATATTGTGTTTTGAGAACTTTTGAAACAAAAACCAATGTTTATTAGGAAAATCATAGAAACACTAAGCATTTGGCATCTACTGCAATGCAATCTTTGTCGCAACCCTAACCTTGGGCTTACGACCAAGGCAAGGGCTTGTGAAGGTGCATGCCAAGAGTGAAGCCCGAGAGTCACATTTCATGCTCCTAAGAGTGTGGGAAAGTGTGAGGGGATGAACCGTTCAAATCTTCAAAGAACGATTGTAAGGGTCAAAACCCATTGGAATGAAAAGTTCATTATATCATTGGAAGATCTTGAAACATAGATGTTTAAAATGGGCTTGCATGACCCATTTAGGCACTTAAAAGCATAAGTTATAACCAAAAAAAGGGCCAAGAGTCAAATTGTTAATTTGACTCCCAACCACTAAAAGTTGAAAATCGCCCCAATTTCCTTGTGTGAAAGTGGCGTGCCACATACCGTTGAAAAGTTCTTGACAAGGGATATAACTTTTCTTTACACCTGACTTCAATTAGAGGTTTGCACACAAAGTTATGGGCCTCCAAAGTCACGAGAATTCCAATTTTGGGAATTTCAAGACTCCCACTTGGTAGTCCCAGGACAAAATGACATTTGGGTGCTGGCCCCATGGCCAGTCACAAATAATACTATAAGGGGGAAGGTGGTGGCTTCCCCTAAGTTTAAGCCATGGTGAGTCTTGTGAATCTGTGTTTGCTCGTGGTTCGTTCGTGCACCAAAAGTGTTCTAGCTACACATTAACCAACTTGTTATTTGGTTTGTGTAGGTTTGTGTAAGTAATTGATTTGCTTGTCAATCATCTTAATCTTCATCCCGGAGCTCCAACACACCCTTCTACCCCCGAAGTGCTTCAAGTCAAGGAACGCGCCCCAACTCCTTTTCCTTCCACTGTTGTCACCTTTGGACTTGCAGTTGAGTCCATCAAGGAGCTTGGGGGTGCATCACTCATGCAACATTTATTGGTTGATTTGAAGCAAATAACTAGAAGGCAACATATAGTATTGGCAGAATTATGAAATGGGTTTGTGAACCTTTAATATTTTAAGGGGGAATACAAAATTCCAATGATTAAACAATGGTCATGACATGTGCTTAAAAAGCCTATGCAATTTGCTCAATAGTAGTGATGTAGCTCAAAACATTAAATTTAAAAGGAAATTAAACATGGACTCTATGATTTGAACTTTAAATGTTACACAACTAAACTTTTGTTTTAACAACATGTTTCAATCCATGTTTTTGATACTTTTGGAAATGAAAACGATGTTTTTCAACAAGTTGTTTATTCATTACTACTGGAATCAAATTTCACATTCTTAAAATTCAACCCACAAGTTTCAAAAAAATGAATTCCAATGTTTTTGCATTTTGCTTATGCATATTTGTCTTTTATGAATGTTAATGTCATTTTGGGATTTATTTAAGTCTATGTTTCTAAGTATATATTTATAAATCTATGTTGATAAGTCTATATTTTAAAACCTATGTTTCTAACATGACCTCAAATTTTGCCTCAAATAGTGTATTAAAATAACTCTCTTTACCTTTCCTAAAGGAAGAAAATGCATAATGAAATTTATTTTGACTTGGGGTTGTTGAAATAACATGAAAGTACCCTATAATGTTACGTACTCAACGTCTTGTTTTTCTTGTGGGGCGTATGTAGGTTTCAACCATTATGAGCTCTACAAGGTCCCATTTTTTAATTTCACAACAAGTTTTTAAACTCAAAATCCCTTGTTTCAAAAGATCATGTTTCTAATGTTCTTGTGTAGAGTTTTGTCCCTTTTGTCTTCTACAAGAGAACTTGTTCTCCTAGGCTCACATCAAGTTTCTAAACAATGTTTTTATTTATGTTGGCTGATGTTTCTAATCCATGTTTATGTTTATGTCAACTATTGAATGTCTTTGGTCACAAAGGGGAAATGTGATCAATATTTGAACAAGAACACCTAATCTTAAATTTCATTTGGATCACCTCATTCCTTGACTAAAAAATAAAAATGCCACCCTCAAGCTTAGTGTATGAATTATGCATTGATGAGAATATTCCATTCATCACAAAATAAGAAACAAGTTACTAATAAAGTAAAACCTTTTAAAGCAACATTACATCTATCATATACTTGATTCCTATCATGTATCTACCATGTTTCAAATTTTCTTAGCATCAACTTTAATTTCAAAAAGCATGTTTTTGTCATCTTTTGTAGTAGGTTTTGAAAAGCCAAGTTTTGGAACATACTATAATGCATCAATTGTAAGAGATTCCTCTGTAATATTAATATTGAACACATGTTTATTCCAAAATGTGGTGGCTAAAAACTACTTATGCATCTCGCTTGGAAGAAGATTTTTAATATTTAGTGTATGAATTAGAATAAAACAAAATAAGAAATAAGCTACTCATGAACAAACAAATTAAAAAACAAGCAACATTACATATGTCATATACTTGATCATTGTTCTGGGTTATTTTTATGTTCCTATCATGTTATGTAGTTTCTTAATATTAGCTTTAATTTTGGTAATCATGTGTCTATCATGTTTCATAGTATATTTTCCAAACATATGGTCCACAACATAATAAATTCCAACAATTATAAGTGATACCTTTGCAATATTGGCAACGAGCAATGCCTTGGTCCAAAACATGGTGGTTAAAAAACATTGTTAATATTCAATGTATGAATTATTAATCGTTCATTATAATAAAATAGAATAAGAAACAAGCTACTCATGATGTAAAATCTTTTAGAGCAACATTACATTTGTCATATACTTGAACATTATATTTGATTGATTTCTATGTTTCTATCATGTTTGGTAGTTTCCTAGTACTAGTTTTAGTTTCAATAATCAATGTATTTATCATGTTTCATAGTATATTTTCCAAACCCATGGTCCACAACATAGTAAATTCCATCACTTGTAAAAGATACCTTTGTAATATTGGCAACAAGCTACGCCTTGTTCCAAAACATGGTGGCTAAAAAACATTGTTAATATTTAGTGAATGAATTATCGATCGTTCAATAGAATAAAACATAATAAGAAAGAACATCCTCACGGCTTTAGTCATAGTTAGGGTACCCCATTTGGAACCATGACATACAAGATTTCAAGAAAAAAGTTGTGTTGTCCCTTGACTTACAAGAATTCAAGAAAAAAATTGTGTTGACCGTTGACTTTTAAACTTAACATCTAGACAAAATGTATTGGTTTATTTTTGGCGGGCATTAGTTTGCACCCAAATATGTTTCAACTAAAAAATACATGCAAGCTCAAACAACATGAGAGGTTTCCCACTATTCAAATCTTGTTGAAGTTCTCGGTTCTTGAATTTGTGTCCAAATAAAAAATGCTTGTGTAAGAAAACATGCTTGCTTATTTTAATTCCAAGATGGAACATATTTTCGTTGAACGTTTGTGGTAAGCATTACATTGGTAGATGTTTTGCCATGATAAGAATTGTGCTAAAGCTCTAACATCAGGCTATTTTTTTATTTCTTTAGGAGTTGTGCCAAAGCTCCAACATCAAGCTATTTTTTTGTTTTTTCTATGTGAATAATGTACAAGGTGGATATTACAACATGGGATTTTACAACAAGGCTTGGTTTGCAACTCGAGGACTTTTGAACGTGGGTGTTGATGTTAAAGACCTCAATAATGCTGATGTCTTTATAAAAGATATCAACTCTTACTTTGGACCTCAACAAGGGAAAAACTATTGGAAATACAATGAACGACCACCTCTTGAAAAACAAGATCAAATTTTATTGTTGTACAAACAAGTTACCGAGAAACCCAAGGTTTGCAACAACCAATTGAACTTGCGTTTTGTGACGCACTCCTAAGTTCCTTGTTGAACCCACTTGAGGGTCCAAGTGTGTTGAATTGTGGAAATATGGAACTTGGAGGCGCTCCCAACTTCTAGCACTAAAAAGGGGTAGAGGGGCGTGCTAGAAGTCCCGGGATTAGACTAGGAAGAGGGACTAGATTATCGAGCTTGAATCTGCATCCAAAACCAACCACAAAAAATGTTTTAGGGAACACCCTTGGGTGTTGGGACAAGCCACGGGCACTTTGACACACAAGACTCACCACGGCCCGGACTCGGGGGAAGCCACCACCTTCCCCCATATAGTATTCTCTGCAGCTCCCCGCGGGAGCTACATCCGAATGGCACATTTTCCCGGGACTCCCAAGTTGGAGTCCCGAAATTGTCCTGAAACTGTCCCGGTTGGAGTCCCGGAACTTTGGGAGCTCATATCTCCCGACTGCCAAGTATGATCAAGACGAGGTCTGAACCAAAGTTATAGCTCTCTGCGAGAGCTTTCCAACGCCATGTCACCCTCCCGATTCGGATGTCGGGAAGAGGTCGATTCCTGACTTTTAGTGGTCGGGAGTCAAACTGCCAATTTGACTCCCGGCCCTTCTTTTGCCCATAGCTTGGGCGACAGATGTCCAAATGGCCAATGCGAGGCCATTTTCGATATCTACGCTTCAAGGCCTTTCCAACGACACCAAGAACGCCCCAATGCAAGGTGTTTTGGGTCCTGCTGTCGAGCTCTAAACATTCGGGAGTCCCGGAGGACTCCAAATCCCCACTTCTTCCAAGTGTTGGGCTTCACCCCCACACTTGGCCAAAGTAGGCTTGCGACATGCAATCTAGCATAAATTTTTCATAACATTTGGTTGTAGTAATCGAAAAAATGTGGCACTTGTTTATAGATAGTGACGTCCAATGACTACATTTATGTTTTCAAACAATCTACATTATATAAACAATTCTTGCAAGGTGGACCACCTGGTCATGAACTTGATAACAATGAATTATTATTGAGGAAGGCCCAAGGATCAAATGGTCCTGCTAGACTTGTGGCAATTGTGGCAAATTACACATCTAGGTCATCCTTCACAAAAACGCCTTCTACACCTCAAAAGAAAAAAGGTTTTTGGGTTTACCAAGCAACCTGCTAATTATCCTTTTGGCACAAACAAAGATTCCATTGACTTGATCATGTGAATTTCTCTTGTCAACAACTAACCATTCCTACCACCAAACCCAATATGGTGGAAGATGTACACATTCAACAACCATCATATGGTTCCAATAATTTGTTATCTTTGGTATCTCAAGGCGACTTGGAGTTAAAAGAAAGTATTTGTGTTGATGGCTAATGGCACATTGAACATTGCCCACCCAATTCTACAATTTAATGTTTATCATTGCAGAAAACCACAACGATCAAATGCAAAGCAAAGATCAATTTTTACAAAATTGTAAATGGAACCTTTGTTCCATGTTATTCAAGTTTGCGAGTCTAATATCATAGCAAATCACTCAAGCACCATAAACATTAGTTTTGTCTCAATGATTTGAGCCATTGTGTCAATGAGACATCACAAAAATTTATAGTTGTTAAGCTTGCAATTCCAACTATATGGCCCATCCAAGAAGGTATTATTTTGACTTGAAAAGAAGTAACAACTTTAGAAGAAGTAGGGTTTTCCTTTAATTGCCTACATAGAAACAACACTTAAAGTTTATTTGGCTTCTAATCTTCTAGTTCAAGCAATTCTCATGTGCATGTTATGAGTTGTCATAGCCTTGTGAGGTCGTTTGATGCAAGTTGTTGGTCTACAACTTGTGGTGGCAAAAAGGTGAAACGACCTTTCATCTTCAAAATAACACAACAACAATTGGGAAGTTGGCATCTTACTACTCCAATGCATTGTTTTCCCTATTGTTGATGTCCCACCACTTGGGTATGGATGAATTTACAATATTCTTTCTAATGACAAATGATATGACATCATTATTGGAAATTTCCCTAGATGTTCATGTGTCTAATTTGTTGCAACATTGGCAACTTCTTTGGGCGGCCATGGGGCATACCTATAATGTAAACATGTGTATCACATCTTGTAGATAATTATGTTTTGTGGGTTCATTAAAGAGTTCATTCATTACTGCACGTGGAGTTGGTTGAAGTTCAGCATTTGTAAATGCATTCTAAAGCCTTTGGATTTTGGTGATATTACATCACAATTACATCTACTTCAAATCAAAAAAAATTTTCTCATTCATCAAGCTTGTTGTAGTTGTTTCAACTATGAAGGAAGTTTAGTTTCAATTACAACCTAATAGTTTTTTTTCCAATGTGTATTATTTCAATCATTCTTATGAGATGTATATTTTCTTTTGTTCTAATGAACATATAGTAGTGTTGTGGCATCAAAGTATGTGGCTTGATAAAATTTAATACATTTTATTAATAATAAAACCTTTGATAGTCATAACGTGCTTCTATGTATATTACATTTTTCTGTAGAATATTGTAATACCTTGCCACCATAGCACATGTTTGTCAAAGAACTTATATATATATTTATTAAATTTATCAAATATTTTCCAGGCAAGTAGTTTCTAATAATTTCAATATTTCTATAAATATTAAAGTAATTTTATAAGAACCCTAGATATTTAGAGCATTAATTGCACCAAGAATGATAAATTTTTTTTTTGTATTTTTATTTTATTTCAAACCTTCACATGATGCCATTGTTGACAATTATGAACTAGCTAAATCCATGTTAAGAGTCAATAAATCATTGTTGATTCCACAACAAATCATGCATGTGATGTGGCAAAATATCCCATGACAAGGTGTGGAATATTTTGCCATGTCATATATTATTTTCACGTGGAAAATGAATATATTGGGAATATTCCATGACGTGGCATGGAATATTCCTTAAGGTTCCTTCCTACTCATATGAACCTATTCACACTCATTTGCTCATCCATTCATTCGTTAACATCATTGTAGTCCCAATACTTGAATGATGTGACCAAAAAGAGATTGGAGGCTAGAATATATGATGACAAGCCTATTCATTTTCTAATGGGGACCCATGTATGAATTTGTTTTACATATGTTGCATATTTGAGTTGTGGCTTCTTTCTAGACTATTTGAATTGTGAAATTAGAAATGATTGATTGAAATTGTTAATTAAATGAATAAAATACTCTAAAATGTTGTACATATGGTTTAACCTTAAACCCAATTGGTTATTTACATATATTACAAATAAATATGATTAATAAGGATTTCGAACCATTTAAGAAGTCTTAACAATTTTTATTTGGAAGTCAAATGGATTCAATGAACTCTACTAAGTGCCATCATAGATGTTCAATGGATTACATTACAAAGTTATGTGTAATTTTTTGACATCGCTTATGAATGCTAAGACTAAAGTCTAATAGGGACTTTGAAATTATTTATGCCATGTCATGTTTTTTCTAACTATAAATATGTAACTTGTTGAACTATTTCCATTTGTTTGTGTAGACTAAAATGATTAATGAAAACTACCATGGAAAGGATGGTACTTATTTTCTTATGGATTGAGTTTAATTGGAGTCTAATGTGTTTATTTGTTGGTGGATGGAATATGCCTAAAGTTTTATGTATTCATTTGCTTATGAGCAAAGTTTGCTTAAAGCTTATGTACTTATTTGTTTATAGATGGAATATGCCCAAAATTTAATGTACTCAATTATTTATGTGTGGAGTTTGCTTAGAGTTTTGTGTGTTTTAAAATTTATGAATGGAGTATGTGAGGAATTTGATGTATTAATTTTGACATGGATGGGATCTCTTTACATTATGATGTGCTCGTTTGTTTACAAATGGAGTTTACTTAGAATCTCATGGACTTCTTCGTTTAGGAATTAAATTTTTGATGAGTTTGATGTACTAACGCTACTACAAACCTATCTTTTATGATTAAATTATAGTCACCTTGGATAGTTGGACAAGATGATTCTACATAGATAAAACAGACAAGTTATTTCAAATAGTTATATGTATATTCGTTGTTGACATGGCAAGACACATGTTATGTTTGTTGTGACTACAATGGCAAATGGTGTTAACTCCATGGAGTGACATGTGTCATGTTTTATTTGACTAGTATGTTTAATTTTGATAACTCTAAATTGTGACACATGTCATTTGATATGACTTGGTTATATGATGTTGCTTGTGGAATTGTTTGAAACATGTATGTTTTGACTAATCAGTTTAATATTATTGTTTTTCTTATATTGACATGTGGCATGTTATTAATGGTTCACCATCAATATATTACTATTATTATATATTAATATTCATGTTATTTGAATGGCATCTCTACTATATGCATGCCATATTAAAAATATGGATTACCTAAGCATTACTGACCATCTATTGCAAAATTAAACATGTTAGTTGAACTAATCTATCAATAATCTGCATAATTATGAATCTACCATAAATTTGTCACAATTTTACTTTCTTATTAATATAAAAGGAAAAAGGAAAAAATCATAGAAAAGTACAGAAAACAAAAGATGAAATATCATAATTCAGCAATCTTTGTGTAGATCATCAAAATTATTTTATATCTAAAACTATTATTTTGCTCTTTCTCTACTTTATGTTCCAAAACAAAACAAAAATAGTCATAAAACAATTCCCACAAAATATTTATAAAGTCTCTTTAATCCCCAACTCTCTTGCCTCAAACTAATTTGAATTCCACTTAACAATCCTAATCTCATTTACCTTATTTATAATAAACTTGTTTTGTCCAACCTAACCAAAATAAACATCACAATATCTTTTTCTTGTCCTCATACATTCATATCTCCTTGATTACTACAACATAATCTTACCCATAGTAGCAAACATAAATAAAAATAACATCAAGATCTCAAATAAAATCTGTTTTAGGCTGTGTGTTGATTTATGATCAAATTTAACTTTGATGAAATTTTGGTGTTGGCATTAATTTTTGCTAATGTTGGGACAAATGTAATCTCAATCAAATTTGGGCAGTTACAAATTATATTAAAATAAAATTGGGATAGTTGTGGTTTTAATCAAATTTTGATACTTTCATTTTATATCAAAATGGGCATAATGGAAGTTTTATTACAATTATTCAATATATTAGGTGTCTTTTTAATAATATTTGTAAACATGTCATTGATACAAAACTAATAAGTCTAACTACTTTATAAATTTTACTGTGGTAGTAAATAGAATACAAAAATCTAGTTGAGCAAGTAAGAAAGAAGTGATTGCCTTCACCAACTAAGTCAATGTCGATCCCAAAATCCTTTCCATATCACCTCAAGGAGCTACCAACCTTCTCCACATAGATACAAGTTGCCATTACTATAATTATCCATGAAGGCCAAGATATTGAAAAGGACACATTGCATATGTCCATGTCCCCAACGCTAGAAACAAGATCCTATCAAGCAATGTGGGCTTATGGGAATCATATTCGAATATTGAATGCTGAAGAACACCTATCAATGATTAATTGTAGTGTGGTAACACTCTTTGAGCAAGAATGTCAATTAGGTGCAAATGACCAATAATTAGTTGTGGCAAAATTAGAGTATGTAGGGTGCATGGAAGAGATTTTAGAATTGGACTATGGAATTTTAAAAACAATTGTTCTCTTGTGCAATTGGGTGAAAACAAACAATAATAAGAATTGTGTGACCATTAAACAAGGTGAGTATGGATTCACCCTCGTGAATTTTAATTCATTAACCCCAATTTTGGTTGAGTTGTTTGCTTTTTTAATACATGTAGAATAGGTTTTTTTTTCTTCAAACCCAAAAGAAAGGGGTTGGGAAGTAGTATTACGAAAGGAGTTTCATGGGAAATGCATTATAAACAAGGTTTAGGTTAACCCGATGGATTTTGATATGTTCAGAATTAAACAAGTGGATTCATTTGTGGGTTTGCAAGCACCTTAGTTGATTGAAAAAGTTATATTCAACCTATAAATGTGATAAGAGGTTGTCTTATCAGGGTTGTTAATGTTGTGGTAGTGGATGACTTAGACGATGTTAGGCAAGGGGATGGAAATGCAAGTGTAAAGGAGCTTGACATAAGTTTTAACACTAAAAAAAATGTTTTTGCCAAAATAGGTTTAACCTTAAATGCTACAAATCTTTTGAATTTTCTCAAGAATCTATGTGATTAGCTAATGTGTTAGAAGTTAGTGTGATATTCTAGATTTAGGATGTAAATAAGATAGAATGTAACAATGTAGCTTTTTTGAACATGATTAGTCATTTTTTCCATGAAGTTTGATCTTTTAATTTCCAATAGTGATTTGATTTTGAACAAGTTTGATTTGTGAACTTCTACTGCATTTTATGCATATGTGAAGAAAACATTAATTGATTAGTGAAGTACATTGCATTATAATATTATTCATAGATAGTTTTGGTGTTGGCATTATGCATTGTTCTTTTGTGAATGAATTTTGAAGATATGAAATTTAACCATTTAATCCACATTGCTATGTTCCCCCTGATTTAATTTTCAAAAATACACTTGGCACAAATAATATACCTTATAATGACTTAAATCAAACATATTTGCCATGTTGGATCCAGCTATATGTATTGTAGTAATGAGGATGATTGTAATTAATCATCACATGTCATGTACTACTTGCCACATGGATAGTGTTATAGCCACATGTAGATTACCTTGTCCAATGGGACTACATTATCACACCCTTTTAGTCAAATAAAACATAATTAGTGTTTGGGGGGGGCAAAATGGACAAAGAAATATTCATGGATGTCATTTCAAACAAGCAACTTTGTCATGTTAGTCATCATAGTCATCCCATTAGGGGCAAAAAAGACATGTTTTTGTAGTAGTGTGAATTGCACACCATGAATCAAGTTTGCCCAAATTGTGATGTATACTTATTTTTTATTATGGATTCCACTAGAAATATGATGGACTTAATTGTTCACGGATGGAAACCTACGAGCATGTGCATGTATACCATGTAAGACCTTTACGTAATGATGTATACACAATTAGAGTTATTGATATAATTTGAATGTATTAAATCAAGTTTCTATATTCATCATGATGTGTAATCATTACAAGAAATCATAGTTTATTTGACTAGAAAACTAAACCAAAAACCAATCATTTTGACATTTGATCAATTTGACCACTTAGTCATACTGGACAAGTTGATTTGAAAATGTCCAATTTGACTGGTGGTTTTTTTACTGACCATAAAATGGTCTTTTTGATTAGTCAAATCGGACAAAAAATTGGGCAACGAAAAAAAATTAATTAAAAAAATCTCAAATTGTAAATATAAATATTAAATATTAAATTAAAAGTAAGTACCTACCTACCACCCACCCATGACCTATCTACTCACCATAGCGTGTTACCTACCTATCCACAACCCACCTAAGTATTATACATTTACACACATGTACAAGGTGTATATATGAATATACATAATCCACATAATATATGTTGGTAAAGGGGAATGAACCTTGGTCTTCTTGGTTTCACACCAATGTCTTGGCCATCAAACCACCCCATCACTTTATAAAACAATATGACACCAAATGCATTTAACATGTTTCCTTGAACTTTCGTGAATTTTTTTGTCAATGTGTATAACAACATTTGAACTTCAATTTTTTTCATAAGTAGGTGAGTGGGTTGTCATTCAAGGTGTTTATCACAACCTTAACATTGGGTTTGTGACAAAGTGTGAAGTGCAAGGGCCCATCAGGTTGAGAGTGTGTTTAGGTGTGAAACACACTCTCACAAATGGGGGAGAATGTAAGGGATGAAGCCCAATGATTCCCAAGTGCACTCCCACTTTCAGAGTTGCACTTGTGTGGGAGTTATGAATGCTCATAGCCTTGGTTAGAAAGGGAAAAAAAACCAAATTGGGCTTGTAGGATACCATTAAAAAGGTCTTGAAGCATAGATGCTTAAATTGCCTTTGCATTGTTCATTTAGACCTAATTTGCATGAGTTATGATAAAAAGAAAGGGGTTTAGACCACAAATCCCTTGAAAGCAGGGGTTAAATGAAGTCTAATTGGAGCATGATATACACCATTGGAAAAATATTTTCAAGGGTTATAAGAAATTATTCTCAAACTTTCAAAAAAAATTGATTTGAAAAATATATGAACATCCAAAGTTTTGGGATAACAAAAGTCCCAATTTTGGGAAAAGTGACATTTGGATGTAGTCCCCGCGAAGAGACATAGAATATACTATAAGGAGCAGAGTGGTGCCTCCTCCCAAAGGTTGGAAGCTGTGTGAAGCTTGTGCTTGAGGTTGTCCTTACTAAGTCCGTTGCACCACTTCCATGTGACCTGCACTAACCGCCTTCTTTTCTTGGTTGTGTAAGTTGATCTCATCTTGAACTCTCACTTGTGAGTTCATCCTAGTCCATCCCGAAGCTCCAAAACACCCTCATATCCCCAAAGTGTTGTGAGTTGGGGAATGTGCCCCAACTCTATCCTTTCGTTATTTCATTCTAGGACCCACTATTGGGTCCTTTGAGGAGTTTGGGGGTGCGTAAGTGTTTTGTTAAGTATACTTGTTATGGGAACTATTGAATGACCACTTGTTCAATGAAGTATACCAATTACAACCCCACATCCCACTATTGAAATTACATTAACTTGTGCATATTGTCAACAAGTTGGACATGAATTCAAGAATTATCCCTTTGTGGATGATAAACTAAAGTGTTTGTTGAGAGAAAGACTTATAACTTTTCTACCACATGTCACAACAAGCACACGAGTGATACATGTTGGTGTACCCATACCACAAATCCGATCACAACTGGTTTTGGTTATTCACCCAACACTAATTAGTCAATACTTAAATTGGTACGTAGTAATTTGTTACACCACTGAAGGCAAGACAACCTAGAGCTATTTTGTATCCACCATATCTAATGTGGTATAATACAGTTCCACCTTTTATACCCATGGATCCTAATATGTATTCTATTTATTATTTTGGAATAAAAAAACATGATCTGTTGATTTTTGGATGAAAGGAGAGATATGCAATTGATCCTACCCAAACAAAACTAGTGCCACCTATTGAATAACTAAAGTATACTCAATATCCTATCAGAATATTAAATTCTGGATTAAAAGAACTAGTTCTAATTCCCAAAGGTATATTTGTTCAACAAATAGTGGCAACAATTCTACATGTTAACATGGTTGTGACCAATGGACTACTTGTCCAAGGTAATGACATTTCATTTCAACAACCAAGAAGGATTAATTCACATCCATAGATGGGTGGAAATTGCTTAAAGGTTCGCTTGATGGAAGATCGCCAAGAAGAGGAGGATCACTTAATTGAGGACCACTACTTAATCTACTTGTTGGATTTTTATACATATGGTTGACACATGATTCAAGAATGTTCATGCCACCATGGTACCCACTGATTGTAATGTGATCTAAATCAACTAGTAAACTACCGTATTGAAAACTTTAATATCCAACATACGCGATATTGATCTTGATGCTCATATTAGAGTTTTTTAAAAAACAATCAAAGTTAATGGGGAAACTATGGAGGTTGATATCATTAATGATGTGCCCCCAAACTCCTCAAGAGATCCAAAGATGGGTCCCCAAAACAAAACAACAAAAGAAGAAGAGAGTTGGGGCATGTTCTTTAACTCACAACATTTCAAGGGTAGGAGGCATGTTAGAGCTCTAGGATGGGACTAGGACGAACTCACAAGCAAGAGTTCAAGATGAGACCAACTTACACGACCAAGAAAAGAGGGCGATTAATGTAAATCGAATGGAAGTGGTGCGACGAACTTAATAGTGACAACCTCAAGCACAAGCTTTACATAGCCTGTAACTTTTGGGAGGAGGCACCACTCCCTTCCCTATAGTATACTTTGTGCCTATCTGTGGGGACTACATCCAAATGTCATTTTTCCCTCGGACTCCCAAGTGGGAGTCCTAAAATTAGGACTATTACTATCCCAAAAGTTCGGATGCCAATATCTTTTTCAAATCAAGTATGTTTTGAAAATGCAAGGGAAATATCTTATAGTTTTTGAAAACATCTTTTCAACAGTGTATAACACATTCCAGTCAAACCTCATTTGACCTCTGTTTTCAAAGGATTTGTGGTTGAAAATCAAATTCCCAATATGATTCCCACCCTTTCTTTTGATCATAATTCATGTAAATCAGGTCTAAATGAACAATGTGAGGGAACTTTAAGCATCTAAATTTCAAGAAATTTCTAATGGTATCATGGGGGCCCAATTTGGTGCTTCTTTGCCTTTCCAACCAAGGCTCTGAACATTCACAACTCCTACATGAATGGAACTCCGAAAGTGGGAGTGCATTTGGGAGTCATTGGGCTTCATCCCTTGCATTCTCCCCCATTTGTGAGAGTGTTTTTCACACCTAAATACATTCCTGGCCTCATGGGCCTTTGCATTTCACACTTTGTCGCAAATCCAATGTTAGGGTTGCGACAATTTACCTATTTGGTTTCATTTTAAAAGATAATATTTTGGAGTGGGGTGAAAACTTTGTGCAAGATCATCCCAATTACACTTTTGAGGAGTTGGAACAAGCATTTTGCAAATGTTTTTGAATTGTGAAATGATGAAGAAGTTTATATGCAACTAAGGAACCTCGAACAACAAGTTGGTTAATGGGTAGAGGTTTATTATGAGTGTTTATTAAAACTTGCTAATTATTTGCAAGTAAACGTTACTAATGCATTCTTTTTTATTGTCTCAAAGCAGGTTTACAACCATACCTTAGACTAGACACATCAGGTATGGCAAGAGATACCCTTATCGAGCATAAGAAAGTTGTAATGATCTATGAAGAAAGTGGATCGATCATAGCAAATTGTAACGCCTTGATAATTCACCTAGAATCCAAACTAGTTCCACAACTTATACTCACTTATATTACTATTAAACAACGACTTACCTATTCAAATTGTGTTAAAACTAGTCATGTTAAAAAAACCTGTCACAACAAGAGACAAGAAGAACATATAGTACTTATTACTTCCACTAAGTTGTAGAATTGGTAGTTGGAGTTATTACACAACCTATTAAACCAGCTAGAGTACCATTGAAATATCCCTGCATTATTTGTTCTAATTCTAAACATTGTGCACTTGATTATCTTAGAAAGATAGAAGTTTAGAACATATTTCGAACTAAACCAACCACTATTGCCATTTTATTGGCGAGATTTTCTAAACCTGATAATGTACTAGTTAATGTAATTGTTCTTGTCACGACACGTAGTCAAGTACTAGAATAACATGTGCTTAAAGAATGTAAATTAATGAAGGCAAAAACAATAGTTGATTGGCAAATTGAAGAACATATGCGTGATTCTTTTGTCCATATTATCAAGGAGCTATAGGGGAGTGATTTAATATCACAAACATTCGTTGAGTTTAATGGACCATTTCATTCAAATTGGGTTGGTTTACTAGAACCAGTGAATCAACCAATTATTGGCAAATAATTTGTTCAATTAATTACGCAAACAACATTACTATAATAGACTTTGGAGGAGATTTTGAGAGACATTAGCACTCAAGTTTTGGAGACCAAATATGTCATCAACTTGGGACAATATTGAAAATTGTGCCAAACATCAAAATATACATTTAAAAATTAGTTAAGTTTTTTCAATCAATGCAACATAAACCTATTCAATTTGAACCTACCTATGCAGTAATGGCCATTGACCATTAAATGGTAGTAACTCAAGTCTAGGTTGGTAAAAAAATTATTGATGATGTGTTATTTAATGGACGTTTTGGAGTCAACATCATTATTAAGAACCTGAGAGTATAATTAAGTATGTTAAAGCCGAATCCAATGCCTTACAATCTACGTATGGAAAATCAAACCATAGCCAAACCACTTGGTCTTATTAGGGATTTGAAAATATTTGTTCATGGTATTCCTTATACCATTACATTTACTATTATCAATACTAGTGTTCTAGATTCTAGTTACTCAATGTTGTTAGGATGCCCATGGTTGAGAAATGCAAAAATATCTTGTCTTTGGGGAACCAATATTGTTACCATACAAGGAACAAGTATAGTAAGAACCGTATTTGTTACCAAGAAACATAATGTTCAATTAAATGACCAAAAGTCTTAATATGTTATGATCTCCATTTTGGAATATTAGATGAAGAGGACGATGTGATGTTTGCTACAAAGTTGGACATGTTTTCAATAAGAACCATGTAAGTACCTACTCATACTAAATCAATTTCTAAACTAGTCCATATACTAGATCTTAGCATAGCAAAACCGGTTCCAAAATAACTTGTTGAACTTGTACATGTGTTTTAGTTGTTAACCTAGTTATACCACCTAACAATTTCAAACAACACCTACCTGAAACTTTCTTGGACATTTAGATTTGAAATGGGGGAGATGATCATTGATGAAACACGTGTTTAAGAGCAAGTACAAGATCTAACCATAGTTGGTTGGATAGTTATTATGGAGGAACAATTATCCAAAATCAATTTGTGCACTAAGGAGATTATGTACGTAATAGGTGAAAGTGAACTTTGCACTTGAACCAGTTGTTGAAGACTAATTGATTGAACTTTTAAAGGAGTTCAAAGATGTATTTTCTTGGTCATATAAAGACCTAAAGGGTATTCCACTAGAAACTATTCAACATAGGATTGAATTGGATACCATAGTACCTGTGTTCGTCAAGCAAGGTATTGATTAAATCCTAACTATGTAGCCATTGTCAAGCAAGACATAAACAAGTTACTTGATGCTGATTTTATCAAATTAGTTGAGGAAACAACTTGGTTATCTCCAATAGTGGTTATTCCCAAAAAGAATGGGAAGTTGAAAATTTGTGTCAATTTCAGGAAGCTCAATGCGATGATAAAAAAAGATCCTTACAATAGTAGAAAACCTTTTTTTTAACCACAACATTTCCAATTAGATGCTAATTTTTTTAATTTTTAAATTGAATAATGGCAATTACTAATGAACTCGATTCATCAACTAAATTGGTATATAGTTGAAAGTAGTTTTCAACTAAGTGGTGTTTTGCCGAATATTCCATTGAATATTCTTAGCATCAACAATGTTTATAAGCTGAAATGCCTATTACATTTGTAAATAATGAAAAACATGTATAAAGTAAAAAGCCATTCTTGGAATATTCTTAACATTTAAGATTCTCTAATTGACACATAGTCAAGATTGTTTTGGTGATGCCATCAACACATGCACGAATGATAAAATGTATTAAAGGATGGATGAAATGTAATTTCATTCACAACTTTGTTGCAACTATTTCAACTCAATTAAACAACTAATAGGTGATTTTGCTTTTATATAGAACATATATGTTAATATTGATAACATTAAAATATAAGAAAAAATATTTGTATAAATGAATAGTTATGTGTGACATGATTTTTGTAATGCATATAAATTTTGAATAAATTCTCTTGAATATAAATTAGTAATTTCATCTTGTATATGTTCATGCATGTAATATTTAATTTTTATGTAGACCAAATTTAGTTTATGATATATAATTGATGATAAATAAATTATGAAATTTTAATGTTCATTCATTTCTTTTCATGTGATAGCTTCATATTGATTAAAAATTATGATCAAAATTCATTAAACATTAAATTACATGTAATTTTTATTTTAAAAAGTGAATGGTTATGTATGATGTTAATTTTTTTTTATGCATTCAAACAATAGTATTCAATTTTGAAATA
>Ga0116228_10001344_pt1 | contig 20341 bp, 15 predicted proteins | sample S1TSphfallax_2_FD_89694 | JGI IMG/M metagenome (GOLD analysis project Ga0116228, IMG submission 89694) | Host-associated microbial communities from peat moss isolated from Minnesota, USA - S1T2_Fc - Sphagnum fallax MG | ecosystem: Host-associated > Plants > Peat moss > Unclassified | place...
AGGTTTTAATTATATTAGTAGACTAAAAAAACTACTACTCAATTTTTATAATCATTAATTATTAATTACTGAATATTTTGAGTTATTATATTAATTTATTTGGTTATGATCTAATAATTAATTAATTATGAATAATTAGCTAATTATTTCAATATTAACCAATTACTGGTTAATGAAATTGGTTGATAGATCAATATAGTTCATATATTAATAATTTTTATCTAGCTAATTAATTAAGAAATATTTAATAATAACTAATAATATAATTAATTCAGTAGTCATAATATATTGATGATTATTACTATAAATAATTAGTTAGTTGGATAATTTATAAAATGAATTAGTTTATTTCTAATTTATTTTTTAATTAATTATTAACTAACTTATTAATTGATTTTTTAAAAAAATTATTCATTAAATAATTAGTAATTTTATTAGTTAATTAGTTAGTTAGTTAGTTGTCACTTACTTATTTAATTATATACTTTTCAAGATGAGAATGAAAGCTAAAACATATGGGATAAACTTTTTAGTTACAAGTCATTTGCGACTAAAAATCAGTTGAATAACACCTGAATGTCTACCATTTAATTCAAGTAGGAGGAATTGTGATGTGCCTTTGGTGTTGTTGGAAAGATGTTGTGTCCACCCTACATTATATCGTTTTCACACTTGGGCCAACTGCACAAGCCACACTAGTACGTATTATGATGTAAGGTCATGAAATTGAATACTATTAGCCAAATATAAAAATAGCATAGAATGATGGAAAGATGTAAAGCAATCTGCACTTGAAGTGGTCAATTGTCAAAACAATAAGTTTTTCAACAAAAGAATTATTTTAGGGTCATAACAAATGTCGGGCTGGTATCATCACTTTGTGATGCTAGCTTGGTATTGGTAAGTTCTCCAAAATTTTGATATCATATGCATAATGGTGTGAAAGCATTTTTAAATATGATATATATGGCATGGTATATATAATTGGATATGTAGTGATATCAACATCGATATATAATAATGCTTATATCGGTAATGCCTCCATTGATGATGTATTTTTCACATAACCATAAACATGATCATGTACCAAAATGCTAACACATATTCATTATTCACCTACAAGTCCCTAGTCCCTCCATATCAAAATCCAAACCAAACTAAAACTTATTCAAGGCCATTCAAAACTTTTGACAACACAAGACATGGTCAACAATTGAGATGTTCATAACTCAATCACATACATCTTCATTCACTTGTAGAAATGATTACATATACAAACATGGTAGGTACTTGCTCAAGGCGATTCAAAATTTTCACACAAGGTTTTGAAACACATTTCAATGCTCATAGCCACTTGCAAGCACAAAATTCCAATGCACTTGTGTTCTCAATCCTTGCACCTAATGTCCAAAACAATCCTATAATTGTAGAAATCATGTCATATCCAAAAAGAGCTAAAACTTCCCAAAAAAATTCCAATGCCCTCATGTTTTCAATCCTTGCACCTCATGTCCAAAATAATCTTACATTTGTAGGAATGATTATATATCAAAATAGAGCTATAAATTACAACTCAAGCACACAATTTCTAGTGTCTTTTGTTAAGGGCTTATTAGGATTGCACTATAGTTTTGAACTGATTATGATTTGTATTATTATTTTGGACTAATTAAAATTAAAGGGAGGTTTGAATTGTGTTTTTGGAGGGAAGATTTAAATTAATCTTCTTCCATGAAGATGATCATGAAGAGGATTAGGAAGAAGGAATTATTATTACAATAGCAAATTCCAAGTATGTATGAGAGATATAAAAGAAATTTGGAGATTATAACTATTATGGATTTTTGCTTTGATTTGGCTTTTGTTCTATTTTTGAACCAATGCATGTTCAATTTCATTAAAGTATGAAGATAGTAATGATTATGTGATATTTTGGCCAGAATTCTGTATGTAAATAATAGATTGTTGTTATAATTAAAAAAAATTCAACTTGTTTTTTTTGTAGTATTTTAGATGTAAAAATTGAAGTACAAATTCTCTTTTAAGAAGTTAGTTTTTAAACTAAAAAATTTAGTACTTAAACCATCTTTGTTTTCTCCATCCTTACACTTAATCTCCAAACAATTTTAGTATTTGTAAAAATGACAACATATCCAACTAGAAGTATAAGCAACAACTCAAATACAATTTTTTTTAAGTCTTTGCTTTTTCAATCCTTGCACCTAATGTCTATTATAATCACACACATGAATTTAAACATTTCAACTATGGTAGAATCCCAAGCACTAGAAACTTTTACAAGGGTTTTGAGAATCATCCCCAAAATATTCAACCTTTTCAAACTCTTTCTCGCAATCATCAAGTAAGTCCTCATAATCAAATAATTCTTACATCCCCTTAAAAGCAATAATACATCCCATCCTCATATTGTTTGGCCAAATTTTCAAGATAATCACTAACTTGTCCAAGTTCTACATTCCCAACCAATGTTGTGGCAAACTTGTTGATATTTTAATGATGTTAAAAATCCTTTTTGTTTCAATTTGAAATCCTAAAATACCCAAAAATACCAAGCAAAAATCAATGCAATATTGGGGAAATTTTTTTCATACATTTTTCCATCATTTCTAGGGTGATTTTAGATCATTTCATTCACAAAAATTCACCAATACAATGACAACTTAATTTCAATAAACCTCATTTTTTTAGTGAAGGTTCAAGTCCCCACGAGGAGTCATCAATGTTAGAAGTTGAAAGGATTTAAAGCATGCCATACATTGAATGTTAATATGTTTGACCACCTTCATTGAGAAGCACAGTAGAACTTGTTCATCATACTTTTCTACATTTTGTTTTGTTTAATATTCACCTACATATTCCATGACATATTAAAAGCTTTCAAAATACATATTGAGTTGGAGGCAAACATACAATGTGCAACACAAGGTTGAAAGTGTAAGGGGAGGTCACTCCTTGTATATTTTAAGAAACACTTGATAAAAAAAAAAGTTCTTAATTTGTTATGAAATAATTGTATTTTTAAGTATATTTTTGATATATTTCAAAGTACATTAAATAAATTCTATATAATTTTATAATTGATTGTAAGCACATTATTTACATTCAAGTAAATTATAAATTATGTTTTTTTCATTAAGTTGAACCCTATATGTTTTTGCACACCATTTGGAATAAAATGGAAGTGACTTCCTTAAATAAAAGTGATTGCAAATTCCAAAAAAAGGTTCCAACATGTTGATGACCTCAAGGCCCATTTTAACTTACAATTTTCCCACTATTGGTCAAGTTCCCCGCATATTAAAGGTGGGTTTGCAGTTGTTTGAATTTAGTACTCAACCCACAATTTGGTACAAATGGAAAAAACGACAAATAAAACATTAGAAAGCAACCAATACCTCCTAGTTTGGTTCATAATACATTACACCACGTGACTTAAGGTTTGAATGATAACTATTGTAATTACCCATGTGAAGCATGAAGATGTTCAAACATATAACCTAGAAATGTAATATCAATTATAAGAAAGGTTAATGGTTGCAACAAATTTCAATGCCTTTTGAAACAAAACAACTTTGGAATTAAACTTGGTTTTGATAGGTTTTTTTAAATTTTTGAACCTTCAAGCCAACCTCTTTTCAAACTAATTCTCAATCTTGCCTACCATTGTTATATTATTTTGTCTACGTAATTATTTTTTATAAGGGATATTCAACTTCAACAAACTAACTTGCTTCATCCTAATTTTAATCTTATTGTCATTTGTGGCATAGTGACATGCCTTGGACATCAAATGTTCAAAATAGGGTTCATTGAAAGGTGAAAGAGGTTGTAACAATGTGCAAAAACACAATAGATGTTAAAGCAACAAACAATAGTAAGGGTTGAAGTTTGCGTCATTGTTCTCGATGTAAGTGATAATATTGTTGGTGAGTTGACACTTAACCAATAAATAATCAACTTGTTCAATCCATGTTAGAAATGTTAGGAGCTTCAAAGCTTGTAATGTGATTAAGCACCCAATCTTCATTGATAAAATGAATGTCACTAACACAAACCCAATCTTCATTGATAAAATGAATGTCACTACCACAAATGTATCATATCTTATTTTAGACATCTGACAGTAAAAAAAGGCAATGATAGTTGCACAATGTGCAATGGTTTGGAGCACATGCCACTGTATCAATTTAGTTAACATGTTGGGGATGTGTTCTTGAACAAGTAATTTACGGGATGGAAAGTTCATTCTATCATGCATTGTTGCATCACACGATCCTCCAACCACGAATTTTCAACAAATGACGTTAGCAAGTACATTTTTGCAATGAACATAAATAAATCCTTTATAAATTGTTCCTAACCCAATTCATTAAATGTAAGGTAATGTTTTGGTAGCAAGGCATTACACTGTGCAAACAAAGGGTGAAGCTCAAAATCTAAAGGGTAATGCCATGTTGCTAAGGCATTAATCAACATAATAAATAAGGAGTTTATGTTAGGGAGTCATGTTTTCAAATGGGAGTAGGCCCTCCCACACTATGACAAGCCTTTTTGAAATTATAACATTTATATGGGTTAAGGTTAGAAAACAATTAAGTGATTATAGTAGGAAAAAATGTTTTCACCTTTTTCATTCTTTTGTCAAACATGTTTAAATTCTTTAATCACTTTTAAGTTTTGTTTATAACAAACTAGGGCAAAAAATATTATTGACATGTAAAGGATTGTAAAAAACAACTACCTTTTTAAAATTATGTTTAGTTGTCATTAACAAATGTTTAATATGGGTGGCACAAGATGCACTTCATACTTTGATTAACTTAAATGTTAACCATGTGAAATTAAGACCATTGAACATAGACAAAGCCCAAGAAAGTGTGTTGTGATGACAAGGAACCAAAATCTTTTAGTTCTTTTTCAGCTTTTGAAATTGCACCTTCCAAATGGTCTCATGTTTTGCAATGATCTTTTCATTCACTTTCTTTATGACATGTGGTTTGTCCATAGTGTATAGCTCTTGTTCCACTAAGTTGTTCATCATAATGCTAGTAAGTTCTTTTGCTTCCCCCTCCCTAACAAAGTTCTAGAAAATTGCAATTTGGGAATGTACTAAAATTCATATCACATATCCAAGAGCTTGAAACCCTAAACCTTTATGAACTTTGAACCTTTGAACATTCCCAAAAATAGAAGCTTCACTTTAGCATATTATTGCAATGACCACCACAATAACAAGAGAGGCCCACAATAACAAAATCAACCATCAAATGACAACCAAAAAGATTATTACATAACTTAACATGCTCTCTACATATGTTGATTGAATAACATGTAACATAGATAGAAATAACATAAAACACAAAAGAACCAACTTGAAGGTTCAAAGTTTAAGGACTTATACAATACATATGCTTTTGTTGTAGTAGTTGCATCACATCATCATTAAAGCAAAACAAGGCACTAATTCACAAAAAAAAACCCCTTTCAAAAAAGCCACCATATCTTTCCCAAGTTTTTACAAATATTTGAATATCCATACAAGATGATGATTAAGGATTGGTAGTAGGGGGAAAAGGAACAATGGATACTTAATATTGAATATTAAATTGATATTTAAAAATCTTATTATCAAGCTAGTATGATATCCAACAAAAAATTTCAAATTTGATATGAGGGTATAATGGTATAAGGGGAATATTTGAACATTTGATACCAATTTTATTGATTTTGGGGGTTGAACTATATACCAACCCAACATAGGTCATAACACTTGAAAGAGGAAAAATGGTGATAATTTTGACTAATTTTCTTTGTGAAGGTGATCACTAGCTCTAATAGACACCTTTGAAAAAAAGTGAAAAATGACCTTTTTCTTGAGGAGATAAGTAAGTGAATGGCCAAGTGGGGTATGGGAAATCTTTTTCACTCATTTTAATCCAAAGGTCATGGGTAAATTCCACCTTTAAAATAACAAACTTTTATATTTAATGTCAAACTTTTTGCACAAAGCAATTGTCTACATTGGGCACATTCAATGTCAATTTATTTATAAAAAGTGATGTCTTCCATAAATGACAATTTTGTAAATTTTGGCAAATGGATGTAAATGTTCATTTCCTCTGTAAGGGGTTAATTGTAGTGTATTCTAAAGCAATGCATGGAAGATGGGCCATAATATTGTTTTGTACTATTGTTGTCAATAGAAGCACCTTTGTAGCTCCATAATAGTAGATTCATTGCATGTGTTCCACTTGTGAGATCATGCACAATCAGAATTACAATCTTGCATCAGCCAACATGTAGCTTACAATGTGCATGACACGAGAAATTAAGTAGGGTTTCCTAACATAGTATAAAATACAATAGTGGTGACCCATTCTCAGCTATAATTTTATCTCTTTTCTTTCCTTCATCGTTTGTTTTGAGTTTCATGTTTGATAAATCAATTATTTAATTCAAAATATATAGATCATTGACTCTAGTGTTAATGGTTATTCTTCCAATATTATAGCCTAGGTTTAGTTTCCACATTGACAAGATGAATAATTATTATTTTTCATAAAATTAATTTCTCTTTTAATTTCAACTTTTGTTTTTCATGGTCTATTATTATATTGTCATACGAGGAGTGAAATTATTCAGATTGGAACACATTGTGATAAAAATTATGGTTTTCCACATTTCAACTTCATATTTAATGAAAATTCATTTCATTATTTAAAGAGTGTTTAATGATTAAATTGATCTTAGGGCAAAGTAATTGATTGTGGATATGAAAGATGTGAAACTACCTTGGGGGTTGGCATTCAAGAGACTATGAGGATTCCGGAATTGGCAAACTAAATTCCATTTCATTAAAAACAAATGGCAAATTTGGGACAACAAGCTTGATATGAAAGTTTTCTTATGTTGCAAAATCCTTATTTCCTATTTAAAAATTTAGCAATTTTAAAAAATGATTAATCTAGAAGTTCAAATTTAAAATGCTAAAGTTAAAGGTTTTTTTGACACCTTTCATATGACATGTCTTTAACCCTTTTGTATTAAAAAAAGGTATGCTTCAAACATGAACTAATTTTTGCAATAATGACAAAACATATTTTGAAACCAAAAACGAAATAAAATCATTTATGTCGTCTGGTTTAAGATTTAAGTATTGGTGTGTGGGAGATGTTTTTGGCCACTTAAAGCCTTTATGGCCTTGTGTGATGCCAAAAATAAGGTATGTTTTGTAACGATCATGTGCATTTCTCTTCTAAAACTATCACTGCACACTCTCAAGTCATATGTTTCTCACAAGTTCTAACCAGATTAGCTATCTCAAAATATGGAACATTAGCCACTGCAAAGTGGCAGGCAAACAAATAGGAGTTTGTGTATCCTGAAGGTCACTGATCACTGGTATCAGACAGATGGGGATGTTAGTCACCTGCCAAGATTGATCAGCTCCCATGGATGAATATGGAAATTGAGTTGGAAAATTTGAAAGCTAGACAGAATAAGTTAAGACAGGGCAAACACAGCTTCATTTTAGGTTATCTTCTCTGAGTGGATTGGCAGTGTGCCTGTGTTACAGGCATTGCAATCTCAGGAATGTATCTGAATAGAATCCATTTGGAGAAGAGATCCTTAATAGGAAAACTTACTAAATGAACAATTGCAGTAAGGTTGGTGAAGAACCCTCTTCCAACAGTTCAAGTCCCAAACTCCTTATGAAGATAGTGACAAGAAAGGGAAACCCAAACAGAGATTACTAGTGCCAAGTGCAGAGAGCTTCTGCACTGTTGCAACAAAAACACATGGATGTAGACATTACACAAATAGGTCGCCAAGAGAAAATAATCTTTGAAGATTGGGCTACAATAGCCTCATTATTGGACACAGTTGAAATATCTCTCCATTTCAAAGAGACAAACACACAGAAAATAGCAGCAACCAATGAATTTTACTCCAACAAAGAAAAGCATTCATGAAACTTATCATGAATCTTTCCTAGGAAACTCCTAACAGGTACTATCCATGTATGCCACCAATATGTCACGGACAGTGCCTCTATCTGGCATCTTGGCTGCAGCCCCATAGATAGGTGCCATACCATCCTCAAACTTTCCAGGGTTTTCACGCACCTGTCAATTTTCCAACAGCCCATGTTATAGATCACCAAGCACAAAAGGCAATCATTAGGTGTGTATGGTGACACTGCAAGTAGTTGAGAGTTCAAATCCCAAGATACATGTAGTGTAATCAACCCATCTATCATGGGGTCACAAGATCAACTGCTCAACTAAAGAATGGGAATCTGGGGGCTCCCCAGTCTTTCCAAACACATGTCTATGAGATTGCAGAGCAAACTCCCTAGTAACAGTTTGAAAGTAACAATTAAGTCAGTTCCAGCAAAACCAACATGAACACAACAAGAATGAGTGCAGTCATGACCTTGTGACTGTGGCTCACAAAGTACCAGACCTCACCTTCATCATGCATGACAGTGACTAGCGGACATTACTCCCCACTGATTCATCAGCTCCAAATACAGGGAGAACATAGAATATGACAGCAGAACAAAGAGGATAAAAAAGGGAGTCGAAAATAAAGAGGCTCACTGTTGTGACAGCTGCTGCAAGGTCATCAAGAAAATCATCGACAATATCCACGTGCTGTAGAGTGACACAAATGTGCACACTGCCCCAGAAACAGACAGACAACATGAATTTTAGCAGCTGACCCTTCCCACATTCCACAACTCTATAATACAATCACATCAGCTTCCTGGCACTCTTGCCCTTTCTTAGGTTCATAATCTGGAATGAGACAACAGTGGTGTGAATGGGCCATCTGGATTGCCTCCTTGCTTCAGCTTCTTTGAGGGGGACATTGATTCCAGCTGCCTTCATCTTTGGTAAGAGAGGTACAAGAAATATGAAATAGATACTGAACATTAAGGTGAAGCTTAAGCAAAGGTTTATGCTCTAAGGGACTTTCTGTCAGCTATCTATCATCACCACCCTTCTCCTTACCGAAGTAATAGCCAATAAGGTAAATGGATCATTAGATGTTTGCCCAAATAACAAGTTACCTGCTTGGTTTGTGCAATGCATTGAGACTCCAACCCTTTGATGCCATAACATCATTTATTTTGTAAATATCAATGTCTCTTGATCCAAATGCAATTACTGTCATTTCTGGTTTTCCCAGAACATACAGTCCTTCAATCTTCTTAATTCTGCACCATCCAGCATAGAACTATGAGCAAAGCCAACTGACAGTAAATTGGTCTTGGGAGTAGCTGGACCTACATTGGATTGATGCCATCAAATAAATCAATAACAACTGCTTCTTGTGGTAGCAATATATCCCAGAATTCAATCAGAGACATTAACATGACAAGTGGAAAGAGTATTCAAGGGTACCCTGCTTCGATTTTTTTTGAGGTCTCCATCAACTTTCTGACAATCTCAATGTAGCCTGAGCCAAACCCCAGATCAAAAATCATTTTATCCCAGCCAAAATCCCTCCATTCAGCACTAATATAATCAATTTTCAGAGAGAAGTTGCTGGAAAATTCAAACTCCTTGACTTGCACAGAGTCTTACGCAATGTTTAAGAGGCTGTTTATGCTCAAGGACCAGCACAAAGTGTAAAGCATACTTCTCTAACACCAAAGCCTTCTAAACACAGTGCATCAATATCTTCAGGATAACCAGTGAACACACCATTTTCTCCTAAAGATATCATTGCAGCCCAAGCTCCTGCAATTAAACCACCTGATCTGCTTCCAGCCATTGAAGGTGAAATATACAGCCCCCCTGACCATTCTGTCACTGTGGTAGAACAAAGATGCATCCAACATTTTTTCATAGTCAGGAAAATTCTAGCACAATAGAACCTTGGGATCTCAAGCTGGAAGCACAAAGATTATGATCCAGATATGTGTATGGCAAGAGCCCTAATCTGGTGACCAAACTCAGTGGAGAGAAGAAATGTTGTTCTCCACCTTGAGATCAGACTCAAACTTGAATGTGTCACTGTACTTGTAGCTTCCCGGCATAATAGACCTATTGGTACCCACTGCTTTTGTTTCTATGCTTTGAAAATGGTTCTAGCAGGTCACTTTATCTGATAACAAGTTCAGTTTTCATGGCAATATTACTTGATTGCACACAGGATCCAAGCAATCGAGTGCTTATGGGCAACACAGATGTGAGTGCTTACCAGCTACAAACTGGAACTGTGCCGATCATAGATCCATGTGAAACACCCAGGCACCCAGCATTGTTGGGACATCACATCAATTTCATCAGTTTCCTTCCAATTTTTAAGACAGTGAGATTGCAGCAGCTTACAATACTGAAGGATCTATTGCCTCTCTTAGGAAATCAGATAACATCACGGGTGGTCCACAACCACATTTACCCCATTACAACGATTAGAGAGGGACCACCTCTGAAATGGAAGCAGTAGGGCTAGAGGTTGAAAAGCTGCTCAGTCATGCTTAGTTGGCAATCTAAGTGCCTCCCCTTTTCCTTTCTTTTTAATAATCTGCTCAAAGCAGGGTCAAAAAATTATACAACTGCATCCTGAGTTTCTGTTGCATTTCTGGAGGAAATGGGAAGACTTGGCCATGCTGTTGGGTGAATTGCAAGCACTTCAAAAAAATTGCAACTTGGAAATATTACAGAAAGAATGTATGCTTCCTGGATAGTCTCCTATTTGGGTTCTCAATACATTCTCTGATGTGCAGCAGACAAGAAAGTGAGAACTATGAATTCTTTTGATTCTGAGTTTTCATGGTTTTGCCATGATAATTCATAAAACCTCTGAACACATATGACCCAAGCCTCTCTTAATCTTTTCAACAATCATGACATTTACATTCCAGTGTTACTAATGGATCCCAACCATGGCCATTATAGTACCTCAGACCTATGGAGGGTCCTTTCTGCACCCATGTGGAAAAATACCTTTCTGAGAAGAACAAAATCACAAGAGCTATGTAGAACTTTAGGGTTTGCTCAAGAGAAGTCCAAGGACCAAAATACAACCAAAGCTTGAAGAGGGAAAATTTTACCCCACAATTGAAGGATGCAATGAGAAAGCCAGCAAACGAACAGCTTCTGTGGTTAGCTCAAAGAGCAGATCAGGAGAACTACAAATCAGAGTCAGAAAAAGTTCAATGCTAAAGAGCAGGGCACAAACCTGTCGAAGCTCATGATTGCGATAGAGCACAGTACTTGTGCCTTTCGGAGCAAGGCCATATTTGTGTACGTCCACTGAAATGGAAGTAACTCCTGGGACCTGAAAGTCAAAGGGTGGTATTGGATACCTACAACATGAGACAGACCATGGTTAGTATAATCACATTTTCACTTGCAGTCAAAATTCTAATCCTAACATATGGACTGTACCAGAGGAAAGATGCTGGCAGCACTTCCACACGAAGGTATAAACTATTGCATTCAGTGAGTGCAGCATAACATGGTTCTAATATAGTTCTGCAACTCGCTGTGCAAATACATGTAAGTGCATATGGTACAGTCACAGACTGAACAAATCAATTCAGAATATATTAGACTGAGCATTGTAATATGAAAGCATCAGTGGGGCATTTCACATCAATATGTGTGTACCATTGTGGGGCACACTAGCTATTCTATACAACACTGGCACAAGGAAAATGTCAATGTTGGTGGAGATGTTAATGGAGGTATTTCCATCTTTCACATTTCCAACTCAGAATCTAATCATCCTCACTGAATGAATTAGGTTAGGTGAAGCTTACCCAAGTTTCTGAGCAAAAGGAAGGACAAATCCTCCTAGACAAAGGTCGACATGCATACAGATTCCAAATTGCAAAGCCAATGCAGCTATTTCCTACACACACATTCATCCATCAGTTATTTCTTCCTGTCAAGAAAGCATTCTGCATTTGACAATCTACATTCCTCAAGCTTCACTCACCAACTAAGGACAAATGATAAGAAAAATTATGCAGACAGGCGGGCCCTGGTATTCGGTCAAGATTCATTGATTGAAAAAGAGCCAAGGACATGGACTTGTACTTTTCAAATAACAATTGTTCTTCAAACCCCCTTGAATAGAATGTGACTGCCTTTGATGTTAAATTTAGCCACGATGATTGATGGTTCCCAATGATGCCAAATGTCAATGAAACTCACTAGATTCTATCAACAAACTGGAAGCCCAAGGAAAGACAGCACCAAATGGGAACCCACTGCATACTCCCATGCTTGAATAAAACATGGGCACACCCCAAACTGGGTATCACTTACAGTCAAACATATGCATAAATTCCCTTTCTGCAACTACAGAGTACCAGACAATTCCAAGGTGCTGATGCAAAGATTGTGTTACCTCAATTGGATCAATAATACCATGTGGAAAGCCTGGCGCAGAGCCTACAATCTACACACAGGACATGAACACCCATCGCACTTTTAAACTTTGAATGCTCATATTTCTAATCCTGAGTGGGAAAACCTAAAAGAAGAATGCAAAATTTGTGTTGCAAATGACACTGCAGATGGCCACAAGCAAAAATTTGTACTACAATCACAGCATGATACATGCAAGAAACCATGACTGTACTAATAATCTTCATCATCAAACCAGTAACAACCAGTACTAAAGAACCAAACAACCAGTGCCCAAAGATGTCTTGCATTCTATTCAGAACCCTATTTTACTGGCAGACCATGATTGTGTTCTTGTTGATAAGGCGTTTGATGGCCTTCACATCTGCATGGAAATCAGAAGTCACAGGAGCACGTCGTAATTTGATCTCAAAGTACTGTGCAGCCTTGTCATATGCTGAGTGGGCACTCTCAGGTATGATCCTACAAACAAGAAGTCACTTCATGGTCAGCCTGACAAAATGGTTTCCCCAGGGTAAAGAATTTGGGACAAGGTTTGCAGAAGAGATAGATGCTATGTCTACTCATTGTCCTGAAGATGAGAGTATAAGCATTGAACCTTCAAAAAGGACTGCAATCCAGTAAGACCCTAAGTACAAGACTTCCCTTTTGAACCTTAACACTGCTTAGCATGATTTCCAATCAGTCTCAGACAAGCAGCCACTGTAACTAGTCTGCCTCCCAGCATATGTGGCCACAGTGAACCAGCGCCCACCAGTACACCATGAAGGATGAATTGTAATTGGTCAGAAAACAGTTTTCTGTTGGGTTCCAGTTCCCTAGCAAACCATGGTGGTTAGCTCAGTTGCTTTATTTTCTACCTACCTACTAATGACCCATAAGCAGGTTGTTAGTAGGCAGGTAGAAAAAGGGGATATACCTATGTATAAACCAACTACTTACTTAGTAGTTATCTATTTTCCTACCTAACTACCTATATATGAGACCTATTTTTCTACAGAATTGGTTTCTAGGGTGAAACCAAATATTAACTCAGTTGAGGTTCATCCACAACTGAGTAATAATGGGCATCCAGTGGATGGTGCACTGGTGGTTGCTGGTTCGCTGTGGCCAGCATATGCCTCCCATCATTTTAGCTCAGCCCTTCTAAATTTTTGCTTGAACAGCTGTCTATTTGCTCCTTGCTCTCATCATTCCCAACCTCAGTGCATATGAGGTCTTATAGTTGCTTAAACAGTCCTTGCAGCCCTATCATAAGAACACTTGCTTCTGACAGTAGATTCTCACAAAATCTGAATTCGTTTATATCTTCTCTGACTACCAGATATCTCATTCCAATTGCATGTTTAAATAGCAGCCCATAAAGATGTCAAGTCTGGGATCTCACATCTCAGGAGCAGTGATGCCACGGGTAGCCCTCATGAAATCCCGTGTGGACTTTACAGCCATAAGTATGCTCTCCGTTCCACCTGATGTCATGTTACCACAAACCTGCCCTCCAGAGCTTTTTGATTTACTCCCCAGCATTGCAGCTGTCATAGCTACCACCTCTGCTTCAAACCGTGCTATGCTTGGAAACAAATCAGGATGCAATGGGTTTGTATGTGAGAATCTGCATGACCAAGTGATGCTCGTAAGCGCTTGCCAATCACAGAGTGTTCCAGAATTTTTTGACACTGCAAAACTATCAAGAGTATGGTCACACATACATAGAATAAGCTTCATTCACCAAGGCAAAATGGCCTTCTGACTCATTGCCCCCAATGTACCTGGATATCAAAAAACAAACTGTCTTAGCTTCATCTGATGATGCCCCTCACAATTTCAATTTTGAAATGTAGCCATTCCTTGAACAGCAGAAATAGAAGACATTTGCTTCAATTGGGGTGTAATTTTCTATGAGTCATCCTGACTAGCAATAGGTCTCATAAGGACACAGAAAACAAAAGTAGAGACGGATACCTACAGAACCACAATCACTGGGTAAACTCTTTCCACTGTATAGGACTAACTACCCAATTGCATTTGCTGTAAAGGCAGATTAAAGACATCGACAGATATCTGTGGGGGAAATACCTACACTGCTCCAGAGCAGTGGCCCTGCCAATGCTTGTCTCTTGATTTAATCTCCTTCATCTGCTCAAGGACCAGAGGTCCTAGTCCCTCACCAGGCAGCTCTGATGCCCAGCAAAGCTTTTCAGCTTTTGCACTAGATTGCAGTTTGTCTATCACCTGTTCATCTCCAAAGGCAAGTGCAATAAGCACACTAACCACAGAGTTCACAGAGAATTGCTCATGTGAACCCTAGTTAAAGACTACTACAAGCAGCCGCCTTAGATACTAGAAAGAAAAGCAAAATGACATACTGCCTGATGAATTGTGCACTATACAACAGACGTAACCAGGGCAGAAAGAGTGCCAAAGAGCTCAGAAGTGCCCCAATACCTTGGACAGCTTATTGAGCCTGGATACAAATTTTAAATGCACATAGTAGAATTTGACCCGTATGACTGAGACTCAGCAACACAACAAGTGGTTTTGATAATCTTTGGCATGGTTCTGATCATGGAGTACAACCAAGGCTGGACTCAACATAACACTTGCATACACACATGCAGTGATGGAAAAACAGACATGGTAGGTAAAATTAGAGCCTGTTAATAAGCTGTATACATGAGCAAGCAGAGGAAACCATCTGACCTTGGCTTGCTCTTTTTTTATGTAGTCATTAGCTCCAGGAATAAGTCTGCAGTCGATCAACATAGACGTTTTCAGATGGAAGCTCTTTCATTTTGGAGATATAAAGAAGTTGATGACAGGAAGTAGAGAAAAGAAAGGATATAGTTGGGAGATGGCTTACTTGATAAAACGAAATGCAATCATTGTGAGGGTGCTTATCAGTCCTGAAAAAAACCAGATATCAAAGGCAATCAGCTAGAGAGTCATTCAATCATACTTGCTTGATCAAGACAAAAGGAATTCTTTGACACAAGAGGGATGAAGCAGCAGCACCTGCAAGTCTTGACCTCTGAATTGAAGAAGGCCTCTAGTGTGCTAAGGACACAGCGATGGAATGCAGGATCTAGACATAAGATTGAAAATCAAGTTTCTGCATGCATAAAGCATATGCAGGTGAACAAACCTAAAATCAATATTTCTGAATTTTTAGTGTAGTACCTTGAAGCCTGCGAATACAAATCTATTCCCTAAGCTGAGGAGAAGATGCGGTTGATTTCTATCACTCTAGAGAAAGGGAGAATGAGAAGTACCATGATCACTCAAGACGAGAACCGCGGAACTGACGGTCGAGGTTACAATGAACAACAGAAAGCACGTAGCCATAGCTGCAACCACCAGCATCAGCGGCTCATACTCTGCCAGAGACGCATTCAGCGCCTCCCTCACAGCCTGCACACTGTACTGCTCCATTCCTAACACGAATTTCGTCTGTTCACGCGTTGAGGGAATATTGAGAAGCAGTCTCCGCACCGAAAGGAGTGACCGTTTCACGAAAAACTGCTTCAACAAGGATTGACCTTTGCGGAGCGCGGAAATTGCAATTGAGATTCAATCTCATCCCCTGTGCAGACAGATCCGCTACACGTAACTCACGGCAGAACACGCGATTTTTCAACTGTCGCCGTTGCTATGCAGCAAAACTCTATGGTATAATCCTACCTAGAATTCTCTTATTAGATTCAGGAGATGTGCCAGCCTGCCCGGATGCCTCGGGTCCGCTAAATCTTATCTTTCCAACCTCACCTCACAATACTACTCCCTATAGCCTGATAGATTCTTAGAAGGAGAACGAGCAGAAAGACGAAAGCTTTTGAACTTTGAGCTTCCCTTCCTTGTGTGGTTGCTTGTACGCCACAACACGCAACACAAAAGCACCGCAAAGGGTTTCTTCTTTCTACTGCTTTTTCTTCTGCTCTTTTCTTCAGCTTCCTTCTACGGCAGTTTAGTAACCGGCCGTGGCCTTGCGGGGGCGCGAGTAACCGCACGCCAGAATAGAACCGATCGGAACCGGAAACCGCCCCTGGCCTTGATAATCCTACTGTTCAATCCAAGAAAGTTGCAAGTGGAAGCACAATTGGAAGAACAATTGCAACTGTTCCATCCAAAGGAAATTGCAAGAGGAAGCACAATTGAAAGCACAATTGTGATCACGGGATGAGTCACCGAATATGCCACGGTTGCTGCCAGCAGATTCATCTTCATCGCCATACATCAAGTCAAAGAATCACTCTTTTGCTGACATTCTTATTACTTAACAAAGAGAACTCCAGAATGCAAAACCAAACACAAAAGTCTGGAACATGATTAGATGCTACCCCGATTTTATTTTTCCTGAAACCATCTGTGAAAGCATAGAAATTTGCTGATTGCAAGAGCTATTCTTCTACAATTTGTTCCATTCATGCTTTGCTTCTCATGAATAGTATTTTCATTCAAGCATATGCACTCTGAACGTTTGAAGAATATCGGAGTGCATTTTTGAAGACGCATTCTCCGAGTGAAAGAAGATTGAGATCGATCGTCCATTGGAAAAAGACAAACTGCTCGCCGTCTCCTTTAATCTTCACAGTTAAAAACACCGTCTACAAAGTGATGGAATGGACTGGCGTCGCAGAGAGTTATGCTTGCTCTCCAAGCTATCTTTGCTATGAATTTGCTGGATGTGTGACAATCTCCTCTGCATACCCACCACCCCCCCGTATTCCAAATTCAATTGCCAGTATTTCGATATCGTGACACAAGTGCGACAGTTTTTCTTCTCCCTCTACATCGTGCAGTCCAATATTTTATCTGGCATATGACCTGCATCCTTCAGCTACAATCTCTTTTTAGTTCTGCACGAATTTCAGCTGTTTGAGGATGGTCTCCATCAACTACGACGAAACGTATGCACCTCAGACTATTCAGGTGCGACCTGGCTATTTCTTCACACCTCTTCCATTTCTCTGCCATTGAACGTTCGCAACTTCGCACTGACATCCCCGCTTGCAAGCCACAGCATAGATGTTTGAGTAGTGCCAGCACATATCCTGCGGCATTCCCAGGATCCACTTGTGCGACACTCGAGAAACCACAGGGCATTCCACGAATTCGTTTTGCCATGCATTCTCCCATCTCCACATCCACGAGACCATATTGCATCATGCAGGCGATTTTATCGGAAACATTGCAAGCAATTTCCATGCTTCCACATTTGGCACACATCTCCACAAGGCAACTAGTTCCTCCACAAACACATCCAGACTCAAAACCACTTTGAATGATCTGCTTGTGGAAATGGCTATCCCCTTCAACCGCTCGGAAATTGGTGCATGCACTCAGTATCGGGACAAAAGTGCACTTATCAAGACACTCTGGCATTCTTGTTCCGTTTGCTCGAAAGCTCCATCGTTTTCTCAGGTCGCTCATGCGCAACTGTACAGTCCCTGGTGGTGCCATTGCAGCTACCTCCGCTTCCACCCATGGAGGATTTCTTGAGTCTCCATGCTGGAGAGTCCCTCCTGTATCATTCTTCTGCTCGAAATCTGGATACTTTGCATTCACTTGCAATCAGCTGATCTGCCCTGGATTCCTGAGAGCTTCTGTGGACTACACTATCATCGCAACGTCGAAGAAAGCTATGGCAACTTCAACAAGACAACTGTGACTCGTGAGAGGATTCCTTTTTCATTTAGCTACTCTGACCTGTGATCCAACTACTGCGAAGGAGCTGAAAAATAATTATCTCCAAAGCTTTGCTCTCTGGCCTCCAGGAACTGCAGAAGCTGTGCACAAAACAAGCAAAAGCTGTGATGGAAGTGTTGCGTTTCAATTGATCCTGCATAACACTATCAGTCACAGATTGCAACCCGCGGTTTTTCCAGCGACAGCTGGCCATTCTCTCGCTCCCCTCCCTCACTCATGTATGTTTCTAATGTTGTTCGCGAAGCTTGGAGTATTCCTTGTGTGATTGAGCTTGATGTTCGTGCTCTGCTTCATATTCTCTTCTCATATATTCACGAGACGGTGAGAAGAAAGAAAAATGTCAAATTCGCCAAGGGGTATACATTCATCAGTGAAGCAAGAAGGCATAGCAACTGCGCGCCTCAGTGCCGAACGAAGGTGACAATGATTGTTATCTCCATGGAACTTCGAATCAAGGGCACTCAGACTGTGCTGGATTGCGCTCAAGAAGATCCGGGAGAGATGGAAGACGGTCATGAAATTTTGCAGGAACCTGGCAAACTTGGGAACGATGGGTAGTAGTGCGATTGTGCACCTTAAGCAGAGGGCTGGCTCAGGAAGGAACGCGCGCCAGTCCTCTACCATATCCCTTGCCGCAGGAAAGATGCTACTACCTTGCGAAAGATTCCCTTTTTTGCATGAGGTCCGGGATTTCAAACTCCCGGCCACGGGGTTTTCAATGACGAGCGCATTGTTTCGGACCTCGTGCATCTCGAGCATGCGGTAGCTGGGCGCACGGTCAGGGAGCCTGCGCAAGACGTATATTTATACGGATTGTATATTTATTCATACATACATACCGGGATTTAAAAAGATTCACGGTCTGCCCGTTTGTTTGTTTGTTTTTTTTTTGGGTGGGTATGTGTGGGAGAACGCCACGGGAGAACGAAGGGGGAACTTCGGCCGAGACAGAGCGCTGCTCCTCATAATTTGCCATGGAATTTTAGAGATGTTTTCTTCAATTGTGGTTAAGTTGTTTCTTGTTCAAAACTGCTTGAAATTTGGTGAAAATGTGGAGTTGGACCTTAACATCACTGGTGTAGGAGATCAATGAAAAGACGAAGTGTATCTTGGTGGCAGGCACCTTCTTCAGGGCAATGTGATCAACATAATTTCTGTGAAGACCATGTAGCCAAATGTTGCGAGCAGTCAAAGAGGACACTCTACAGCCGAACGTTGCTCCTCACAATCTGTCGTCAAAGAACTTTTGCAGGAACCTAGCAGCGAGAGGTTGCTTTTTGCAATATCCCATTGAAGAACTTCTACAGAGACTCTGTAGCCGAACGTTTCCAAGATGTGTGATTGCAATCCACAACCTTCAATAGACCTTGTTGAATACGTCCATCGTATGTTGGGCATGATGGGGATGGTCATGAATGAGATTCTTTAACATCATGTTTGGTTGACTATGGGCAGGATGTGGCAAAAGTGCAGAAGAGTGAGGTATATACAACAGTGCTACTCAGCCATGCTACTAAACAGGAAGGTAAGATCTACTTATCCTTAATGAAGACTGATTTCCCATTCTGCAAAAGCTGAAAGCCAAGAAAATGTGATTGTGAGTTATTAGTGAAATGATTTCAACTGCTACATCTAGATCTCAATGTGCATCTCACTTTACACCTGTATTACTTTGGAGTCTTTTGGAGCTTTTCTGTACTCTGTCAACTCCTATTTTCAGTTCTCTTTCATGGTGAAGGGATAGTAGTAATGCCATTGCTACTATAAGCCAACTACTACTACCACTTCACAGTTTGCTGATTGGAGTTTGATAGAGATTATCAATTCGGATCAGTTTTTCTTCACTCTCCCAACCCATTATTCAAACTATACATCTGTTATATTTCTGCCTGTTGCAAAAGGAGTCTTGAGGAATGCATTGATGAAAAGATGACCAGACAAACTCTTTTTCATACACCAAATGGGTGAGAACATTGAATTTGTTTACTGAACATCTAAGGAATTTGCAAGCTGAGGGGTATGAGGGCATAATGACACAATGGGCATGTGCCCAACACCGTGTACACATACACAACAGGAGGTGGTGAACAGAAACTTCACATAAATACCTCCACTGGCACTATTGGGATCTCTTAATTCTGCAGTCCTTGCAATCTCCTCAGTGCCCGACCCTCTAGACAAATTACTAGAGTGGAAGGAAGTAACAGTAGGCACTACAACAGATC
>Ga0116228_10001345_pt1 | contig 20340 bp, 22 predicted proteins | sample S1TSphfallax_2_FD_89694 | JGI IMG/M metagenome (GOLD analysis project Ga0116228, IMG submission 89694) | Host-associated microbial communities from peat moss isolated from Minnesota, USA - S1T2_Fc - Sphagnum fallax MG | ecosystem: Host-associated > Plants > Peat moss > Unclassified | place...
CTGCATGACAAGAACGATCTGGATAATATTCCGATCTCCAGCACGACATCGAGCAGCACCGGCGTCAGCCAGCAAATTCCCGATCTGCTCGGCAGTGTTGCCACCGGCGAGCGCAAGCGCGTGCAGTCGGTGTATAATCAAACCAATATCCAGGCGGTGTATGATGTCTACGCCAGCGTGCAGAGCCGCGATCTCGGCAGCGCCGCCGCCGCCATCAACCGCATCGTCGCCGACGAACGTGCGCATCTGAAAATCGGCAACAAGATCAATATCCGTGGCCAGATTGCCAGCATGAACGACGCATTCGGCGACCTGACCATCGGCCTGCTGTTCGCCGCGGTGTTCGTTTATCTGCTGATGGTGGTGAATTATCAGAGCTTCGTCGATCCGCTGGCGGTGATCCTGGCGCTGCCGGGCGCTGCCTCCGGTATTCTGCTCATGCTGTTCGTCACGGGAACAACCTTGTCGGTGCCATCGTTGATGGGCGCCATCATGTCGGTGGGTGTCGCGTCGGCCAACTCGATCCTGCTGGTGACGTTCGCGCGCGAGCAGCGGCAGGCCGGCATGAGCGCGTTTCAGGCCGCTTTGTCCGCCGGCACCACCCGGCTGCGGCCGGTGCTGATGACCGCGGCGGCGATGATCGTCGGCATGGTGCCGATGGCCATCGGCGGCCCCGGCGAGGAACAGAATGCCGTGCTGGCGCGCGCGGTGATCGGCGGCGTGCTGGTCGGCACCGTCACCACATTGCTGTTCGTGCCTTATCTTTACTCGGTCTTCGGCGCCTTCGAACGCGTCGCCGCAGGCCGCAGCGCACCCCGCATGCCACCGGGTGCCAGGCCGCAAGGAATGTCGTCATGAACCAGATTAGCAAACCGCCTGCCGATACCGGCCATGACCGCTATAGCGACGTGCCGGACGATCTGCCCGAGGATCCGCATCTGACGCGCGCGCGTCAGCGCGTGGCCGGCAGGCTGGGCGCCGGGACGGTGGTCGTGCTGCTCGCTATGGTCGGCTGGGGGACGTGGACTCATATCGCCCGTAGCGCCAGCGCCGAGGCGGCGCTGGAAGCGCGCCAGTCCGCGGTGCCGCTGGTGCGCGCCGTAGAGGTCAAGACGGACAATGCGCCGCGTGTGGTCGATCTTGCCGGCACCATGCAGGCCTTCGACAGCGCGACGCTCTATGCGCGGGCCACGGGATATATCGCGAAGCGAAATGTCGATATCGGCAGTCAGGTTCGCGCGGGCGACGTGCTCGCGGTGATCGCGGCGCCGGATCTCGATCAGCAACTGGCGCAGGCGCGCGCGCAACTGGCGCAGATGCAGGCGGCACTGGCGCAGGCGGAGGCGACGCGGTCGCTGGCCGATGTCACCAACCGGCGCACGTCGCGCCTGGTGGTGGAGGGCTGGAACAGCCGCCAGCAGGGTGACCAGGACCGCACCAGCCTGGTGTCGCAAAGTGCCGGCGTGCGCGTCGCCGCGGCGAACGTGCTGGCGCAGCAGGCGCAAGTGAACCGGCTGGCCGAACTGACCGGGTTCGAGCGCGTGGTCGCCCCGTTCGACGGCGTGATCACCAGCCGCCAGATCGATGTCGGCGCGCTGGTCACCGCCGATCAGTCGAGCGGCACGCCGCTGTTCGCCATCGCCCGCACCGACGTGCTGCGCGTGCAGGTATATGTGCCGCAGGAATATATCTTCGGCCTGAAGGATGGCGAGACAGCGACTATGTCAGTCCCGCAACTGCCGGGCCGCGTGTTCCACGGCAAGGTCGCGCGCAACGCCGGGGCGCTGGCCACCGACACGCGCACGCTGCTGGCCGAAGTGGACGTGGACAACACCGACAAGCTGCTCTCCCCCGGCCTGTATGGCATCGTGCATCTGGAACAGCCGCGCGACACGCCGACCGTCTCAATTCCGTCCGAGGCGGTCATTTTCAACGCGAACGGACTGAGTGCGGCGGTGCTGGAGGATGGCCGCATCGCGATCCGGCCGCTGACGGTGCTGGAGGATGACGGTGCGCATCTGCAGGTGCGTGACGGGCTGCGTCCCGGCGACAAGGTGATACTCAACCCACCGCTAAACTTAGTGCCGGGGATGCGAGCGCGGACAAGCTAAGAAAGTATGTTCTTTTTTGAAAAAAAGAACCAAAAAACTTTTGTCTGTTGGGTTTCGCGCAAGCTGGGAGGCCTGCGCGTCAGTTGAGACAGCGCAAGAGCAAAAGTTTTTTGTTTCTTTTTCTTAAGAAGAAGACGTCTTCTTCTAACTCGCCATCGCCCGGTCAGCCGCCAACTGGCTCTCGCGCACCACACGCTCGTGCCCATCGACCATATGCTTCACGCGATACTGCATATCCCGCGTCTCGCTCGGCAGCAGCCGCTGCACCTTGTAGCGTCCGCGCGGAATATTGCCGTCTTGCGGACCGGTCAGGAACTGCACCACCTGGCCGATCGCGTATTTGTGGGTGCTGGACATGCCGCTCTCCCTTATGTGCCAAAGCCGCCGCCGGACCAGGTCCCGCAGCGGCAAAATAGCCTGCTAAAACAACAAGTTCAGGCAAGAGAGGCGCCGCCCGCATGAGACGGCGCCACGCCTTGTCAGACCGACTTCAGGTTCGTCGCCGACATCTTGCCCTGCTGGCCGCGCTCGAGATCGAACGCCACCTTCTGGCCTTCGTTCAGGCCACCCAGGCCCGCCCGCTCGACCGCCGAAATATGCACGAACACGTCCTTGCTGCCGTCATCGGGCTGGATGAATCCATAGCCCTTCTGCGCATTGAACCACTTAACAGTACCCTCAGACATCGAGGTCTCCAATCAGCCGGCGACCCGCACTTTGCGGGCCGGATTACTTTTCCGTTGAGGAAGCACCAGGAGCGGGATTGCCGCAGCAGAAGGCACAGGACTCAGGTCGAAAAGCGCCGCGTGCGGCATATGGACCCTTGCGCGCCAGATTACCAGCCCATCCCGCGCATGCGAGCCAGCGGCGCGCGGGTAGTGGATGGTAACGCTACAGCCTTAACGCGTATTTTGCCGGCCGTACTCGCGTCGGATCTCGCGCCCAGCAGTAAAAGAGAAAGGTTATATTTTTGGAAAAAAGAATAAAAGCTTTTGCTCGTTTGGTTTCGCGCGAGCTGGCGCAAGTTGGTGTCGGGGCATGCGGGCGCAGGCGCCAACATTTCTGGTTACTCTTCTAACAAAGAAAATTTCTGCTTTTAGGAGATACTCAGGTCGATGAACGTCGCCCAGGCGAACCCATTGGCCGCTTCCGGCGACGCCATCTGGGTTGCCAATGTCAGTTGGCCCGGTCCGGCCGCCGGCGCAAACGCAAGCGCGATATCGAGCGGGCGCCCGGCACTGACCAGGAAGGACGCGTTGACCAATTCATCCCCGCCTTGGACCAAATTCAGGTCGAACCGCACCGGTGCCGACGCAGCATGTGCCACCACCAGCTTGCCGGCCAGCCTGCTATGCCCGTCGAACGGAATATCGCGCATTGTCACCGCCGACCGCCCGTCGGCGCCGCCCGGCGGATGCAGCAGCACTTCGTTGCCGTGGAGCAGAAGCGCGCGGCCCAACGCCGCGCGCTCCTGCTCCAGGGTGCACACGCGCACCAGGTCGGACACCGGCATCGCCCTGGACCGCGGCGCGGCTGATTTGGCGACTGAAGCGGGCGCAAGGTCGGGGGGCGCGGCGCGCGCCTGCTGAGCGGCCGCGTAGCGGTGCAATTCCACATCGAACTCGACCAGCGCGTGCAACTGCCGGGCGGCTTCCGGCGGCAGGTCCATGGCACCGGCCGCATTATGCGGATTGACCATCACGTAGGGCAGCGCCTGCCCTCGCAGGGCATGTGCCCAGGGCAGCGAAGCCGCGGCATGTGCCGCCAATGCGTCGATATGTTCGGTCGTGCCGACGAAGCTCAGACGTGACAGGAGCCGCTTGGCTGCCTCCAAATCCTGCCGGTCGAGCGGCCCCGACTTCTTGCCGGTGACCGCCCTTGTCTGCGGATTGTCGAAGTGCGCTTCGAAGGCCGCGTCACGCTCACATGCGAGCAATGCCGGAAAATCATGCTGATTGCACAGCGCAATCAAACGCTGGATCGCAGGCGGCGCGTCTTTTGTCCCATGGCTGCGAATATGCCAGTATTGCGAGGGGATATGCCATAACGGGTCGCGTATGACGGTCATCGTCAACCAGTCCGGTGGCAGGCGCGGCAAGAACTTCGCCACCGGGTAATGGCCCGCGATAAATTCAGCCGGCGTCCCGCCGAGCGCTGCCTCGATCCCGGCTACCTCGTCCGAATCGTGCTCGATCAGCATATGCGGCGAAGCGCTTTGGAAATACGCGATCAGCGACGTGCCACCGGTCTTGCCGATGTGAAAAAACACCAGCGGCGGGAACGCGTCGCCCACGCGCCGGCCGAAGACGAGGTTGCGCAATCGCCTGAAATCGTGACCCATCAATGTGCCTCGCTGAGACAATATGTTGTACCCGCCGTCCTGGACGTTGACCTACGCAGACAGCGAGAAAGATTTGACCCCAGGGTCACGTAGATCACGGAACAGACAACCACGAAGCAAAGTTTGCTTCTCCGCTCTGCCACTGCTTCTTCGTGCCTATCCCGTTATGGCTTCCATGTTCTTGTGGTTAAAATCTTCCTCGCGCCGGTGCGCAGCTCAATCGCCTGGGCGGCTGGTATTATACCAGCCTGCGTCGATCACGACCGTCCCAGCCATTGTGCGCCGTGGCGGGGCAACCCAGTGTTGACGGGCGGGATTTCGCGCGCGGGCCATTTCCAAAGCCGCCCGGTCGCGTGCGGCGCGGCCTGTCACGCGACAATGACCGGGGTTTCAAGTGAGAGGAAAGCCCCGCGTCGGAACCGTGCGGCCCCGCTTTCGGCCCTTTGTCCGGTCGGCAGCACAAACGGCCTGAATTCGCCAGGTTTGCGCAGAACCACGTCAAAGCTCAGCTTGTAAGGATAAGTGTCCAATGCTTCAAGCGCACAAATCTCAGCCAGATTTTCCTGCCATAAATGCCTGACGAGATCCGGTTCGGCATTCCATTTGTGCCCGTAAGCCGATTCATCATGCCGCGCATCCCAACTATAGCGCCAGTCTGGCAGCACCAGACCAATGCCGCCGCCCGGCTTCAGCTTGTCAAGCCAGTGGCGCAACACCTCGACCGGATTATGCACATGTTCCAGCATGTGCAGCGCGACAATGAAATCGATCGTTTCTGATGCGAATGGCAATTGGTCCGACATGGCCAGCAGCGCATTGCTGCTGGCGGCACCGTGGCCGCCCTGCTTCTTGAGTTCCTCGCGCGATATGTCGACTGCCAGCAGCGCCGGATCGATGCGCCGGTTGCCGCAACCTATGTTCAGCCCATTCAACGCGCTGATCGGATATCCGCGCGGCATGGCACCCAGCGCGGCGGTCTCCTCGGCTTGGCGGACGGCCGCAACCTCGTCGCCGAAATAGACGGTGATCGTCCGCGTGCGCCGTGAAATGAGCTCGCGTTCAACGATCGAGAATGTGCGCAGCTTGTTCAGAATCGCTTCCGACAGCACATTGCCGCCATTGACAGTCGCGATCATTTCGTCGAAGTCACAAGCAGACATGGCGGCTCCTCAAGCAGGCAAATAAGGACGTGGGCGGGACCGCGACCAGCGCAATCGACAGAACCGTGCAGAACCCGATGAAGTGGAAGGCCGCAACGATTGATCTTGCGTCCCAGCATATTCGTTCCCTGATATATGTGACCGTGTCAGGCAGTTGCGTCGATGTTGTGTGGCGCGGCCGCGCGCGCGCCGTGTTGGCGCGGCAGCGTTGCTTGGCGCAGCAGGTCGTCATGATATCCGGCGAGTCGTGCTTCATTATTGGCGCATCGCCGGGCGACCGCATCTGCGGTCACGCCGTTCATTTTGGCCCAATGCCGGTCATGCCGGTTCGCGCGCGCCACTTGCTCGCTCAGCGGCAACGCGGCGTCCAACATGGCATAGCCGAACTGCTCGCGAAAGAATTTTGCCTCGGTTGCGGCGCGCGCGCGCGTCTCGGCCGGCGTATAGTCGTGCGAGTGTCGTACCACCGCGGTCGGCACATATATTTTTTGCCACCCGGCGGCGATGATCCGGTCCGCCCACACCTGATCCTCGCCATATTCGATGTCCGGATAGGGGATCTGTTCCCACACGCTGCGCCGCAGACAGGAATTGTTGTCGCTAAAGAAGTGCAGCGTCCGCCGCCATGCAACGTCCCCGCTTTCCCATAAATCCGGCCGCGTCGCGCGTGACAGCGCGATCGGGTGGTTCAGGAAACCAGCGAAATGCGTCTCCAGGTCGCGGACCGTGAACCGATCGGCGGAAGGCGCCGCGATATGGCGCCCGAACGCGCCCGCGCCCCGTGGAAAATGCATAAGAACCGAAACAAGATGAAACAGCCATGTATCATTGGCGGGCATCGCGTCCTGCGTCAGGAACGCAATCGCCTCGCCACGCGCCATTTGCGCACATAGATTGCGCGTCTTGCCATGCCCAAATGCCCGTTTCGGTATGCTGTGAAAAATAACGTCCCGCATATCCCGCATATGTGCGGCCGTGCCGTCGCTCGACGAACTATCCACCACAACGATTTCGAACGGCCACGGCGCACGCTGTCCCCGCACCAGATCGAGCAGCCGCAGCAAATCGTTCCCGCCATTATAGGTCGGTATGCACACGCTCGCGAACGGCACCGGTTTGCGGCTTGGGCGGGCCGGGCGACGGCGCGCATGCCCCCGCTCGGTCAGCCGCTCGATCATCGCCGCCTCGATCAGGCCGGCCGATTTCTCCCACGAAAAGCCCGCGATCCAATCCGATGCCGCGCGGGCTTGCCGCACCCGCCGTTCGCGATCCGCCAGCAATGCCTTGATATCTGCCGCCACGCGCAGCGGATCGGGTCCCGACAACGTCACGACGCCAGGCGCAAAGATGCAGCGTGTGCTCGGCCGGTCGATTTCCAGCACCGGCAGCCCGCAGGCCATCATTTCCTTCGGCACCAGCGAGTAATTCGTGGTCGAAAAACAGATGCCCAGGTCGCAGGCGCGATACAAAGTGGCCAGTCCCTCCGCATCCAGCACGCCGTGCGATGTGCCGGCGAACGGCGCGCGCGTCGCCTCGATATCGCCGCCGAACAGGTCGACATGGAATGGCACGCCTTCGGCCGCCAGCCGTTCCAGCGCCAACAGCACCAGTTCCACGCTGCGCCGCGCCGTGCAGGTGCGGGCATACACCGCAATGCGCGGCACGTCGTTCGCAGGCCGCACATCCCGGGGAGGAAAATAAATGTTCGCGTCATATGCCAGCCAGAAATGCCGCGCCCATCGACCGTAATTTTCCCGCAACGTCGTCGCCAGCCAGGGGCTTGCGCAGATGCAGGCTAGCTCCTGCGCGTAGGTCGCTTCGGCCGCCAGATACTGGCTGCCGAGGGCATAGAAGGCCGGCTCGAAATCCTGCACGAAATAGGCCCGCTCACGAAAGCCGCGCGCGGCGCACACACGCGCCACCGTCTGCCAGCCGGTGGCAAATACGATATCGCCGCCGGCATCCTCGAACCCGTCCTGCGTGAACGCCACCGCCGCGCGCAACCCGATGAAATGTTTAACGATCACATCATATGCGTCGGCGGCATTTTGGTATGACGACGGGCCATCGATCCAGAGCGTGCAGTCATGCCCGCGCAGTTCCAGCAAATGGACGATCCGGAATATCGTCATATGGCCGCCGCTGCCGATCTGGAAATTCGGAATGACCCAATGGATGCGCAAATGCGCCGCATCGAACGGTTCAGCCATCTTTTTCGGCGCGGCCGGCGCCAGGCGGATCAGATCCTGCAATTCCGGCGCTTTGACCAGGCTTGTCGCCGCATCCTGCACCAGGGGCCGGGGCCCGCGGTAATTGGCCGGAAATATCCGCCGCTGCTCCTGCTCGCCAATGCGGATAAAATGCACGAACGGGTTGATATCGTTCGCCGCCACGTCGGCATGGTGCGCCAAATACAGCGCCGTGGAGAACCATTCCGCCGGGTTGCGCTTCTCCCGCCAGCCATGCAGGCAGAAATGCTCAAGCGGGTTGGCGCCAGGATGGTCCATATCCGCATAGGTGCTGCGGTAATAGGCGGCGTCGAACCGGTCCGCGATGATGGCCATGGCGCTGCGCAGATCCGTCAACTCGAACGCGGTCGGCTGCGCCAGTTGACCCACGGGGATCGCAGGCCGGCCTTCACGCTTGCCAAACAGCAGCCAATGCAGGAACGGGTTGATCCCAAGTTCCGCCACGTCCGGATACGCATCCAGATAACGCTGCGTTGAAAAATCGGGGCAGGGGTCGCGCCCCTCCCGCCAGCCGAAGCAGCAATAATGCAGCAGCGGATCAACCAATCGCAGATCGATGTCGGTATAGCGCGCCGTGTAATACGCCGCGTCGAAATGCGTCCATAAAATCTGCGAAACGATCGCGTGGTTCTGGTTCAGATCCAGCAGGTCGACCGCGTCGCAATCAATATCTGGCAGCAGCAGCTCGTTCAACGGGCTCTCCACGAAAGCGTAGCGCACCGTCAACGTAACCAGGAGTGAGTTAATGTTTCGTTACTGGCGCACGTTTCCCAAGCGCGCCAATACGACCTGCTCAAAAAGAAGAAAAGATGTTCTTTTTTGAAAAAAAAGAACCAAAAAACTTTTCTCTGTTTGGGTCTGCGCCGGTCGCGCCAGATTTTTTTTAGGCGCCCTTACTTCTTCGCTGCAAATGCAGCAAAATACCTAGCGCGGGCAGGCTCAATATAATCGTCACCGTGTAAAACCTGGCCCAGCCCAGCGCCTCGGCGCCATAGCCGGCGTAGCCGCCCAGCGTGTGAAACACCAACGCCGCAATCGACGACAGCAGCGCATATTGCGTCGCCGTAAAGCTGCGCGAGCACAACGACGACACATAGGTCAGGAACGCAGCATCGCTCGCCGCCTGCGCGAACGCCTCGCCACCCACCTTCACATACAGCATCCAGCCGGTGCCGACCGCGAACAGCACCAGATAAAGCCCCAGTGACGCGGCATGCAGCAGGCCTGCCGCCAGCACCGCGCGCACTGTGCCGATCCGCGCCACCAGCCACCCGCCCAGCGCCGCGCCCCCGAACGCGCCGGCCAGCGACGGCAGGAAATTCGCCCCCGCCACCGCCCGCGACGACAGCCCCAGCCCGCGATGATAAAACGACGCCGCCGTATTATCCGCGAACACCGACCCCAAATGGTACAGCACCACGAACGCCAGCACTTCCGGTGCCGCCGGGCGCGCCAGAAAATCCATCAGCGGATCGACAAAACTCCGTTTTGCCCCCGCCGCCAGCCCAATCGCGGCGCTCCGCGCCGCCGCCACCGGCTCCGGCACGAACCACGTCAGCACCGGCGCGCAGGCCATCAGCCCCGCCATGGCCACATATGCGCCGTGCCAGCCCACCACCGTCGATAGCCCGATCGCGCCGGCGCCCGACACCAGCATGGCGGTCCGATATCCCCAGACATACGCCGCCAGCGCCGTCCCTTGCCGCGCCTCCGGAAAAATCTCGATACGCCAGGCATCGACCACGATATCCTGGCTGGCTGAAAGGAACGCCATGGCGCCTGCCGCCAGCGCTGTCGCGCGCGCATCCACAGCCGGGTCCGTCAGCGCCAGCACGCAGCACGCGCCTGCCAGCAAGGGCTGCACCACCAGCAGCCAGAATCGCCGCCGCCCCATGCCGCACGCCCAGCGCGGCGGAAACCGATCGAACAATGGCGACCACAGAAACTTCAGCGTATAGGAAAGCCCGAGCCACGCCGTGAACGACACCGCATGAACGCTGACGCCGGACGTGGTGAACCATTGTTGAAGCGTAAAAATACTCAGCGGCAGCGGCAGCCCGGAGAAAAATCCGAACCCCAGCATGCGGAGCAACAGACCGTCACGAAAGAAGAAAGGAAGTGTTCTTTTTTGAAAAAAAGAACCAAAAAATCTTTGCCCGTTACGTCTGGCATTGGGTTCAGTCATGCAAGCGAATGCTAGCCGCAACAGGCAAAAGTTTTTTGGTTCTTTTTTTCAAAAAAGAACATGTTTTCTTACCTACCGAGCCCATTACGAAACCGTATCCCGTTCTGCACATAGGCCGGCGCCGTCATCGCAAACTGCGCGCGCGCGTGCTCATCCAGCACGCGCACCAGCTTCGCCGGCGCGCCCATCCACAATTCGTGCGGCCCAATCCGCTTACCCGGCGGCAGCACGGACCCCGCCGCCAACACGCCGCCCTCCTCGATCACCGCGCCGTCCAGCACCATGGCGCCCATCGCGACAAACGCGCTTCTATGCAGCGTTGCCGCGTGCACGATCGCCATGTGCCCCACGGTCACGTCCTCGCCGATCAGGCACGCCATGCCCTCGCCGACATTCACATGCAGTACCGACCCATCCTGGATGTTGGAGCGCGCGCCGATGCGTATGAGGTTGGTATCGCCGCGCAGCACGCAATGAAACCACACGCTGGCGCCCGCGCCGATCTCCACATTGCCGATCAGCGCTGCCGTCGGCGCCACGAACGCGCTCTCGTCCACGCGTGGGAATACCCCATCGAGCGAATAGAGCGGGCCGCTCTGGCCGACGAAATTATCCATGCGGTAGCTCCTCGGGCAAACCCAGCATCAGCAGCAGATTCTGCACCGCGGCGCCGGCGGCACCTTTGCCCAGATTATCCAGCCGCGCCACCAGCACCGCGTGCCCATGGGTTTCATTGCCGAACACAAACAGCTCCATGCCGTCGGTGCCGTTCAGGGGCGTCGCCTCCAGCCGCGTCACCGCGTCCGCCGGCATCACCTGCACGTGGCGGCTGTCGCGGTAATGCGCCGCCAGCGCCGCGCGCAGCTCCGCCGCGTTCGGCTGCCCGGGCAATGTCGCCACGTGCAGCGGCACCGACACCAGCATGCCCTGCCGGAAATGCCCCACCGACGGCACGAACAGCGGCCGCCGCGTCAGCCCGGCATAGAGCTCGATTTCGGCGACATGCTTATGCGTCAGCCCGAGCGCGTAGAGCTCGAACGCGGGTCCGCCGTCGCGGTCATGCGCCTCGATCGCCGGTCGCCCGGCGCCGGAAAAGCCGCTGACCGCGTTGATCGTGATCGGATAGTCCGGCGGGATGAACCCCGCATCCACCAGCGGCCGCAGCAGGGCGATGGCACCTTGCGCGTAGCAGCCGGGATTGCTGACCCGCGCGGCGTACGAGATGCGCTCCAACTGCTTGTGGCCGAGCTCCGGGAACCCGTAGGCCCAGGCGGGATCGGTGCGGAACGCCGTGCTCGCATCCAAAATGCGCGGTGCATTGGTGCCGAGGCTGTCGGCCAGCGCCACCGCCTCGCGCGCCGCGTCGTCCGGCAGGCACAGGATAGCGACATCGACATTGGCCATGATCGCGCGCCGCACCGCCGGGTCCTTGCGGAGTTCCGGCGCAATGGCGTGCACGTCGATCGGCAGCAGGGCCAGGCGCTGGCGTATTTCCAGGCCCGTGGTGCCGGCTTCGCCGTCGATAAAGACAGTTGGCATGGGCTCAGCCGCGCGGCGGCAGCTTCCTCAGCGCCCGCTTAAAGTCTGTGACCTCGTCGTCCATCCAGGTGCTGCCGTGGTGCCAGAACTCCAGCAGCGACGCGGCGTTCAGCGTGACCCAGGCGGCGACCGCGGGATGGGCGGCATCGAATGCCGGTTTCGAGAGGTGGTGGTTGAATGGTTGCGGCACCGGCTCGATGGTAACGCACAGGCAAGGGGCATCGTGAGCCGGGCGAGCCGGATGCCATTTTACCCGAGGGGCGTGGCTATCTTGAGCCGTGGAAATATACATGGCCCCCTCGGCGCCCGTTTTTTCCGTTGGGAGGTTGGCCATGTCGAACAGTTCGATGCCATCCGGCGACATGGGCGCGGACGCGGGCTTGGGCGGATGACGATCGGCGACGGCCGCTTTCGTGGGCATGGACCCCGGTGTCCCGGCTGGGCGCGGCGTTGTCAAGCAAAACACCAGGATCGGTCGCCAGCCGTCAGATGCTACTCTGACAACTGGCGACTGAAAACTGGCAACGGAGTTACCGCTTGCTGAACTGGAAGCTACGCCGCGCCTTGGCCCGGCCATATTTCTTGCGCTCCACCACGCGGCTGTCGCGCGTCAGGAACCCGGCCTGCTTCAAAATCCCGCGCAGCTCCGGCTCGTAATAGGTCAGCGCCCGGCTGATGCCGTGCCGCACCGCGCCGGCCTGGCCCGAAAGCCCGCCGCCGACCACCGTGCACACCACATCGAACTGGTTGTACCGGTCGGACACCAGGAACGGCTGCGTAATCAGCATGCGCAGCACCGGGCGGGCGAAATACACGCCGACCTTCTTGTCGTTCACCGTAATCTCGCCGCGCCCCGGCTTGATCCACACGCGGGCAACCGCATTCTTGCGCCGGCCGGTGGCGTAGCTGCGGCCCTGCGCGTCGCGCTTCGGCGCCACTTTCACTGCCGGCGCGCCGAGCCCGCCCGGCTGTGCCACCGTCGCCGCCGACACGATGTCCTTGAGGTCGGCCAGCGACCGGGTAGATGTATCCGACATGGCAATCAAACCTTGTTTTTGCGGTTGAGCGCGCCGACATCGAGTGTCACCGGCGCCTGCCCGGCATGCGGATGTTCCGTCCCCGCATATACGTAAAGATGCTTCATCTGCGCACGCTGCAGTGGCCCGCGGGTGATCATCCGCTCCACCGCCTTGGCGATCACCGAGCCCGGCCGCTTGCCTTCCAGCCGCTGCCGCACGGTGCGTCCCTTGATGCCGCCCGGATAGCCGGTGTGATAATGAAATATCTTGTCGTCCAGCTTCTTGCCGGTCAGCGCCACTTTCTCCGCGTTGATCACCACGACATTGTCGCCGCAATCGACATGCGGGGTGAATTGCGGCTTATGCTTGCCGCGCAGTCGCACCGCGATGATGGTCGCCAGCCGCCCGAGCACCAGGCCCTCGGCATCGATCAGCACCCAGTCTTTCTTGACCTCCGCAGGCTTCAGCGAGAGGGTTGTTTTCAGCATGGCCATGTTCCAGCAGACAGGGCGCGCCGTATGGCGGTATCCGGCCGTGGCGTCAAGGCTTTTGCGGTGTGGTATTCGGTTACCACAAAGGAAGAAAGACTTCTTTTTTGAAAAAAAGAAGCAAAAAACTTTTGCCAGTTGGCATCCGCGACCCACGTCGAGTTAGGCCACGTCCCCAAAAGAGCAAAAGTTTTTTGATTCTTTTTTTCAAAAAATAACACTTCCTTCCTTCTTCTGCTTCATGCCAAAACCCCTCATGCACATCATCGGCGCCTCCGGCCGCTCCGGCGCCGCCCTCTGCGCGGCCCTCGGCGACGCCGCCATCCCGATCGTGCGCAGCACCCAGCGCTGGGCCGCCACCGGCCGGCCCGGCACCCCGCGCGTCGCCGACCTCACCGACGCCGCCGCGCTACGCGCCGCCTTGTTTGACGCCACGTCCATTGTGTCCTGCGCGCATGCCCGCCACGCTGCCGCCATCCTGGCCGCGTCGCCCGCCGGCGCCCGCCATGTGTTCCTCGGCAGCACGCGGAAATTCACCCAGTGGCCCGACGCGCACGGCGCCGGCGTGCTGGCCGGCGAGGCAGCGTTCCTGTCCAGCGGCCGCGCCGGCGTGATGCTGCACCCCACCATGATTTACGGCGCGCAGGGCGAGGACAATGTGCAGCGCCTGGCCGCCCTGCTGCGCCGCCTGCCGGTGGTGCCACTGCCGGGCGGCGGCCGCGCGCTGGTCCAGCCGATCCACCAATCCGACGTCACCCGCGCCATCCTCGCCGCCCTGGCGCGCGACTGGTCCGGCCCGCACAGCCTGGTGATCGCCGGCCCCGCGCCGCTGCCCTACGCAGACTTCGTCCGCGCCATCGCCACCGCCGCGGCACTGAAGCCGCCGCGCATCCTGCCGGTCCCCGCGCCCCTGCTGATGGCGGCCAGCCTGCTCACCCGCCTGCCGGGCCTGCCCACCATCCGCCCGAACGAAATCCGCCGCCTGCTGGAGGACAAATCCTTCGACATCGCCCCGATGCGCGACCAACTGGGCGTCGCGCCGATCCCGCTGGCGGACGGCCTCGCCAGCACGTTCTCTCGCCGGACCGGACTGTGACCGGTCATCGAACGATCGCGCCACCCGCCATCATGACGACCAGACCGGTCGCGATCGGTGTCGCAAAATTCCCCATAGCAGTCTTGCCCCGATCAGATACTGGAACGGTGCCTCGAACCTGACGTGCCAGAACCATGCCGCGCCGCCAAGTCCCGCGACGGCCAAGGGCGCCATCCGCATCGCCGGCCCGCCACGCAACGGCACGACAAACGCCAGCGCGCCCGCGGCGAACGATCCGCTCGTTGCTGTCAGAAACGCCGCCGGCAGCCACACCGGCAGCAGATGCCGCCAATAAAACCCGGGAGAGTCCGGCAGCAGGCGCTGCAAACGCCGTATCCGCGTGGGTGCGAACGCGGCGCCGACAAACGCCCGATGCACGTGCAACTGCCGCATCATCATCTGCAACAGCTCCAGCGGCGGCAGCCAAATGCCCAGCCACCACGGCAGCCGGCCAAGCATCAGCGCGGCGGCGAAGCTGTCGTCATCATAAAATCGCCGGAGCCAACCCGCCGACTGCGCGCGCAAACCGGTCAGCCAACGCTCCGCCGCAACGCGCGCCCGGACGGCCTGCACGGCGCGGTTGCTGCCGATGTCTTGCGTGCCAAGCCAGTCAAACCGCCCGGCAATCGATTCCACCAGATCCGGCGGCAAGCTCATGTCCGTCGCCAGCAGCACGGCCAACCGGTCCGCCAGTGCCATGCACGCCCCAATCCCCAGCGACCCGTCATGCTGCGCCGCCAGCAAGGCGGCGGCAGCACTTGCGGCATCGCGCCGATGAAGTGCCAAGGCCGCCGGATGCGGCGGCGTTGCCGGCACCGGCGCCACCGTTACCAGTGACGGCGCCTCCTGCATCGCAGGCGCCGTGTGCGCGGCCTCGCAGCGTGCCATGGCCGCGACATAGGCGGCGCGCAACGCGGTGAAGCCCGCCGGATCATCGTCCGGCCGCACGCGCTTCAACTTGGTTGCGTAGGCGCGGCGAATCGTCGCGCTGTCAGCCGTCGCCTCAATACCCAATGCCGACCAGATATCGTTCACATCGCACCGTTCCCACCTGAACGAAACAACATCGGGCTTGGGTCGTGTGCCGCATCCCCGGCGCTTGGATGCGTCAAACGCAACGCGCGTTACAAGAACGGATTATGAATCGTAATCGCACCAATCTTGCGGCCGTGCTGCATGTCCTCGGTCACCACCTCCGAGCAGCCGGCCTCCATCGCACTGGCAACGATCAACGCATCGTAGATATGATATCCCGTCACCCGGCTGATCGCCGCCGCGTCCCGGTGCGTGTCGACGGTCAGCGATCGTGCCGGCGGCAGCACAACCGCCAGATCGGCCAGCGCCGCCTCGGTATCCTGCCAACTCCGCCGCAGCTTGCCCCGCAGCACATTGGCGAACTCGTTCAGCACCTGGACGCTGATCTGGCCGCCGTTCGCGATGATGCGCTGCGCAATGGCCGCCTTCCTGTCATCCGCACGCGCGTAAACCAACACGTTGGTGTCCAGGAAACGCGTCACCGCGCGTTGGCCTCCTCACGGTCAAACTTATAATCATCCGGCAATTTCCACTTGCTCGCGCGCATCCGCGCCAGCGCCGCTTCGCGGGCCGCTTCGTACGCGTTGTCACGCGCCACTTCCAGCGTGTTTGGACCCGCCGGCGTCTACGCAACCTCGTCGCCCACTTTCAGGTCGAGCGCCGTCACCAACTGCTTGGGCAACCGCACCGCCAGGCTGTTGCCCCACTTCGCCACCCGCACAGCCATGCTCCGTGATACACCCACCTGATGTATATCATACCGCTCAGGCACGACTTAATCGATCGCGTTCAAACCGGTCCATACCCACCGCGCGGTGCCGCGGGCAGCTCAGCAGGTGGTCGTTCACCATGCCGGTCGCCTGCATGAACGCGTAGACGATCACCGGCCCGACGAAACTAAAACCCCGCGCCCGCAATGCCTTCGACATCGCGACCGACACCTCCGTCTGCGCCGGCACCTCCGCCATGCTGGCAAAGCTGTTCCGCCGCGGCGCCCCGCCGGCGATGCCCCACAGAAACGCCGAAAAATCCTCGCCGCGGTCGCGCATGTCGCAATAGATGCGCGCGCCGCCGATTGCGGCCGCGATCTTGGCACGCGACCGCACGATGCCGGCGTCGCCCATCAGCCGGGCCACGTCCGCGTCGCCGTAGCGCGCTACGATGTCGGGGTCGAAATCATCAAACGCCGCCCGGAACGCCGCGCGTTTGCGCAGGATCGTGATCCAGGCGAGGCCAGCCTGGAACCCGTCCAGCACCAGCTTCTCCCACAGTGCCCGGCTGTCGACCTCGGGCACGCCCCATTCCTCGTCGTGATACGCCTCGTAGAGCGGATCACCCTTCGCCCAAGGGCATCTTCTGTCGCATCTTTGCGTCACGGCATGGCGGCGCGTGCCGCCCCGTGCAGCCTCAGTGCGGGTGCACAGCCCGCGCGACGTGCGTCGCCAGCATGTGCAAAGGTGCCGCGGCCATCAGGCTGAGCACCGCGGTCAATCCAACCAGCCAGTATTTCATGCGAACCTCGCGCGAACAGGCGCCCCTCGCGCTCATACCTCGTCCGCCATGCCGCACCGCACAAGGGCCGCGCACGCTTTGAAACACTTTGACTCGGTCTTTGGCTCCGTCGTTGACGCGAACGTCGCTCAGGCATTGGCGACCGGTTGACCCGCGGCGGCGCGGCGCGCCTGCCACAGGCCGACAAAGTCGATCGGCTGCAACAGCACCGGCGGAAAGCCGCCCTCGCGCGTCACGTCGCTCAGCACGTTGCGGGCGAACGGGAACAGCAGGCGCGGGCACTCGATCAGCAGCAGTGGCTCGACCGCCTCGGGCGGCACCCCGTTCAGCGTGAACACGCCGGCATATTGCAGCTCGGCGATGAACACCGACCGCCCCTCGGCCGCCGCACCATTGCCGTTCGTCGCCGCCGCCACCGGCTCGCGCGCGTCAGCCTTCACCGACAGCACCACCTCGTAGACACTCTGCCCCTCCTGCAACGTGCGCGCCTGCACATCGAGATTGATCTGCACCGCCGGCTGGCTGCGCAACGTGGCGTAAATGTCCGGCGCGTTCGGCACCTCGAACGACAAGTCCTTGATATACTGAACGTTGACCATGAGCGGCGGCAATTGCTGCCCCTGCGGCTGGCCAGGCGGCGGGGACTGAAGGTCAGACATGGTCAACTCCAAAACAATGCCGCGGCGCCTAGCACGGTGCTGGGCGGGCGGGAAGGCAGGGGAAGGAAGGCGGGGGGCAGAGCCCCCGCCTTCCTTCTTCCGCCCGCCCGCTTGACCCAGCCGGGGTCGGCCATCATGTTCCGGCCGGTTTCGGGCCTAGGGCTTCGGATAAGGAGACTGCGTGTCAAAAGAGGATATGATCGAGTTCAGCGGGGTGGTGACCGAGCTGCTGCCCAACGCGATGTTTCGCGTCAAGCTGGACAGTAACGAACACGTTATCCTGGCGCATACCAGCGGAAAAATGCGGAAAAACCGCATTCGCGTGCTCGCCGGGGATCGCGTCAATGTCGAAATGACGCCCTACGATCTGTCCAAGGGCCGCATCACATTTCGGTTCAAGTAGGCGGCTCCGCCGCCGGGCCGGTTCAAGTAGGCGGCGCCGCCGCCGGGCCGGTTCAAATAGGCGGCGTTCCGCCGCCGCTGATTCTGGCGTCCGCCAGCCCGCGCCGGCTGGCATTGCTGGCCCAGATCGGCATCGTGCCGGATCGCGTGGTGCCGGCCGACATCGACGAGACCCCCAAGCGCGCAGAACTGCCCCGCGTCTACGCCATACGGATGGCGCGCGAGAAAGCCGCCCGCGTCGCGGTGCCAGGATCTTTTACGCTGGCGGCCGATACCGTGGTCGCCGTGGGACGCCGCATTCTCGGCAAGGCCGAGACCGCGGCGGACGCGGCCGCATGCCTGAAGCTGCTCTCCGGCCGGCGGCACCATGTGGTGACCGCGCTGACGTTGGTCACGCCCGACGGCGCGCAGAGCCATCGCGTCAGCGACAGCACGGTCGTCTTCGCGCGCCTGACCACGGCGCAGATCGACGCCTATGTCGCCACCGGCGAATGGACCGGCAAAGCCGGCGGCTACGCGGTGCAGGGCCGGGCGGCCGCGTTCGTGCGCGCGCTCCATGGCAGCTACTCCGGCGTGGTCGGCCTGCCGCTGTTCGAAACGGCGCAATTGCTGGCCGGCCGCTGCTATATCGCGGCGCCGTGCTGACCCTGCTGGCGGCGCACAGCCCCGGCGAGACGCGGGTGGCGCTGCTGCGGGACGGTATGCTGGCCGAATTCCATGTGCATCGGCCGGGCGCGCCGGATGGCGTCGGCGACTTGTATTGGGCGCGCGTGATCAGCCCCGTGCCGGCAATGGCCGGCGCCTTCGTGTCGCTGGGCGACGCGGAGGCATTTCTGCCCGACACCGACGGCGCCGCCGGCCGCGGCGTGGGCGATCACCTGGCGGTGCGGGTGACGCGCGCGGCGCAGGGCCGGAAGGGACCGCGCGTGACCGCGCGTCTGACCGACACGGCCCGGCAGCTCGCCACCGCCGGCGCGGTGCGGCGCGTCGCGGCGGGCCCGACGCCGCTGGAAGAACTACGGACCGCATTTCCGGACGCGGCGCTGCACGAAGCTCCGTTCAGCGACGCGCTCGAGGCCGAAATAGAGGCCTTGGTCAGCCCGGCGATTGCGCTGCCGGGCGGCATGCGCGGGAGCATTACGCCCACGCCGGCGCTGACCGCGATCGACCTCGATAGCGGCGGCGCGACCGCGGCGCGGATGGCGAAGCCGGCGGCGCAGTTCGCCGCCAACCGGGACGCGATGCCCGAGCTGGCGCGGCAGATTGCGCTGCGCAACCTGTCCGGCGCGATCCTGATCGATGTTTCCGGCGTGGCGACGCGCAAACGCGCGGCGCTGCTGGCGCCGCTGGCTGCCGCGTTGGCGGCCGACCGTCTGCAACCGCGGCTAGTGGGGCTGTCGGCGCTGGGCTTTGCCGAAATCCTGCGCCCGCGCGTGCGGCCGCCGTTGCATGAGCGCGGCGCCGGCCCGCATGCGGCCGGGCTGGCCGCGTTGCGCCGCGTCGCGCGCGAAGCGGCGGCGTCCGGATCGCGGCGTCTGGTGCTGCGCGCCGCGCCCGCCGTGGTGGCGGCGCTGGAGGCCGACCAGGCGGCCCGGGCTGACCTGGCGCGTGTGATGACGTATCCGCTGGTGCTGCGCAGCGATCCGGCGCTGACGGAGACGGGGTGGGTGATCGAGGATGTCCGTGCCTGACCCTGTCTGCCCGATTTGCCGCCGCCCGGCTCCCACCCAATATCGGCCCTTCTGCTCGCCGCGCTGCGCCGACGTCGATCTCGGCCGCTGGCTGACCGGCCAGTATGTCGTGCCGGGGCCGGACGGCGAGGCCGAGGAGGCGCCGGAGGAGGGGTAGGAAGGAAGGAAGTGTTCTTTTTTGAAAAAAAGAACCAAAAAACTTTTGTCTGTTGGGTGGCGCGCAGGGGGACGCGGAGGACGACCCGGTCGGTCCGAGCGCAAGGGCAAAAGTTTTTTGGTTCTTTTTTTCAAAAAAGAACCCTTCTTCCTTTCTGCCTTGACTGCCCTGACGTGCGTGACCGCCGCGCTTGATATGGCGGTGCGTGTGGGCTAAGCGTCCGCCCTCTCGACGGCGCCCAGGTAGCTCAGTTGGTAGAGCATGCGACTGAAAATCGCAGTGTCGGTGGTTCGATTCCGCCCCTGGGCACCATTGCCTCTACCCCAGAGCAACTTTTCAGCACCGCGGTCGGTCTATGGACCGCTGAAGCTACCGAAAACATGACAAAGCTCTGATCTTAATTGCCCCATGGTGTGGCCGTCGTGCCCAGGCATCGACTGCCTTCGTTTGGTAGATTTATTGGTAGCTCGGGTTTAAACAACCCAGTCTATAATACGCCACCGCCGGGGTACGAGTTGAGAACGCTTCCCACGGCTCGCTGCGGCAGTTGGTTACGTCAAGCTCAACGCGGCCCACAATTCCCCATAACTAGAGTTCGCGCACCGCACCGCGGCGCGTTGGGCGTGACAGGGGGTCAGACTATGCTCGCTTGGTCACGCCTACGGCAGCCCCGAAAAGCAACCCTGAGTTGAAATC
>Ga0116228_10001347_pt1 | contig 20317 bp, 17 predicted proteins | sample S1TSphfallax_2_FD_89694 | JGI IMG/M metagenome (GOLD analysis project Ga0116228, IMG submission 89694) | Host-associated microbial communities from peat moss isolated from Minnesota, USA - S1T2_Fc - Sphagnum fallax MG | ecosystem: Host-associated > Plants > Peat moss > Unclassified | place...
AATCATGTGAGTCATGCTGCTGAAATTTCACAAGTACTTTGCCTACATGAAAATCAAGATGTTTCCAGGCAACAGGTAATTCTCTTGAGAACAATTCTCTTATGAATTTTGTTTAAAGGAAATTAAATTGAAGGATGTGTAAAAGGACCCAGACAACCTTATAGATTTCTTGCAGAAGTTGTTGAGTGTAATGGTGCATTATCATTCCATGTATTACATCCTAGCTTGCCAAGGGATGCGACAATGAAAACTGACCCAAGTTCACAAGAGCAGCCTCCACGTCTGCCAATGCTATCACATGATGCTGCCATGCCATATGACATACATTCGCACAAGAAGAATGCACCAAGTGATGAAACAACTCTCCCTATGTTGTTGCTAAAAACATGAGAAAGCGATGAATATATATCCAAAGAAGTGTCTGTATAAATCTATTAATTGTGGGTAGGAGGATGTGCCTCCTCCAAAAAAAACAATTTTCTTACATTCTTAAGGAGGTGACACATATACTTGAACCCCTGCTTGAACTGCATTTGGAGGGATTGATTACATGTATACTTGAACCTTTGTTTGGATCAATACATGCACTGGGCATAATTCATCTTTAAGAATATTGCAGGATGGTGGAAAGAGATTTTGAGACTGAACCTTGAGTGACATCCTAGTCATCCCAAATAGTGACTTTGTTGCAGCTCCAGACTTGTTTGACAGCCATGGTGTGCTTGAAAAGCTGTACACACAAAGTAGGCACCAGTTCAAATCTCTTAAACTCTTCAGATACCAAAAATTAACGCAGAATGTAGCTATTCTAAGACTGTGAGAGCGGAATCCAGTGCACAAAGTCTTCCTGGACTCTAGACAGCATCATGCCTTCTCAATTTGTGATCAATTACAGTCGCATGTTTGATGATGGAACATCATGTGAACTGGTGGCAACAGTGGGTACAATTTGATGGATGCTGCTTTGGTCTGGAACTTTTGTACATCGTTTGAAGCTGGTCTGACTTCCAGGAATTTGGACTACAAATAATAAGCTGAACAAGTCAGCTTACTCTACTCCTCTAGAACAACAGACCTAGTGAGCAGTGGGCTTATTTACTTGACAGTGAGCTCAATGGGACTCACATGCAGACTCTTGATGTACACCTTAAGTCTCACCCTTGCAATCGTCTGGTAGAGTCTACCCGCTGGCTCTATTGGCTGCTGGAGCTGCCCAACAGTCAAGTTATTCCAACTGCTTGACTACTTTACTAAACCTGACACTACCGCAAGCTCTTGAAACTTGAACAACCTCAAAGGTCTCTGGGGTTGCTGCACATTGTTCTGCACCACCAAGGTAGGTCCCTTGTAGAGATGACCACAACCAAACTTTGCCCAGCTTGCCTGACTTTGATCCAAAAAAGCTCCCTATTGCATTTGCAAGGAAGCAAAGCAAGCATGAGACTAATAGTTCCTTCATCTCCAATTGCAATGGCACTAGCCTGTGTCATATGAGCCACATTAGGCATAATTGCAAGGGAGTTCATTTATACTGAATTGTTTCAATCCAGAAGCTCATGAAGTCAAAGAGCACCACAACAAGCACTTTAGTGGGAAAACTCTGTACAATATTTGGACAAATAAAACATTTCACTACCAATAAATTTCATTGCAATACATGAATTCTGATAGCATGAATAACAAGCTCCTTGTTGCCAGAAAAGATTCCATGCATCACTTACTGCAAGCTGATGCACTGGAAACAATTGACAGATCCTGTGGAGTGACGTGACTTGGCCACCAATATCATGAAAACTATCCCATTTGAGAATCTGACATTCTGGCTACTTCTAGAGTGAGTGGTGTCTATAGCTGCTCTGCATTTCAAGGCCTGAAGCCCAAGATGGGCATCAGTGGTAGAGAGAAGGACAGGATAGACAGCATGGTTCAGCTGGTTATCAACCTGCACCGATGCAACCTCTAGCTTCATTTATTGTTGGTGCTGCCCCTGCAGCAACTGGATACTCACCCCTTTTGCACACGCAAACACAATCTCATGTATGCCATTGACTTCCCTAATCAGTAATGAGAATGAGAATCCTCACACAATGAGTGGAGGAGAATCTGAGTCCTTTCACTACAAGGTTGATGAGGCCAACAAAAGTCAGCACGTAAACTATTTGCTTAATTAAGGGTAGAATTAATAGATTGTAAACAAGATCATGTTTTTGTTAGGTGCATGCTGTTGACAAATGACTCTCAGAAATCTCATGGCTATTGTTGCTATACTTCCAAGCTTTCTGTGGATGAGCTAAAAGGCTGATCAAATAGTGGTATCTTCCTGTATCGGGACTTATAAGTAGTGAATACTTTCACTCCTTTAGACTCCCATGTATCTGTCTTCCATTTCCAACATATATTCTGTGGACTTGTTCATTACCAACATATGGGATGGAGCATATCTATTGGCTTCCTTATAAAGAAACAGTCATTGCATGTAGGTTAAGAGAAACTGGATTTAAAATTTGATGCTAAGGTGCAAGATGATACGGTGGAAGGTGCACATGAAAATCATGGAAGTTGACAAGCATTGAAAGAATACATGAGGATAAGAGTCAATAATTGACAGTCTAACGAAAGAAAGTTCAATAAAAAGCTCTTCTTGTAATTCAGGATCTTTGATCCAACATGTAAGTACTCGCTGCAATGTTGTGGCCTAGTACTTGACAGCTACTGCCATCACAACTCTTCACCATGTGAAGTGCTGTGTCCACAACACTACAGACCTGCCAGTGTACACTATTTTGGTATTTACTTTAAACACCATTACTACTTTACCTCAGTGATTATCACATTTTGTACAACCAATAGGTATCTAGCCTGTACAGTTGACCTACATTTTCCATCAGGGTGCACCATCTTGAACAAAACAAATTGTTCGATTCAGGAGAGGTCTCTAGAGCTTTTTGCCTCTGAGAGTTGGCCCAAGTGCATTTGACAGAAATTCATCTTTCACATGACCCTGAATAGGATTAAATGATGGCCTGAATGATAACATAAAATAAAATCAAAAGATGCCAAGAGTTCCAAGCCATGAACAATCTACTCACTCAAGCTATGTGGACGAAAAACCATACAAATTTTTGAATTGTCTGCACAGTTTGGTTTCTTAGGGTGTCCTTCCCTGTTGAATGGTGACCAAGCTGATATCATGCAAGGGTGTTAGACCATCACAGTGTGTGCACTTCTGCAACTTGCACGACTAGTTCCAGTCAGTTGTGTCTATGCATTCTTGGAAAGGCTATACCAAAACACCAGGCTGTTTGCAGGCAGTTAGGATATTTGTGGTTATGGTACTACCCTTGCAACCATCAGATAAATTGACACAAAATCCATGTCAAATTCTTCAACATATGAGGTCTACCCTGAAATTCTACAGTTGGCCTAAAGTTTTCAAAAGTTCTGGGAAAATGCACAAACCAATCTTGCAACTCAAGAATGTGCAAACATACATGAACTTTGTGGATATTCATCCATGGAGAGTTTTCACTTCTTGCACCATTCATATTTTTGCAGATAGTCTGTCTGAAAGAAGAAGAGGAATCATCTTACCCTGATGGGTCCCTCAGCTCGGATTGTGACCATAAATGTTTGCTCTGGCTTCTGCATGATGCAACTCCCACCCTAGCACTGCTCAACTTTGGGAAATTTTTCTTCCCATGAACACACAACAAAGCAGCATTCTTGAAAAGAAACCATTTGTTGGCATGTAAGAGTAAACTGTTGAACATCTAATAAGTTTGTAAGCAACAAATGATTACAATTGATCTATTTACAAGATGGAGATCACTTGTCCAATAGCAGCCAAAGTAATTGCAGGGTAGGCCTTCACCTCAGCAAGACCATACATGCCCAATGAACCTCACTTGCAGTTCAAGACTGAAATGTCGTTCCTCAGCAAGAGCACACATTGCAACTTGGCGATTTTGCTCTGCAGCTTTCACTGCTTTGCACAACTCCTCCACACCATCTCTCAAGTTTGCCTACTCACCACCAGTGTGCCCAGTGATAAGTGTCCAAATTAATGCACAAGCTTGTGCTCAGCAGCCTCATTCAACAAAGGTAAAGGGACCAGTTTCAATCTCTCTCAAGAACTGCAATGCCAGATGGTTTTTTGAGGACATCTGTCAAGAATGCCAATCATGACTCTACTTACCTCATCCTCGGTTTGCTGGTCACCTCCAACTGCAATCCTGGACTTGCTGGTCCAGACATTGATGAGTCCAGCTTGCCCTGTGTCAGCCCTTCTCTTTTAGACCCTTGCCCTTCCTCTGATTGCAAGGCAGCTTTTGAGGATGTCCATCCATTAACAGGCTTATCAAGCAAAAGAAGTTCTCAGAGGCCTTGGGTGGTGAATAAAGTAGAGACAATGTTGCAAATCGCAGTAGGCAATGTTTCATGAGACTCAAAGCTCTTGCCAGCCTTTCGTGGCAAACTGACGCCACCTCCCCTTTTGATCTTTGAGTTAGATGGTTCCTCTCCTTGATTCCTAGCAGTTTTGGTATTCACCTGCTTTGTTGGAGCCTACTCTGCTGCATTGGCAACAGGGAGAGATGGCTTTCTAACTTTGGATGAAGCTTGTGAACTAGAGTTGGTGGAACCACGACACCCTGTAGGACTGTTCCTCAAGGCCAAATAACCTTGAGGTGAATCACCCAGAATCACCTGGCCATCATAGATCATAAGGCGATATGTCTGACCATCAGCATCCACTGGACGCAGCTTTGACTTGGCACAAAACCAAGATTTGGGATACTTGGGCTCTTCCTCCTCTTTGTGTACTGGACAATCCAACCCCGAAAACATGTGCAACTGCTTCCTACTATTAACAGGCCCACTTCCTCTTACATCATCACACCAATGCGTTCTCATCAGCCTCCATTGAACAGGTTGTCCAAGTTGTCCTTTAAACAACCCAAGGATTGAATAGCCAAGGCCCAGCAGACCTAACACCACAGTGAAAAGTAGTCCAACCATATTGGCATTTCTTGGGAGGTGTTTCCACTCTGGTGCAGAGGAAATAGTTGAGAGAAGATCTAGAAAGAACAGCCATTCACACATAAATTTGTGTTATGAAAGTCAATTTACAACCACCAAATCCTAACATTAGAGGTTTCAAAGGGAGAGAGACTTGTGCAGATAGCTTCTTGTAAACAGTGTGTATACACATTAGACAATATAAGTAAAAAATTGCTTACGTTGCTAAGCAAGTTCGAGTAGGAAGATGGCCAAACCAGTACAATGTTTTCTGAGAAACTGAATGGGGATCATCACCAAGCAAGCAAGCAGCCTATGGTATTGCATCCTCAACCCTCTCAACATCCTCTTTCTCTCCCAATTCAAAGGCTTTTCTGAGGAAACACGTGAAATTTAAACCCAAAAAATAGAAAACACACACACACACACACACACACACACACACACACACACACCTACAAATCCAACACCTAAGGTCCAGAATCACCTTCCCACATGTCTCTAGAGAATTCAACTCCTGAATCTTGGTAAGTTCTGACACAAGGATCTCATCCACCCTTGCTCGCTTTCTTTTGTATTGTCGGTTTTGTGCTACCGTAGTTCTTGATTCGCATAATCCAAGATTCTTGCACCACCGCTCTCTCATCATTAGATTCCTGCAGCGGCTCCTTATCACGTATCCTGAGTCCCCACACCTCGACCCCCTGCAATTTCCCATTTACGGCAGCCTGCCGGCAAGGTGTCAGAAGAGATGTCATGACACAATTGCTCCTTGATTCCTGATTGAGATCGCTCGTAAACATGATTGTGAAGTTTCTCTCTCATTGTCGAAAATCTCTTTGGTCGACCATTACTGTATGGATTTGGGAAGAAGAAACGTTTCCTCTCTGAATTGCTTGCCTGCACATTATGATCTTAGTATCGATTGCAAAAGAATCAACCAGACAGCTAAATCCTTGTCCAAGTTTGCTAGAATGCCTTTGCAAATGGTGCGATTTTGGTTACACAAGTCTGGTTTTCAGTTGTGGATTCACAAAGTGCATCTCTTGGTTTGTATCTGCCATTGTATACTTTGTGGACGCGATGAATGAAGGATAATAACAAAGATTGTATTCTTCAGTTTGTTGTGTTGTTGTTTTTTGGATCAGCTTTGGTGTCAAGGTGGCAAAGTGACGTAAGCTTTTGCTTCATCTTTTGCACTTACTTTGTTGGTGAATTCTCAGATTCTTGATGCTTGGAATCCAAGATCAACTCACTTCTGTAATTCTCCGATGTGTGATGCTTGGATCACCTCTCAATTCTGTGTTCTCAAATGTGTCATGCTTGGAATTCACGATTGCCTTCACTTCTGCATTATTGTCAGATGCTTGGAATGCACAACATTCACCTCTCATGTCTGCTTGATATACCATTATTCGTTGAAACTTGATTAATTCTTCAGCATCACTGTTTGGAATTCAATGCAACATATGTGATTGGCATAAGAACTTGAAATTACTTAACATTGTTTTATTGGTTTGTGTTGCAGCATGGTGACTGGAATGCGATCCAAGATGCCAAGGCACTCCAATTTCTGGAGGTATGAAACCAATCATGTGTGATGGCATTTGGCTCTTGACCTTCACTACTTGCAATTACATCTAACGGAAGTTCATAGCCATTGTGACATTCTTTCTGTTCTTGTACCCTAGAAAGCATGGCTTGCTCTTTGGTGGACACAACTTCTTCCCTCTTTGTCAAGGGCTTCTTGCAGTTGCGTCTTTTGACATGTAATTTGTGTGTCCAAATATGTCTTTTCAAAAATTAGGGTGCACAAATATAAGAAACTTGAAATCATAGACTCTGGATAAATTTTATCAGAGAATATTCAAATTTTGTTCATGAATATGATGTTGAAAACAAAACTTAAGAATAATACAGATACAACATGATACCTTTCCATGCCTCTTTAGTCAGGGATGAGCTAAAGAAATTTCAATTTGAAATTGTTCAAGTGGCAACTTAAAACTTATGAGATTTAAAGTTATCCTACTTAAATTAGCTTCGAGGGATCATCATCATGGAATAATATAATTTAAGTAAAGTAAAACCAAATGTTAACCTTCTTATAGATAGGTAGCTTCCCTTGTGAACTACTTTTTTGTTTCATTTTTTTGACTTTGCAATGGGTGTTTGCTAATAACACTGGAATAAAACTTTTTCCAAGTTCCTCTCTTTGTTTTATGAAATAGCAAAAGTTTTCCATGATATTTCACTACTGGAAGTAATGGGAAAACGGAATAGCAAATAATTATCAGAAGTTTTCCTTGCAACAAACAAAAAGATGAAGGTTATTGGAGTCTTCTTGCACATCAAATGGATAGATGAAAACTTTCATTGGATGTTGGTTCTCCTCTACTTTAGTCCAACTCTTGATGTTGTGATTTGACAAGTTGATTTTGGAGTAGGGAAGATAGGTCGGTGAGCAAACATTTAAGAAGTCAAACAAAGTCAAATCCTCACATATTGTTCTTTTGATTCTAAAGATTACAGAAAATTTCAGCCCTCCACCTAACGCTTCCAATGTTGCAAAAATTTCTGACTTTGGTAACTGAGTGGGCAAGATATGGGTTGTTTAGTGTAAAGGGGTTTTGTGTTTGGTGATGAGTAACTTAAAACAGATTAAGATTTTGAACTTAAAATGTGATTGTTGCATCTTTATTTTTGGAATACAAAGAAGTTTTGTAAAGCCCTAGTTGGGGCACCCGTCAAAGTTTAAAATCACTCAAAAAGGACTAAAAATGAGGAAAATATGGGCCAGGAACTAGAAAGAGGTTTAGAGCTATTTTTTCAAACAAATCGAAGTAAACTATCACCCATCTTCTTCCCATCTTGCTCCTTTATTTATGATACTCAAAAAATATTTGTAACCCTCTAACTTGCACATCCAATGACACAAAAATTGCTCAATTTGGCTAAGGAATTAAAAAAATATTGAAAAATGTTCAACGATAAGTATGTGTTTATCATGAGTAATTTTACCCTAACAATATCTTTTCAGAACTATGTAGTGTTATGTGATATTATTTGTGACTCTATGCCTATGTTCCCACAATTCATGTCCCTGCCATTAGCCTAGGCCAAAGTAGTGATTGATACAATAAGGAATAGAAATCCTTCCCAGCCAATGAGGTGAGGCAACATGCAGTCAAGACACCTAGTTCTTTCCTTTTGGGGGGAGAGAAAGGTATGGGTTCTTTTTCTCAATTTTGTGTTCTCAAATGTGTTCCACATGGTTTTTCCATGTTCCCACCAAGTGCCCATAGATAATGTCTTTTGTTTTCAATTTGTTCCCCAAGTTCCCAATAGTACCACACTTTATCCCATTTGTTTTTTACAAAGTCCTCCTTTGTAAATATATGGGTAGCCAAAAACAGAAGAATACATATGTCTATTTTGGGAGTGGCAAAAGTTTGTTCACCACACTCATGTCCCTAGGCCATGTCAACAAGTATTATTTTACTAGGTATCTAGTCTGCCAACATTGGGTTTTATTCTTTTGGGTAATGGACAAATCGAAAAGGTCCATCACTAAAAGAAAATGAAAGACTTTATTGTCTCACCTCAACTAATTAATACTATTATCACACTAACATAACATATAGCATAATGCAATATCATAATATGTGTATGTAACACCAAGATGAGTTACTAGGCGATAAAAGTTGTAAATAATAATATGGCCCAAGGGTACAAGGATGATGAAGCATGGAATAAGTAATTCAATCTATAGGCATTATCTTAGGATCTTTAATTAAGGTGAGAGGTTTGAATTTATGAATGTTTTAGTTACTTATTTTGGGTTAAAAATAGTTGGAAGTGAGGGGTAGGGGGCTGGGGTGAGCTCCATCCAACTTCCAAAAGGTCTCCCAAGTTCCCAATGTGTTCCACTAGATGTTCTCAATATCACCACTTTTTTTTTATCTCATATGTTTTGGCTAGAGTTGCACATTCATATATGTAAACTAAAAAGGTGGGCCAAAGGGAAGCACCTTCGTTCTTCTATTTTGGGAGTGCCCAATGTTCCAATCCTAGAATTGAATGTAAAATTCAACAGCAAAAACATATGAGGTTCCAATTCCAAGAGGCTCCAATAGGTTGGGATGAAAATTGAATCAAAATAAAACCCATAAGCACACATGCACACACCTATATAGCTCTTCCTTTCGGGAGTTTGGGATGTTAAAAGGTGTATGGGGAATGTTTGGAACATTGACATTAAGTAATGTAATTGGATTGTTCAAATCCAATTAGGGGCGATCCATCTTTTTTAAGGAACTTATTTTGAAGGTTGGGACTATACAAATATTGTCACTTCATAAAGAAAACATGATATTGTAATTTTTCAAAGAAAATGATTTTCACACATTTCTTGGTGTTCACTTTTGTGTTTGTATGCTGTACTTGAATTTGGTATTAAACCTAATATCCAGGACCTTGTCCCCTTTTCCTTGAAACAAAACAATAACAACCTTAATTATATGATTAATATGAGATATAAAGCTCAAACAAAGAGAGTTGAGTCCTCGTAGGGAATCCAACTATCACCAAAGCTCCAAACCTAGTCATCAAAGTGAGAAAGCCAAGTTTTAGTCTAAATTTAGGATTGTGTCAACAATTTGGAAACAAATGCCTAGCAACCAAAGGTCCATTGTGTCAATTCTTAACATCCACAGTTAGGTCATAAAACTTAGCAATAGATGAATATGTGAAACTAAAATACAATGTTCAAGGACAATTTATTTCACCTTTCTGTACCCAAACCAAAGATTATGATGGAGCGGGCACAAAACGTCAATCTTGAGGAGTTTATTCTTTTGCTCAAAATTCAAATAACAATAATCTTAAGTTGGATGTAAAAGATTTTGTAAATTGTAAAAGCTTTTTTAAGACCTTATCCCCTTTCCCTGAAAACTTTTTTGCCAAAATCCTTTACATCCAATTTAGTTTGATTATATATTAAATTTCAACCAAAGGATGATGAGATAGCAAAACCAGATTGGGCTCATACAATATCAGAAAATTGTTACCAATATTGAAATTGAAGTTTCCTCAACCAAAAAATAAACTTTTGACATGAATTAATGCATGCATTCTAATATGTCACTCACAATGACTAAGTTGGTTACTGACTGAGTCGGTTTATGAATTAACTCATTTATGAACTCCAGAGTCAATTTACTTACTAAGTTTACTCATTTATGAACTGACTTCAGAGTTTCAACCAAGTCAGTAATTCATAAACTGACAGGAGTTCCAACATCTAATCAGTTTATGATTTAACTAATTTATGAGAAGTTATGCATTTTTAAAATACATAACTAGTTATTACCCCAATCACTTTACACATAAGAATTCAATTGTTTGAACAATGCAAACCTTTCATCAAGCACATGTAGCAAGCACAATACTACATCCATACTCAATAGCTGTTTTGCTAAAAGCGGCAAGATTGTACTGATGTCAAATTGTATCAAATGAAACCCTGACTGCTCTGCTCCCACAAACAAATTTTCATAGTTCAAAATTTTATGGCAGCTCCAAGGGTGGATCCTTATAATAATGGTGTAATTTTAGGCCTAAAATTAAGTGCATTTCAAAAATCGGGGTGAAATAAGAAAATAAATGTTACATATGGCTGTAAAACAGCCCCTGAAGGCTGAAATTGGTCTGAACTTGGAGGAAATCTTGGAAGGGTTTAATTTTCAGTAAAGAAGTCACTCTGTTGGAAATATATGGGAACATGATCCCATCTGTGGAACATGTTGGGAACACATCAGCTGAAAAAATCATTCATATGTGAAAATGGTATAAAACTTCAGGCTAGAGGGAAGCATTATAAAAGACACATGGGAACAGAAATTGGGTTCATTTGGATATCATTTTTTTTCAATCAATTTGACAAAAAGACAGCAAACCAAAGCACATGAGAGTTAAAAATTCCCAAAATTGTTCGCAAATCAGAATTTTTATTATTTAAGCACCTATTTTTTCAATAGATTTAAGAATTACAGCTGATCAATATGCAATACATGAAAAATCAAGGCATATTGAAATATGCATTCTTCTGTCCAAATGACAAATTGGATTGAAATGAAATGTTGGCAACTTCCTTGAAAAATAATTCATTAAAAACATTGCATAACATTGTGTGTAAAGACCTTTCAGGACTGCAAGTCACATCAACAAATTGCATAGTGCGATCAATGAATCTTAGAAAAATTTCAACAAACCAATGCATCAAAACAAAAGCAAGGAAAGGAGAAAGAGAGAGCTTACAAATGTGCCAGAATATATGGCTCCAGAAAATCTTCACAACCACTTCAGGATTGTATACCTTGTCTTTGTACTGATATGGTTCCATGCATTGAGCACTCTATTGCAGAATCTCTAATGTTCCCTGATCAGTTCCACAATATGTAATGCTCTCAGTTTTACAGGGTGCTCACAAAATTTTCTATTGACTGTTTCTGCACACACCCACAGTCCACATCTTTCAACATCATATTCCTGCAAGCTGAGACAAGCACATTTTGGTGATCTCCTGTAAGGGAATATCTTTGCTTTGGATGTGAAAGTCAGAGAACTGTGACATGATGTAGGCATACTAAACAAAATAAGAGAGCAAACTGTTGGTCATACTTCCCAAGTTGAAGGTGAAACTAGGACACCTTACTTGTGCTACGTACTTGAGACCTTGAGATAGGGTAGCTTGTTCATGCAGTATGTGGAGGGGAGACAGAAGAGAGGAAGCAATTGTGCTCCAAATTAACCCATTTGAGAGCTAGTGAGCATTCTTATGACAGTGAGGAAAATTCTTCCCCAATTACATCCCCAATCTGCTTGGTATAGGGCAACAGTCAAATCTGTACAGATCCAATATCTGTACCAACATAAGATGGCATTGACGTGTCCAACCCAGTTTCAGGTAATACAACCCATTCTTTGTTAATTTGCATCCTCATCTGCCTCAATCGCACGTTGTGTTCCCTCCATTCCACCCAGGCTGCCCTCACTTGTGCAAACTCTGATTCAGGTATTTTGGCATTTCTTTCCAAATTCTCAATCCATGCACTCCAAGTTGGTGCAGCTACACTTACAAGAGGCCCAATTTCTGGCATGAGGACTTCCTGGTTGAAAGAATCTACCCTATCTGCAATTGCCTTGGACATTTCCAACCTTGGAAGATCTTGTCTCTTTGCTTGATGTACACTCCTTCTAGAAGCAGAATTTGATTTGAGATGAAAAGAGGGGATTCGAAATGGTGTGAAGCTATTGCTTGCCAAAATTAGACCATCTGAGGGGGCTAGTGGTAGAACCACCCTTGCATGTCGTGCAAGTGAAATGGGGATTGTGTCCGGTGGAAGCAGGTCCATAAAGACTGCCACTGCTGTCCCTATCATCTTCCGTATCTGCATTGTCAGAACATATTGTGTTGCTATGTCAACATACTGTTCGAAGTGAATAAAAGAAAACTGAGTGATGCACATTAAATACCCATACATCCTTGAAGAATCTTGAGAACAGCAAAGAGCTCCCCCTCTCAATGTTATAAACCATAAACCTTGTCAAGAGACAAAGGATGAAACCAGATTGGAGAAAAGAATATTTTGACACAAGACGAGAAAAATGAACTCATCAAATGACATGGAACTGTTACCTGATGGACCATAAATGAATTCCCAGTTATGGAGATTCGAATAAAACGGGCACCTCTGAATATTTCAGGCATTGCACAAGTGCAAGAGATAACTGATCTGAAGTGGGAAGAAACCACTTTGTCTGCTTCATCAGGTGTTGGCAGCCACCATGCACGTCGACCTGTAACATCAGCTCCCAGTGTGGCATTGGTGGATTCTGAAGGCTTCTGAAACTCACCCTTGCAGTCCTCTGCAAAAGTGTTTAACATTTCATCTGCAAGCTCATGTGTCAGCAACATGGCAACATCATCAGAAGGTTCCTCATCTTCATCTGACATATCAGCTTCCAGATTCACTAATTCCCCATCTGCAGGAACTTGGGGATATGCCTCAATGATTGGATTGTCTGCAAGATCAGTGCATCTTTTGTCATAAACTTGCCGAGAGACAAATGGCTTCTGAGAAAAACATCTGTACAATCTTCGAATTGTGTAGTTGTGGTATGCATGCTTTCCCTGCAAAACAGACCAAAACCCCCACAAACCAAACAAAATTTGGTTAAGAGAAGAGTATCTTGCTTTCACTGAAGAATATCAAAAGCCACATACACACAATCATCTCAGCTTGTCTACATAAGAACTACAATTCTAACCTTTGCAACTTAAGTGCCCATTGCTCTGGAGACTCAGTGGATACAAAGGAAGGTGAACATACAGATGAAATGGCATAAACCACTTTTAACACAACAGCCTTGACCAACAAGAACTTCTGACATAGATTGAAAAAGAAAATGACCTCAAAAGAGCCAAGAATAGACTGGAACTTTTCCACACGCTCTTCAACTTCCAAGGGGGAGGTGTCAGCCTGAATGCCAATTATGGCAGCAGGCAATAAGTAGTTGTATGTACGAGTGCAGCAATCATGGCGAGCACGAAAGGATCTGCAAAACATCTTACATTTCTTTCAGACTTCTGTGAATTGTTCCCAATACACATTGAACCAGCTGAAACTTCAGAACACACAAAAAGTGAGCCAAATAGTGTACTGGCATTAGTGGATCCACAGCATTGAGCACCATACTAGGAGATTCTTTTGCATCTTTTTACCATGACATAAGAAACAGAAACTTAGTCAATACAGCAAAAGAGGATAAAAGAAAAGAAAACCCCTGAGCTGAATATACAATTGTCAAAGGCCAACCAGAAAAAGATATTTTAGAAGTATTGGGAACTTCTCCATAGTTACAATAAGTATACTCAAATAGAAATGAGAGATGACCTCATAATACAGTTTCAACAATTGTGGATCCAACAACAAATCAGCTATCAAAAAAAAGTGGAGACTAAACCCTAAAATACACAAACTGAGGAGCAGTTTGAACAACAGCAACAGGCACACAGATAGGCAGAATCACAGCTGGTTCATCAACATTATAATACCTTGTCACTGGGACAATGCCAAATATCCGAATGAATGGAGGAAGATGCATGTTGATGCTTTCAGCCAATGTAATGCCATCAAAATCATTCACCCAGGCAGCTGTTGGAACTTCCATCTTCATTGATATCACTGTGCACAGAGAATGCACCTGGACCACAAAATTTCCCAACACATTCAGTATCCAGGAATAAACCTGTGTTTGCTTGGCATTTGTGAAGAGGATAATCATCCCCTGTGACATTCAAGACCTGCAATGTGAACAGCCTAAAACACCCACCATTCTTGACACAAATTCAAAAGCATACCCCTTTATCAGTGCGACTGCTGCGTGCCCATGAGATCTTTGAAAGGTTGCCAAAGTTGCTTTCTATGATGCCTCCTGCTTTGTATATTGCTTGCTCCAGCTCATCCTCAATTGCTGGACATATATATATCAATCAAACAAGACCCAATCTTGTGCCCTCAGGCACACTGTTGACACACAGATCTGATACCAGAGGTAGTGACAAAAGTGAGCATGACAGCAGTCATCATTTAACAGGGAAGAAAGTGCAGTGAGTGAGGGCATACCACTTACCTGGCCTGAGTTTGGCCCACGCTGCATCTGTAAGCCTGCAAATCCACCCAGACCCATTAATTCACATCTGTGACAAACTTCAATAACCAAAGTGTCACAAGAGCAAGCCTTGAATTTATGATTTCTGCAAATGAGGAACTCAAATCATGAGAGAGGGAGAGTTCAGACACATAGGAGCAAAAGGAATCAGTTGAAGATTTTCAGCAACTGCTGACCCAAACAAAACATCAGACACAAGCATACCTTTGTAATGGGTGCCCACATAACCCACCCACATTGCAACTTTCTTCTTGATTTTTGCACTCTGCTGTTCTTCACTCCCTAGTATACTGTTGCTATCTGATGTCATTTCCTGGATTTCATTTGTTGAAAGATCTGCCATCTGTACAAGCGATGAAGGTGTGCACTTCCAAGCCTTTCCCCTCTGCTGCTTGCTGCACAAAGACCTTTTCAGGCACCACAGATTGCAACTATCCAGTGGATTCAAGTGCCAGGTTAATGAGCATGTGAGAAGGCCATGGATAGATGTTTTACAGAATGGTAAGCTTCTGCCATACCATGGCACACCTGCAAATACAGAATTGCAATTATGATATTGCATCAGTTCCTACATAGAACAAGATCTCCAGAACTTCCCAAGTAGAGAGTAGTCACATATGGTGGAGCTGAGTAGTTCTGAACTAGATACACAGCTCTGGACACAAAAGGTCTGCTTCAAGAAGGTACAAAACCAAAATGCTTCAGAGAGATGATGTACCTAATAAAATTTCAGTTCATGTTTCCTCGAAATTCTTTGTCAACAAAATCCTAAACCCTAAACAAAGGATTTCACAACCGAGTTCGTCACTAAAGACAATGTGAAAACCAAAGGTGATAAGAGGAGAAGAAACCGAATCTTGAGACATTCTTGGAGATGTTGCACAGCTGATATCACAGCGCATGAAGAATAAGAAATGCACTGAATGTGTGTTTGGACGTATCTTGAGATTGAGAAGGGAGAAGCAAACGACGCACCTGGATACGAAGATATCGATTCTCCTAGTATGAGAGGCATACGGCAAGTTACGCCGCAGCATGGCTGTTCTTGCAGCAGCATTCGGATGGAAACGGTTGAGGACATTGCGGTATGCAACCACTTCTTCATTATCATCTCTACCTCCTTCTAAACTCTAAACCCTGCCATCACACTTTCTCATGCATCATACTTCTCTCTCTCCCTCTCTCTCTCTGTACCTACTACTCTGGTCTGCGCAAGATGCGGTGCACTACTAAACCAATGCTTAAAGAGTGAAGGAAAGGCAAGATTGTAAAACCCTAATGCCTTGCTTCCGAGATTCGGTCCATTGTGAGACAAAGTAGAAGAATGACAAAAGTCTGCTTGCAATGCAGTCATGTCAGCAACTGGAGAGAAGAAGACCATGATAATGACGAAGAAGATGAAGAAGATGATGATGGATGATGATGATGATGAAGAAGAACCCTAAACCCTAAACCTTGAAGATGATGACCATGACGAAGAAGATGATGATGATGATGATGATGATGAAATCCCTTTCATTATATTATCTCTGTGTGTGGTTCAAGAGATTTAGCACAAGTGCGTGCAATGAATGCCTTCAACTGACGTGAGAACTAGTTTCAGTCACCAATTGTTTGAAAGGCTCAGTGGATTGTCAGGGAAATTGCGATGTGCAAGAAGGTTGCTGGCAGTTTGCACTTGAGGATACTCCTGCAAAGCTTCAAAGATGCTCCTGCGAAGCAACAAATGTGCAACTCCAGACTGTGAATATGTTACTAATGAGAAATCAAATGTGCTGTTACAGATTCACACATCCCTGGCTATGTATGCTGGTTGTGCTCAATTTAAGGAACTTCAAGGTAGATTTTTCTTGTACAGAATGCCATCTGGAACAGCTGCAGCTCATGTGAAACCAAGGACCGACAGATCCCTCGCCCATGGGCAAAGCATGTTTACATAAACCTGCACTGACAAAACCTTCTGTCTTCAGTCCCTCTTGAGTTGCAAATTGGTAAGCTTGCTTTACTGTAAATCTCCTGCTACAAGATTGAGCTTTATTTTTTCCTTTCTCTGCACTGTATGAGGCTATAGTAAACAAGCCGCTCTGCCACGAGAGGCTCTGTTTTTTATTAAAAATTTAAAAGAATTCTATGATGACATTAGATGAATGGAGATAATGTTTGTTTAACATGATTAATAATAAGATAGCTATAATATTTTCAATTATTAGTTAAAGTAAAAAAATTATTAGTTTTAGCCAAAGTTTTTTTTTCAAATGGGGTGAAAGAGGGAAGTAAAAAATTTTGGCCTTCCCCCTTATAAAATGGCCACTTTTTGGAACCTATTGTGTAAATAGGGTGACTTCAAACATTTTTATCCTCGTGATGTGGCAATTCCTGGGACTAAAATCCTATTGGATTTTTGGGATTTTTTGTATTTTTGTCACATTTTGTTACATGGCTACAATTGCATATTGTGGCATCTCTTTCCACCTTTCCCATATTTTGGCATCACTTTTCATCTTTATCATATTTTGGTATCTCTTTCCAATCAGTTTTTTCATTTTGGCACATCTTTCCAACCTTTCTCACATTTTTTTCCCATATTTTGCCTCAATAAGTTTGTTCATGTATCATATTGGTAATAAAAGTTTTTATTTGGGGAATATAAAATATATACATTTTTTGTGAAGGGCCAATCAAAGTAAGCCATATATATATATATATAGCTTTGGGATGCTTTCACAACTAATTAATATGGATTGTAAATAGGTGCGATGACTAAGGATATATAATATATACACTAACATGGTTTAATAAGTCCAATGTATCCTTATTTGCACTTACACACACAACATTGGTATTCTCTATGTACTATTAATTTTATCACATATATTATGTCAAATGTTCCATATGTTGTTTTCACAACTTTCATGTATTCACACGTATCCTTAAGTTCACCCCATATGATTTGTTAGATGTTCCTTATGTTGTTATCACAATTTTCATGTGCCACCCCTCTCCCCCCCACCCCCCCCAAAACATGCATTCTTTAATTTTATTTCATATGTCTTGTCAAATGTTCATTATGTTGTTCTCACAATTCTCATGTATCCCTCAATCATATTTGATGTGTTTTGTCAAATGTCATTACAACATATCCATGTCCTTTTCCTTGTCTTTTCTACTAAAATTTTATCAAAACAAATATTAGATATCTTTCCATCTCTCCCATATGACCTCATCACAAGAGGAATTTTGTCTTTTAGAAAAATCGAAAAAATAAAATGACATTAGATGAATGGAGATAATATTGGTTTATTACTATAAACTGGAAATGTGTCTAGTAGTTTGAATGTTGTATAAATTGGTTTGTGGAAATTGGCTAATATGCTTCTAAAACATTTGACTTGGATTCATTCCCTGACACATTTGACCATATATGGTCTAATTGTCATCCAACTTTTGTTGTGATATTTTTGAATTGGGATTTTAATTCTAATTTATTGATAATTTGTTAGTTCTTGTTTATTGTTCTTATGATTGTTATCATCTAAAATTTGATATTAAATCTCTTGAGAGAACGAGTGGGCAATCATTTGGGGACTTTTCAATCAACGTTTTTTATGTGTTGAAAAACATAGAAAATCAAAGAAAAATTGCTATTATAAACACATATTATATGAATCGCTCTTCGAATTCTTATGTTAAATGTAACTAATATATATTTTGATCCATTACATGTTGTCTAGTAAGAATATAAGAACATTTGTGCGTTGTACATCATTACTAAACCATGACCATCATAAATTTTAAATGTATGAATATTTTGATGTATTCATGAAATTATATACATCATTTGATGGTTGTATCCTAGTTTCCAAAATGCAAAGAACATGTAATACTTGTAGATTGGGTTATGATTTAAATCTTGGTAATGTTGTTTTAAAGAATTTGTGTTGGAAGCTTATTAAATAACATGTGAATGATTAAAAAAATTAAATTGAAGAACAAAAGTTGTTCAATTTGCAAAAGTTTTTAATCTATTCATTTATTCAACTACATATTGATCAATGTGAAATTTTTGATGTTGGAATGGAGTTAATAAGTATAATCTTTCTTTGTTCAAATGCAAGAAAAAACAATATATGATAGTCCATGTTTTCTTACATTGGTAGGATCAAGAGCTAATTCATTTAACAATAATCATTGTGATCGATGAATAGTTCTTATTGTTGTTAATTGAATTGGAAATTCAATTCTTTTTACAATATGAGATTGATTTTTGCCAATTCTTATGTCTTTCATAACTAGTTCAATGTGTCCAATTTGGTTGAATATTTTTTGTATAAAGATGGGTAGACACCTCTTTTTGGATTTGGGAACAATATCCAAACTATGGTTTTGTTATGATAAGATGTTGATGTTTTGAATACTCCATTAGTTCCATTAACAAGACCAGCATATGTTGCATAATTTTTAGCACACAATTCAACTACCATATCTTGTTTGATACAAATTGTAATATGTAAGCTTTCAATTTTACTTTAATCATTCGAAAATTAATGTAATGATGGGCATGAATGATGATGAATGCATGTAGCCTCAAAATTGAATGTTGGGCAAGTTGTTTTGTTAAACACAATTTATTTATTTTTTGAACTAAAATATTTATATAAAATAAATGTGGTGTAGTTAAAATGTTTGGTATTTCTCAACAACAATTTGAATGATATATTGAATGTCTTCTAAAGTTTATGTGCAAGTGCAGATTTTGTTTAAATTTTTTGTATCAAATTGTCACATACCTAAAGTTAATTCATCACATTTAACATTGTTTTTCTGAATGTTTAATGTTAATGCATTTATCCTATCATTAAGGGAATAAAAAATCCAATAATCTTTAACATGGGGTGCTTGATAAAATTCACATGACATGATGACATCTAGACCACAAAAAAATTTGTTTTGAATATGTTTTATTGCCCTTAATCAATGACCTCTAACATTAAATATTCTAGCACCTACAAGAGATTTCATAAATTACAACTAGTTGCAACTATTCATATTGACATGTGAGTTTTTTTTTTTTAATCTAATGGTAAATTTGATAGATTTGTTGAATAGGGATGTTCAATGTTGAATGTAATTTTACATCTAGATGCCATAACTATTGCTTTAATTTTTTTTAGGTTTGATGATAAATCTTTACTATTATTAATTTCAAAATAAGAATTTCACCAATTTTGGCACCTCCTATTAAAAATATATGCATTGGATAATTAGGATACATTTGTTTTATATACATGATATCATGAAATATTTTTTTTTATTCTTCATTTTTTTTTTTAAAGCATACTTCGATATTTTAATTCATCCATTATCATAGAATTTGACGATATTGTGAAAGCATCATCTTCAAAAATTATTATTTTATGATAAAATGTATTGCATGATTAAATGATGAAATCATATTTCTCAATATTTCTCAATATTTAATGTATATGTGGTGGGGATTAAAGGATGTGTGTCACCAATGTCATCATTCCATATGTTTTGTCAAAGTGAAGATTTAGATTTTAAATTA
>Ga0116228_10001348_pt1 | contig 20315 bp, 32 predicted proteins | sample S1TSphfallax_2_FD_89694 | JGI IMG/M metagenome (GOLD analysis project Ga0116228, IMG submission 89694) | Host-associated microbial communities from peat moss isolated from Minnesota, USA - S1T2_Fc - Sphagnum fallax MG | ecosystem: Host-associated > Plants > Peat moss > Unclassified | place...
CGTGTGGTTCGTTCACCACATGCTGGCGCACGGGACCCTCGGCTGGGTCGCCGGCGCGCTGAGCGGCGTCCTGGCCCTTGCCGCTTCATTCTGGCTGTTCGTGCCGATGGCCGTCGTGATCGCCGCGCTATTCATGGGGCCGGTCTGTGGCGCGGTTGAGCGACGCTGGTATCCCGGCCTTGCAGCGGCGCGCCCGGCGAGCTTAGCGGCGCAGATTTGGGATAGCCTGGCGTTTGGGCTGCAAGTGCTGGTGCTGACCCTGTTCAGCCTGCTACTGGCGCCAACCGGCGTCGGACTGGCGATCGGGTGGGTCATCACAGCGTGGGCGGTGGGGCGCGGCTTTTTTGTGGCAGTGGCGATGCGCCGCATGAACCGGGCTGCCGCGCTGTCCGCGTATCGCCAGATGCGTGGTCAGGTGCTGGTACAGAGCGCGGTGCTGACGCTGTGCGGCACTCTTCCGGTGCTCAACCTGCTGCTGCCCATATTGGGTCCGGCGGCGATGGTGCATCTCGTCGAGTCGCGGCGGCCTATGACGGAATCCTGGTAATAACTGTCGTGGTCAGAGCGGAAACTGATTGAGAGAGTCTGGTCCGGCGCGGCTCGACCGTGCTAGCCCGACTGGGTCGCTTGCGACTCCGGCACCTGCTGGCGCGTCGTTTCCGAAAGGAAAAATTTGTGTTCAAATTCCTTAAGCCTGACGAGGAAACCTCCATGGCAAGCCCTCAACCGGCCCCGTTACAGCCTTCTGTCACGCCGCCTACCGGTACCCGTTCTGCAACCAACCCAGTCGCGGGAAGCGCCTCGGCGCCAAAGCCCGCTGCGACGGATAACGGCATCGACGTGCCGCCTTTCCGCCCCGCCACCCAGCCCGAAGCAACCCAGGGCGGCGCGTTCGGCCGCGCCTCCACACCGCTCACGAAGGAACAACCCATGGCTCGCTCAATCTTCGGCGCCGCCCCGCCCTCAACCGGGCCTGCTGCGCCCACGCCCACGCCAACACCCACCGTTTCGCCAACGCCCACTGCGCCGCGGCCGCCGCAGCAGGCGTTGAGCCGCATCGCCCGCGACACGACGCAGGAGAAGCGAACCCTGGTTGTCGGCCGCGGCATCAGCGTTCAGGGGTCGGTGCAGGATGCCGAGCGGCTGGTGGTTGAAGGCACTGTCGAGGCCTCGATGATCCATGCCGCAGAGCTGATGGTGGCGCAGGGCGGCATTTTCCGCGGCGAAATCGAGGTCGAGGACGCGGAAATCGCCGGCACGGTGGATGGGACATTGACGGTGAAGGGCAACCTGATCGTGCGTACCACCGGCGTGCTGTTGGGCACGGCGCGGTGCCGCCGCCTGCAGGTGGAGGATGGCGGTCAGATTACCGGCCGGATCGAAATGATCACCGAAACCAAGCCGCGCGCGGCGACAGCGGCCATCGCCGGGTAAGCTGACACCCAGGCCAGAGGGCCCTGCCCCTGGCCTGCTCGCCTGGCAAATTTTGCACGCTTCGCCGGCTCGGATCAGATTGGATTCAGCGCCAGCCAACGCCCCTGCCCGCCTGGGGACCCGACGACTTCAAACCGTGTCACGACTGGCCCGGCCTTGTCTTGCTGTGCTGGACGCCCATAGTGTACAATTGCGGTCCTGTTTGAAGGTAGAGTTGCATGTTTATTGAAACCGAAGGCACGCCCAATCCGGCTACGCTGAAATTTCTGCCCGGCCTGACCGTGATTGCCAACGGCACCGCCGACTTTGCCAGTTCCGCAGCCGCGGGGCGCAGCCCGCTCGCGCAATCGTTGTTCGCGCTGCCTGGTGTGGCCCGCGTGTTCCTGGGCGCCGATTTCGTCACCGTTACCAAGACGGAGGTGACTGGCTGGCCGTCACTCAAGCCGCAGGTGCTGGGCGCCATCATGGAACATTTCGTCGCCGGACGCCCGGTGATTGAGGGCGACGCCGCTGCCGAAGACGAGGACGTGGCGCCCGAGGACCGCGAGATTGTCGATCAGATAAAGGAATTGTTGGACACCCGCGTGCGTCCCGCAGTGGCGGGTGACGGTGGCGATATCGTCTTCAAGGGCTTTCGTGACGGTATTGTTCGTTTGCACATGCAAGGCGCCTGTAGCGGCTGCCCATCCAGCCGCGCGACATTGAAGCACGGTATCGAAAACATGCTGCGGCACTACGTCCCCGAGGTAGTTTCCGTCGAACAGGTCGAGCTCTGACCTCAAGCCCGGTTGGGGAGGCTGCGGACGAAATCGGCCGCGTGCATGACATTCATCCGATCCGGCCAAATGCGTTGGCCGGCAGCCCGCTGGATCGGGCGGCGCACCTCCGCACAGACGATGCCTGGATCGCGGCGCAACGTGAGAACCCGGCTTTGCTGTACGCGCCGGTGTGGCGCGCCCGCTCGCTCATGCGCACCACGGCATCGGGGATCGCGGAAGCTTGCCTCATTCAAGCCGCCGCTATTCCGCAATTTGAGGCGTTCCCGTGGGCATTCCTGGGGCTTCTGGACGGTGGACCAGTGTTTGCCATCGATCTTTCGGCGCGCGACGATCCTCTGCCCAGCGCCGAGGACTCCAGCTTTCGGGACCTTCGCCGCGTTGGTGGTGCGGTCGCGCCACGGGATGCCGCCATTATGGCGCACGCGCGCGGGCTGATGCACTGGCGCAGCCGGCATCAATTCTGCGGGGTCTGCGGCGCTGGTTGCACGCCCACGAGCGCAGGCCATGTGGCGAATTGCCAGGGTTGCGGCACCCACCACTTTCCCCGCACCGACCCGGCCGTAATCATGCTGGTAACCGACGGTGAGAGGGCTCTGCTCGGCCAGCCCAATGCGTTCCGTCATGTTCGCGTGTTCACGACGCTCGCCGGGTTTGTAGAGCCCGGCGAGAGCCTCGAGGAAGCGGTGGCGCGCGAGGTGTTCGAGGAAACCAGCATACGGGTCGCGCGAGTGCGCTACCATTCCAGCCAGCCCTGGCCATTTCCGGGCTCCATTATGCTCGGCTTTCACGCCGACGCCGTCACCCATGATATCATTACCGACACCAACGAGCTTGTCGAAGCAAACTGGTTCACGCGCGATGAGCTGCGCGCGCCGGATGGTTTTATCCTACCGCCGGGCTTCTCCATTGCGCGCCGCCTGATTGACGATTGGTTAGGTGCATGAGCGGATAGAGCGGTCAGCCTGCGCTATTTTCGCCCCGGTGATGCCCGCCTCATTCAGGACGTCCGTAGAAACAGGTGGGTCACACCTTCAGCCACGAACGCGCGCGCAAACGCGGCGCCAATCCCGCGCGCTGCCCGGGTTATCAGCACGACTTTACCAGCAGGGCGTGCCATGCTTCTAACCTGTGCAACTTATAATGGAAACCAGCGCATCTTCGTCACCGGAAAAACAGGCAAGGCAATTGATACAACGGTTGTGAAAGGAAGCCCGTCCTTCCTGCCTGGTGCTGCCACCTCCGCGATGTATCGTCCGCTCGGGATGTTTCGTTTTTGTCTTGCGCTGCTTGTAGTTCTGCAACATTTCCAACACCTGCTGCCGGCGGCCGCGCGTGTCATTTTCTCCCGCATGGGATTCGGCGCCATTGCCGTTTGCGTATTCTTCGCGGTGAGCGGCTTCGTGGTGGCGGAGGCGGTTGCAGTGTTTTATGCCGCGCGGCCGGGCGCCTTTCTGGCCAACAGAGCCCTGCGGATGGTGCCGCCGTATCTCGCGGCGCTCGCACTGGCCGTGTTCGTGCATGCCGCGCTTTGGCAATCGGGACATCTTGTGCTGTGGGATTATACCCTGGTTGGATCTCCCTTGGCGCCTGCGAAGCTGCTGGCTGGCCTAGTGGGGTTGGTGCCAGGGTTCAATCCACGTTGGTTTGGCGAGGATTTCGAATTCATTCCGTTCGTGTGGACGTTGCGCATGGAGGTGGCGTTTTATCTGGTGACCGCGGGCACACTGGTCGCCACTGTGAAGCTGCGCGCGGGGTGGCCGGGGGCGGCGGCGATCGGTGCGGGATTGGTAATGAGCGCTGCTTTCCTGCTGCTGTCCAGCAAGCCTGGCGCGCTCAGCACGGCACCGATGTTTCTGGTTGGTGTGAGCTTGTTTCTGTTTCAGGCGCGGCCTGAAGGAAGCAGGGCGGTGGTGCTGCTGGTTGCGATTGTGCTGGCCGCCGCCGGGTTCGTGTCGTGGCGGCAGCATGGTGCGCCGGTTCTGGCCTTGCAGTTGCCGCTTTTGGCACTGCTGCTGGCGCTGTTTGCGTGGCTTGTGACGCGGCGTTTGGCGGCCGGGCTGCGCAAGCGCCTGGATCGGCGTTTGGGCGATCTGTCCTATCCGCTTTATCTCAACCACTATGCGGTCGGTATTCTAGCCACGTCGCTGGCGCCCCGCGCGAGTTTGGTGCTTTACGCAGGTGCGGTTATGGCTGCGCTGTTGTTAGCGGTCTGCGCCGAGCGGCTGGTGGATCGTCGGTTACGGCGCGTGCGAGATCGAATTCGTAGCGTATTGGTTTGATGGCAGACCAAAAAAGAAATACTTCCTTCCTTTCTTATGCGTCCGCCACCACCTTAGCGACAGTCGTGGTAACCTTGCCACCCGCCTTTTCCACCGCTGCCACGGCCGCTGCGGAGGCGCCCGACACCGTGATGTCGATGGCGCGGGTGATTTCGCCGCTGGCCAGCAGCCGGATGCCGGCGACCTTGCCGGTCCGCACGAGCCCTGCAGCGCGCAGAATGTCCTCGGTGAGCGCGACACTGCCATCGAGCTTGCCGGAGGCGATGGCCGCCTCCAGCACGCCGATATTCAGTGGCGCATAGTCCTTGCGATTCACGTTGGTAAAACCACGCTTCGGCAGCCGGCGATAAATCGGGAGCTGGCCGCCTTCGAAACCATTCAGCGCCACACCTTCGCGCGCTTTCTGTCCTTTCACGCCTTTGCCGGACGTCTTGCCCTTGCCGGAGCCGATGCCGCGCCCAAGGCGTTTGCTTTTCAGGCGCGAGCCGGGATTGTCGCGCAGTTCGTTCAATTTCATTGTCCGGCACTTTCCTCAACGCGCAGCAGGTGCGCCACCTTGCGGATCATGCCGCGTACTTCGGGCGTGTCCACGAGCGTGCGGCTGCGGTGCAATTTGTTCAGTCCGAGACCGATCAGCGTGCCGCGTTGGCCCGGCTTGCGGCCGATCGGCGATCCGGTCTGCACGACCGTTACGGTTTTTTCTACGTCAGGCATCGGGCTGCTCCGCAACGTGCGTGGTTTCGCGCTTGCCGAGAATGTCGGTCACTTTCTTGCCGCGGCGATTGGCAACCGAGCGCGGGCTGGCCACCGCCTGCAACGCGGCGAAGGTGGCCTTCACCATGTTGTGCGGGTTGCGGCTGCCGAGCGATTTCGCAACCACGTCGTGTATGCCGAGGCTTTCAAAGACGGCACGCATCGGGCCGCCGGCGATTATGCCAGTTCCTGCGGGTGCCGACCGCAATATAACCTTGCCGGCGCCGAAATGGCCGAACATGTCGTGATGCAGCGTGCGCCCTTCCTTCATCGGTACGCGGATCAGCGCGCGCTTGGCGCGTTCCGTCGCCTTGCGAATAGCCTCCGGCACCTCGCGTGCCTTGCCGGCGCCGTAGCCGACGCGGCCCTTCTGGTCGCCGACCACAACGAGGGCGGCGAATGCGAAACGACGGCCACCCTTCACCACCTTGGCGACGCGGTTGATGGTGACGAGCTTATCGGTCAGGTCGTCGCCGCTATCCCGGTCGCGATTATGGTCACGATCGCCGCGGCCTCTGCCGCCCCGATCGCCGCCGCCTTCGCGCGCTTCACGTGCCATGCTGCAAAATCCTTAGAAAGCCCATTCCCGTTAAAAGGACAGGCCGCCCTCTCGGGCAGCCTCGGCCAGCGCCTTGACGCGGCCGTGATAGAGATAGGCGCCGCGATCGAACACCACGGCGGTGACACCCGCCGCAATGGCCCGCTCGGCGACCAATTTTCCGACCGCGGTCGCAGCATTGCGGTCCGCGCCGGTGCGCAATTCCTCACGCAACTTGGCATCGAGCGAACTGGCGGAAGCGAGCGTGCAGGCCGTCTTGTCATCGATGATTTGCGCGTAGATGTGCTTGCCGCTGCGAAACACCGACAGCCGCGGGCGGCCGATCGATTTCTGCCGCAGTTGAAACCGCAGGCGCTGGCGCCGGCGATTGCGGAGATCCTGCTGGCCGCTCATTTCTTCTTGCCTTCCTTGCGCCGGATCGTCTCGGTGTCGTAGCGAACGCCCTTGCCCTTGTAGGGCTCCGGCGGCCGCCAGGCGCGAATTTCGGCCGCGACCTGTCCCACAAGTTTCTTGTCCACGCCGGCGACCATGATGGATGTGGGCCGCGGCGTGGTGATCGTGATGCCGGTGGGAACGGGGTAAATCACGTCGTGCGAGAAACCGAGGTTGATGACGAGATTGGAGCCCTGCACCGCGGCGCGATAGCCGGTGCCGGTGATTTCCATCGTCTTGCTGTAGCCGGTGGATACCCCCTTGAGGACATTGGCGATGTTGGCGCGGGTCGTGCCCCACATCATGCGCGCTGCGCGTTCGGCACCTTTCGGCGCCACACGCACCTTGCCGCCATCCACCGTCGCTTCGACATGCTCGGTCAGCGGCAGCTTCAATTCGCCGAGCTTGCCGCGCGCCGTCAGCACGCCACCAGCGATGGCGACCGAAACGCCGGCGGGAATATCGACCGGGTATTTGCCTACGCGGGACATTTTTCCAGCCCCCTCAGAATACGCGGCAGAGCACTTCGCCGCCAACATTGGCGGCGCGTGCTTCTGCATCGGAAAGAACGCCACGTGGCGTGGACAGGATCGATACACCCAGGCCAGCATAGACGCGCGGCAATTCGCGGATCTGCGAATAAACGCGGCGTCCCGGCTTGGAGACGCGATGGATCTCCTTGATGACCGGCTCGCCTTCGGCATATTTCAACTCAATGCGCAACTGTGCGACACCGGGACGAAGTTCCTCGGCGCTGTAGCCACGGATGTAGCCCTCGCGCTTCAGCACTTCGAGCACATTTGCGCGCAGCTTGCTGGCAGGAGCCACGCACATCGTTTTGCGTGCGCTCTGGGCGTTGCGGATACGGGTGAGCATGTCACCCAATGGATCGGATAGCGACATTTTCCCGGTCCCTTACCAGCTCGCCTTGACCATGCCCGGGATTTGGCCGGAACTGGCCAACTCGCGCAAAGCAATGCGGCAAAGCTTGAATTTGCGGTAATTACCGCGGGAACGGCCGGTGAGTTCGCAGCGCAGGCGCACGCGTGTGCGGCTGCCGTCACGCGGCAATTGGGCGAGCTTGATCGATGCCTCGAAACGCTCCTCGACGGGGACGTCGCGATCCATGGTCACCGCCTTGAGGCGAGCCCGCTTGGTGCGGTCGCGCTTGGCCGCCTTCTCGCGCTTCTTGTTGCGATTGACGGCTGAAGTCTTGGCCATCTTGTCTTCATCCTCCGGAACCTGCCGGCGCTGCCGGGGGTTTTCCAAAAACGCGTGGTGGGCGAAGTGCCCCTTGTTAGGCTACGAATTAGGCGGCGAACGGCAGATCAAAGGCCTTGAGCAGGGCCTTTGCTTCTGCGTCCGTCTTGGCGGTTGTTACAAAAACAATATCCATGCCGCGGATCGAATCGACCTTGTCGTAGACGATTTCGGGAAACACGATCTGTTCTTTCAGACCGAAAGCGAAATTGCCGCGGCCATCGAAGCCCTTGGCACTGATGCCACGAAAGTCGCGCACCCGCGGCAGAGCAATGTTCACCAGCCGGTCGAGAAACTCATACATCCTTGACTGGCGCAGCGTGACTTTGGTGCCGATCGGCAGGCCGGCACGGATTTTAAAGCCGGCAATGGCCTTTTTTGCCACCGTCTTGACCGGTTTCTGCCCGGCAATCAGCGTCAGTTCGGCAACTGCGGCATCGAGCTTCTTCTGGTCACCGGCGGCTTCGCCGACACCCATGTTGATGACGATCTTTTCCAGCTTCGGCACCTGCATCACGTTCTTGTAGGCGAACTGGCTTTGCAGGCTGGGACGCACCGTCTCGAGATAGAGCGTCTGCAAGCGTGGCACGATCCGGTTTTCTGTGGTTTCGGTCATCGCACTCAGCCTTCGATCACGTTGCCGGTCGCCCGGGCCACACGTACCTTGTTGCCGCCGTCCAGCACTTTGAATCCGATGCGGGTCGGGCGGTCGGTCTTGGGGTCGATCAGCATCAGATTGGAGAGATGGATGGTCGCCTCCTTTTCCACGATGCCGCCGGGCTGGCCCATGCCTTTCGGCTTGGTATGGTGCTTGGCCAGGTTGATGCCTTGCACGACCGCGCGGTTCAGCTTCGGCCGCACTTCAAGGACCTCGCCCTGCTTGCCCCGATCATCGCCGGAAATGACGATGACGCGGTCACCCTTCTTGATGCGCGCGGCCATCACCGCACCTCCGGCATATGGTACATCACAGCACCTCCGGTGCTAGCGAAATGATCTTCATGAACTTCTTGGCGCGCAATTCACGCACGACCGGGCCGAAGATGCGGGTGCCGATCGGCTCCTGCTGCTTGTTGATCAGCACGGCGGCATTACGATCGAACCGGATGGCGCTGCCGTCCGGCCGTCGCACAGGGTAGGCCGTGCGCACGATCACCGCCTGGTGCACGTCGCCCTTCTTCACCTTGCCGCGCGGAATAGCCTCCTGGATGGCGACAACGATGACGTCGCCGACAGATGCGGTCTTCCGCTTGCTGCCGCCGAGCACCTTGATGCACTGCACGCGCTTGGCGCCGGAATTGTCGGCAACATCGAGGTTTGTTTCGGGATGGATCATGTGTCTGCCCTTCCCTTATGCGTGATGATGCTGGGCTTCGGCTGCCTGCACCGCATCGGCGGGGGCAGAGCCGACAACCGAACCATTGCGCTCGATTACCGTCCACGTCTTGCGCTTGGAAATCGGCGGGCATTCGACGATGCGCACCGTGTCACCGGTCTTGCACGCATTGTCTTCATCGTGCGCCGCATACTTTTTCGACTGACGAATGAACTTCTTGTAGAGCGGGTGCATGACGCGACGATCGACAAGAACGGTAATCGTCTTGTCCATTTTGTCGCTGGTCACCCGCCCGGTCAGGACGCGCCTAGGCATTCCCGTAACCCCTTCAGGCCGTTACGGCGGAGACTTGCTTCTCCGCCAGAATTGTTTTCACACGCGCGATGTCGCGCCTTACCGCACGCACGCGCGCCTGGCCTTCGTTCTGGCCGGTGGCGCGCTGAAACCGCAGATTGAACTGTTCGCGCCGCAGATCGAGCAGCATGGCGTTCAGTTCGTCCTGCGTTTTCAGACGGACGTCGGCTGGCTTGGTCATGGCTTAGCCCTCACCACGGCGGACGACGAATTTCGTTTTGATCGGCAGCTTGGCCGCACCCAGCGCCAGAGCCTGCGCCGCGAGTTCGGGCGCCACGCCGTCGATTTCGAACATCACACGGCCGGGCTTCACGCGCGCAACCCAGAATTCCGGGCTGCCCTTGCCTGAGCCCATGCGCACCTCGGCGGGCTTGGTGGAGACCGGCACGTCCGGAAAAATCCTGATCCACACGCGGCCCGCACGCTTCATGGCACGCGTGATGGCGCGGCGTGCCGCCTCGATCTGGCGGGCAGTGACGCGCTCGGGCTCCAACGCCTTCAGGCCGAATTGGCCGAAATTCAGCGCGGTGCCACCCTTGGCATTGCCATGGATACGCCCCTTGTGCGCCTTGCGGAATTTTGTACGTTTCGGAGACAGCATGTTATCCGATCCTTACCGCTGCGGCGCCTGTTCGGCGGCCCGGCGATCCTGTGCCATCGGATCCTGGGCGAGGATTTCGCCCTTGAAGATCCAAACTTTCACGCCGCAGGTGCCGTATGTCGTCTTGGCCGTCGCCACACCGTAATCGATATCGGCGCGCAGCGTATGCAACGGCACCCGGCCCTCGCGATACCATTCCACCCGGGCAATTTCGGCGCCACCGAGACGACCACCGCAATTGATTCGGATACCCTGCGCGCCGAGACGCATCGCACTTTGCACCGCGCGCTTCATGGCGCGGCGGAACGCCACGCGGCGCTCGAGCTGCTGGGCAATGTTTTCGGCCACCAGCGTCGCATCGATTTCCGGCTTGCGGATTTCGACGATGTTCAGCGACACCTCCGCCTTGGCCATTTTACCGAGGTCGCGGCGCAGGTTTTCGATATCCTGCCCCTTCTTGCCGATCACCACGCCAGGGCGCGCGGCATAGATCGTCACGCGCGGCTTCTTGGCCGGTCGTTCGATCACTACGCGCGACACGCCGGCGCCGGACAATTTGCGGCGGAGGTGACCGCGCAGACGCAGATCCTCGTGCAGCAACTTCGCATAGTCGTTGCCGGCGAACCACCGGCTGTCCCACGTGCGATTGATGCCGAGCCGCAGCCCGATCGGATTGACTTTATGCCCCATGCTTCAGGCCACCTTTGCATCTGCCGAGGCATCGCGCTCGGCCACGACTATTTTCAAATGCGAAAACCACTTCTCGATCCGTGACGAACGGCCACGGCCACGGGCATGGAAACGTTTCATCACCGCTGAACGGCCAACCTCGGCGCGGGTCACGACCAACTGATCGACGTCGAGCTGATGATTGTTCTCCGCGTTGGCGATCGCACTTTCCAACGCCTTGCGCACATCCTGGGCGATGCGGCGCTTGGAGAAGGTCAGCCTGGCAACCGCGGCCTGCGCCGGCTGGTTGCGGATCAGACCGGCGACCAGGTTCAGCTTGCGCGGGCTCACACGCAAATTGTGCAATACCGCCTGCGCTTCGTTGTCGGCAATGCCGCGTGCGTGCTTCGGCTTGCTCATCTCAGCCCCGCTTTGCTTTCTTGTCGGCCGCGTGCCCTGTGAAAGTCCGCGTCGGCGAGAATTCGCCGAATTTGTGACCCACCATGTTCTCGCTCACCTGGACCGGAAGGAATTTGTGACCGTTATACACGCCGAACGTCAGCCCGACGAATTGCGGCAGGATCGTCGAACGGCGCGTCCAGATCTTGATGATCTCGTTGCGGCCGGATGAACGAGCCTTTTCGACCTTGTTGAACAGATACCCGTCCACGAACGGGCCCTTCCAGACGGAACGTGCCATCCTATTTGCCCTTGCTGGCGCGACGGATAATCAGCTTGTCCGTCCGCTTGTTCTTGCGTGTCTTGGCGCCCTTGGTCGGCTTGCCCCAGGGGGTGACCGGATGGCGGCCACCACTGGTGCGGCCTTCGCCGCCGCCATGCGGGTGATCGACCGGGTTCATGACGACACCGCGGTTGTGCGGACGCCGCCCGAGCCAGCGGTTGCGGCCTGCCTTGCCGATATGCTGGTTCATGTTGTCGGCGTTCGATACGGCGCCGACAGTCGCCATGCATTCCGCGCGCACGACACGCAACTCGCCGCTTTGCAGTTTTACCTGGGCATAGCCGGCATCCTTGCCGACCAGCTGGCCGTAAGTGCCGGCCGCGCGGGCGACCTTGCCGCCGGCGCCCTGCTTGAGCTCGATGTTATGGATGATGGTGCCAACCGGGATAGCGCCCAGCGGCATCGCATTGCCCGGCTTGATATCCACTTTCGCGCCGGAAACGACCGCGTCGCCAACCTTGAGGCGCTGCGGCGCCAGGATGTACGACAGCTCGCCATCCTGGTACTTGATGAGCGCAATGAAAGCGGTGCGGTTGGGATCATATTCGAGGCGTTCGACCACCGCCGGAACATCGGCCTTGCGACGCTTGAAATCGACGATACGGTAGCTCTGCTTGTGGCCGCCGCCGCGGAAGAAGCTGGTGGTGCGGCCGTGATTGTTGCGTCCGCCGCTGTGCGACTTGCCGACGGTCAGGCCTTTGACCGGCTTGCCCTTGTGCAGTTCGCTGCGGTCGATCAGCACCGTGCCGCGCAGGCTCGGGGTGACGGGATTGAATTGTTTCAGTGCCATGGTTGCGCCCTCACGCCAGCCCGGCGGTCAAGTCGATCGACTGACCAGGAGCAAGCGACACATATGCCTTCTTGACGTCCGAGCGGACGCCGGGGCGTCCCTTGAAGCGCTTGGTTTTGCCCTTGGTCAGCACCGTGTTCACGGCGGCAACCTTCACCTTGTAGAGCCCCTCGATTGCCGCCTTGATTTCCGGCTTGGATGCCGTGATTGCGACCCGGAAGACGACCTGGTTCAGCTCGTTCAGCAGCGTCGCCTTTTCCGTAATGACGGGGCGGCGAATCAGCTCGAACATTGCCTCGCGCGAGAGATGTTTCGCACGGTGATGGGCTGCGGCGATACGGTTCATGCCGCGTCTCCCTTGCCGGCAAGGCGCTGCTTGAGGCCTTCGATACCGGCGGCGGTTATGACCAGCACGTCGTGGCGGAGAATGTCATAGACGTTCGCGCCGACGGTCGGCAGCACGTCCACGCCGTGAATGTTGCGGCTGGCGTGCAGAAAATTGCTGTCTACCGTGCCGTCGATGACCAACGCCGATGTCCAGCCGAGCGCCTTCAGCTTGACGGCCAAATCCTTCGTCTTCGGGCTATCGGCCGCGGCTGCGTCGAGCACCACAAGCTTGCCGTCCGCATGCTTCTGCGACAGCGCGCTGATCAAGCCCAGGCGGCGCACCTTTTTCGGCAGCGAGTAACCATGGTCGCGCACAACCGGCCCATGCACGGCGCCGCCGGTGCGAAACTGCGGCGCGCGCAAGCTGCCCTGGCGGGCATTGCCGGTGCCTTTCTGCTTATACGGCTTCTTGGTTGTGCCGCTCACCTCGCCCATGCCCTTCACCTTGTGGGTTCCGGCCCTGCGCTTGGAATTCTGCCAATGCACCACGCGCGCCATGATGTCGGGGCGTGGCGTGGCTGCAAAATACTCGTCCGGCAATTCAGCGGTACCGCCGGCGCCATTGTCGAGCGTTATAATATCGATTTTCATCGCTCTATCTCCTCAACCGGCCAGGGCTGCGGGATAGGGAGCGTCCGGATGCCGGGCGCGCTTGATCGCGTCGCGCACGAGGACGAAATCGCCCTTCGCGCCCGGAACGGCACCGTGGATCATGATCAGCCCCTGCTCTACATCCACCCGCGCCACTTCGAGATTGAGCGTGGTGATGCGGTCCTGGCCCATATGGCCTGCCATTTTCTTGTTCTTGAACGTTTTGCCCGGGTCTTGACGATTGCCGGTCGAGCCGAGGCTGCGATGGCTGATGGACACGCCATGCGATGCCTCAAGCCCGGCGAAATTCCAGCGCTTCATGCCGCCGGCAAAACCCTTGCCCTTGCTGGTGCCGGTCACGTCCACCTTCTGGCCGGGGACAAAATGCGCGGCCGTAATGACGGCGCCGGGTTCCAGCACTGCATCGGCGGCGACGCGGAATTCCACCAGGCGGCGGCGCGGCTCCACCTTTACGCGGGCAAAATGGCCGCGCTGCGGCTTGGTGACAGTCTTCACCTTCGCCAATGTCGCGCCAAGCTGCACCGCGGTGTAGCCGTCGCGCTCCTGGGTGCGCGCATCAACGACCTGCACCGCATCGAGATGCAGAACGGTTACCGGAACATGCGTCCCGTCCTCCTTGAAAAGCCGGGTCATGCCCAGCTTTCGTGCGATCAGCCCTGTGCGCATGTTGGCGTCGTCTCTCTGTCCTTGGTCTCTATACCGTAGGCGGGTGTCAGATCTTGATTTCGACGTCCACACCGGCGGCGAGGTCGAGCTTCATCAGCGCGTCCACTGTTTGCGGCGTGGGTTCGACGATATCGAGCAACCGCCGGTGCGTGCGGATTTCGAACTGCTCGCGACTTTTTTTGTCGACGTGCGGCGAGCGATTCACCGTGAAGCGCTCAATATGCGTGGGCAGCGGAATGGGACCCCGAACCCGGGCCCCCGTGCGCTTCGCCGTGTTCACGATCTCCTTCGTGCTGTTGTCAAGCACGCGGTGATCGTACGCCTTGAGGCGAATGCGGATGTTCTGATTGTCCATCGTCTTTTCAAGCGTCCCGGTTCGGATTGGCCGCGTATGACCTTGGGAGCGATCAGGCTGTAATGCTTGCCACCACGCCGGCGCCGACGGTGCGGCCACCTTCGCGGATCGCAAAACGCAGCCCCTCGTCCATGGCGATCGGCGCAATCAGTTCGACATCCATCGAAACGTTATCGCCCGGCATCACCATTTCCACGCCGTCGGGCAGCTTGACGATGCCGGTGACGTCGGTGGTGCGGAAATAGAATTGCGGCCGGTAATTGGTGAAGAACGGCGTGTGACGGCCACCCTCCTCCTTCGTCAGCACGTAAGCCTCAGCCTTGAATTTGGTGTGCGGCGTGATCGAGCCTGGCTTGGCGACAACCTGGCCACGCTCCACATCTTCGCGCTTGGTGCCACGCAGCAGCGCGCCGATATTGTCTCCCGCCTCTCCACGATCCAGCAGCTTGCGGAACATTTCAACGCCCGTCACGATGGTCTTGACGGTCGGGCGAATGCCAACAATCTCGACCTCGTCACCCACGTTGACCACACCGCGCTCGACACGGCCGGTCACCACGGTGCCGCGACCGGAGATGCTGAACACGTCTTCGATCGGCATCAGGAACGGGCGATCGATGGCGCGCTCCGGCTGCGGAATGTAGCTGTCTACCGCCGCCATCAGTTCGAGGATCGACTTCTCGCCGATGTCCGGCTGCTTGTCTTCCAATGCGCAGACGGCGGATCCCTTGATGATCGGGATGTCGTCGCCCGGGAACTGGTAGCTGGTCAGCAAATCGCGCACTTCCAGTTCCACCAGCTCGACCAGCTCGGGATCGGCGATGTCCATCTTGTTAAGATATACGACGAGGGCTGGCACGCCGACCTGGCGGGCAAGCAAAATGTGCTCACGGGTTTGCGGCATCGGGCCGTCGGCGGCTGACACCACCAAAATCGCGCCATCCATCTGCGCCGCGCCGGTGATCATGTTCTTCACATAGTCTGCGTGGCCGGGGCAATCGACGTGCGCGTAGTGGCGGTTCTTTGTTTCATATTCCACGTGCGCCGTGGAAATGGTGATCCCCCGGGCGCGCTCCTCCGGTGCCTTGTCGATCTGGTCGTAGGCCGTGAAGGTGGCACCGCCGGTCTTTGCCAGTATTTTGGTAATCGCCGCGGTCAGCGACGTCTTGCCATGGTCCACATGGCCAATGGTGCCGATGTTGCAGTGCGGCTTGTTCCGCTCGAATTTCGCCTTCGCCATCGTCGTCTCTCCAAGGTCCCGTGAGGGAACTGCGTGCTTTCGGGGTTGTGGTTCTTACCAGCGGTAGTGCGAAAAGGCCTTATTGGCCTCCGCCATCCGATGGGTGTCCTCGCGCTTTTTCACCGCCGAGCCGCGGTTGTTCACCGCGTCCAGCAATTCGTTCGAAAGCCGATCCTCCATCGTGTGCTCGCCGCGCTTGCGGGCCGCATCGATGATCCAGCGAATCGCCAACGCCTGGCGGCGTTCGGTGCGCACTTCAACCGGCACCTGGTAAGTGGCGCCGCCGACTCGGCGGCTGCGCACTTCGACGGCCGGTTTCACATTCTCAAGCGCCTCATGAAACATGCGCATCGGATCGGCCTGCGACCCGCCACGCTTCTTCATCACATCAAGCGCACCATAAACAATGCCTTCGGCAACGGATTTCTTACCATCGTACATCAACGCGTTCATGAAGCGCGTAATGACGATGTCGCCGAACTTAGGGTCCGGCAGGATTTCGCGCTTCACGGCGCGGCGGCGGCGGCTCATCGTGCGATATCCTCTTACTTAGGCCGCTTGGCGCCATAGAGCGACCGGCGCTGGCGGCGCTTGGCGATGCCTTGCGTGTCCAGCACGCCGCGGAGGATGTGATAGCGCACGCCGGGCAAATCCTTCACGCGTCCGCCGCGGATCAGCACCACGCTGTGCTCCTGCAAATTGTGGCCCTCGCCAGGGATGTAGCTGACCACTTCGTAGCCGTTGGTCAGCCGTACCTTGGCCACCTTGCGCAGCGCCGAATTCGGCTTCTTCGGCGTCGTTGTATAGACGCGCGTGCATACGCCGCGCTTCTGCGGGCACCCTTGCAGCGCCGGTACCTTGTTGCGCTTGGCCGCGGGCTCGCGGCCCTTGGCGATCAACTGGTTTATGGTCGGCATAAGCCCTCGTTCAATCCTTGCCTCGTCCACCCGGCGGACTGCGGGTGCCGGATCGCAAACGGCGCGGCCCGCACTGGAGGGAATTCCCTTCCATGCGGGGCCAGGTGCAGCGCGCGGCCTAGGGCTCCCCGAAGGAAGACGGCGCCGCGTGCTCTGGTGCCATTGCGATCGGTATCCGCCCCGATGCGAACCGGGGGTGCCGAGAGGCGGCAGGGATAATCAGGCCGTGGTGGGAAGTCAAGCCATGAAGGTCGCCAGTTGCCGGTCAGTTCGGCGACGGTTGAAACCAGTGGGTTTGACCTTTAGGCGACACTCTACCCCTTGCAGGTGTTGTCCGCTTCGGCCTGTGCGCGGTGGAACTTCGCCATGATCTGATGGGCAACTGGCGTGTCCCGGAACAGGTCATTCGCCCGTCCCATGCCGCCATTGCGCTGGACGCCGAGGATCGTGTCCGCCTGGTCGAACTCGTCGTATGTCATTTCGTCGGCAATGACGTCGATCTTGCACGCGCAAAGGCCAAGTGCCTCGTGCTTGAACTGGTGGTCCATGAGACAGCCAATGACGAAATCGGCGCGTGCAGCGGTCGGATAGTCGTTCTTGGGGTGGTGGGATTCCTGCGATACGGCCTGCCCGGCCCAGCAGGACAGCATGCTCGCGGCCAACAGATAGCGCACCGTGCTCACCGTTCTCTCCCTATTCCTGCCGCCCATCTCGAGACTTACGCCAGCACCCATACCCTGGCACCGACCGCGGCTTGCCCGCAAGCGGCGGACGTGCACCGCATTACGACTTGCGCTCTCTCAATGCACGCCCATAAAGCACGAGATCTGGAATTGCGCTGCGCACCACAGGGGTCGGCATGATCGAGCTTGTCATCGTCTATTGCCTCTCAAGCGATGCCGCACAGTGCGTCGAGAAGCGCGATCCGGAAGCATCCTACGCCGACCCGGTTGAATGCATGGTGAGCGCCCAACTTTCAGCCCAGGCATACCTGGACGAACATCCGAAATGGCGCCTGAAACGCTGGCGCTGCGAGGTTAACCTGCCCAAGCAGCTGCCCAGTTGAGGTCTGCGAGCAGTTAGGCTGCGCATCACGCGCGATCAATATTGCAACGCACACGACACATCATGCTGCAACGCTCGTGTGCACGCTTGATACGCCGTTCTACCCATACTCACGCCTGAAAATGCGTAGGCGCTTGCCAAATATCACACGCGCGATCGTCTTTAAGTGGTTGTCGTAGAACAAAAATTACTTGTTAATTAGTCAATTAAATAAAACCATGACCCGCACGAGGTGAGTTCATAGGCAAAAGGTAGTACGCGACCAAAAGCGCGGCGAAATTGGCTTGATACCAACCGGGGGTAGCGTCATTCTGCGATTGCGATGCCCCGCGGCATCCAGGGTAGGAACACTTTGAATTTGGGACATGCCAATCAAAAGGCGGCGATAGCCCACCAGTTTTTGGAGGCTTGCACACGGCGTCCGTCACGTATGGCAGGCGTAGCCGTGAGTGAAGTTGGCGCGAGCCGCACGTCTCAAGTTGTTCTTACTTGTGGCCCTGCGCGGCACGCGCTTGGAACATCTCCGATCATGGAGTGCTGAAGGCGCGCGAAAGCACCGCTACCCCGCAACGACTAAGTACGCGGAACCAAGCCTGCCACCGCGTCTACGGCGACCGGTTCCTGGCGAACGGCTCCCATGAAGGAGGGACTAGTAATGACATCGAGTATGCGACTCCTGGCAGCAACGACCTGCGTTGCCGCGCTATCCGTAATCGGTGGTGCACCCGCCACCGCGAACGACGAACTGATCAAGCTGTCGAAGACGTCGGGACAGTGGGTCATTCCGGCTGGCAACTACGCATCGCAGCGCTACAGCGACCTCAAGCAGATCAATGCCACGACGGCTAAGAACCTGCATCCGGTGTGGACGTTCTCCACCGGGGTACTCCGTGGCCATGAAGGTGGCCCGCTGGTGATCGGCGACGTCATGTATCTGTCGACGCCGTTTCCGAACAAGGTGTTTGCGCTCGACCTGAACAATGGCGGCCGAATCATCTGGTCGTACGAACCAAGGCAGGATCCAAACGTCATTCCGGTGATGTGCTGCGATACCGTCAATCGCGGCGTCGCTTACGGCAACGGCATGATCTTCCTGCACCAGGCCGATACCACCCTGGTGGCGCTGGATGCGCAAACCGGCAAGGTGAATTGGTCGGTTAAGGACGACAATCCGGCCAAGGGAGCGACCGGCACGTCCGCTCCGCTGGTGGTAAAGGACACGGTTCTTGTCGGTGTGTCCGGCGGAGAATTCGGCGTTCAGGGCCACATGACCGCCTACAATATCAAGGACGGTTCCGTCGCCTGGCGCGCCTACTCGGAAGGCCCGGACGATCAAATCAAGTTCGATCCGAACACGACGATGTCGATGGGCAAGCCGGTCGGCGCCAACAGTTCGCTGAAAACCTGGCAGGGTGATCAGTGGAAAATCGGCGGCGGTGCGACTTGGGGTTGGATCAGCTACGATCCTGCGCTGAACCTGGTTTATTATGGCTCGGGTAACCCCAGCACATGGAACCCCACCCAGCGGCCGGGCGACAACAAATGGTCGATGACCGTCTTCGCTCGCGATGCCGATACTGGCGTTGCGAAGTGGGTCTACCAGATGACGCCGCATGACCAGTGGGACTATGACGGCGTCAACGAAATGATTCTCGCCGACGTGCCGGTCCACGGCAAGTTGACGAAAGCTCTGGTTCATTTCGACCGCAATGGATTTGCCTATGCGCTTGACCGCACGGACGGCAAATTGCTGGAAGCGGAGAAATACGATCCGAAAGTGAACTGGGCCACCCATGTCGACATGACCACGGGAGTGCCCGAGGTGGTGTCGCAATATGCGCCCGGCGACCAGGGTGCAGACCACAACACCAAGGGCGTGTGCCCGGCAGCGTTGGGATCGAAGGACGAGCAGCCGGCAGCCTACTCGCCGCTTACTCACATGTTCTACGTGCCTACGAACCACGTCTGCATGGACTACGAGCCGTTCAAGGTATCTTATACCGCTGGCCAACCCTATGTCGGCGCGACATTGTCGATGTTCCCGCCCGAAGGCGACAGCAACCTTGGCAACTTCATAGCCTATGACGTGAACACGGGCAAAATTGCCTGGTCTGACCCTGAAATGTTCTCGGTCTGGTCAGGCGCTTTGGCGACTGCGGGCGGCGTTGTCGCCTATGGCACGCTGGATGGTAAGCTGAAAATCGTGGACGCAAAGAGCGGCAAGCTGCTCTACGCGTTCAAGACACCTTCAGGCATCATCGGCAACGTCAATACATTCACGCATGGCGGCAAGCAGTACCTTGCCGTGCTGTCGGGCGTGGGTGGCTGGGCCGGAATCGGTATGGCTGCGGGCCTTACCGAGGATACCGCCGGCCTGGGTGCAGTGGGCGCCTACAAACAGCTCAGCAACTATACCCAGCTCGGCGGCGTTTTGACGGTGTTCGGCCTTTCGAACTGATCAGTGAGGAGCCGATTCCCCTGGGCGCAAACGCCCGGGGAATCGTGCCGCCGGCTCAGGTCGGTGAAGTGCGGAGATTTCTGAATGAAGTTGGGTCGCTATGTATGTCGCACGCCATCGGTTTTGGCGATTGCGCTGGTGCTATGTCGCGTCATGCCGAGTTATGCCGCTGACGCGCCACCCTACGTCGTCAAGGACGGCAAGGTGGATGAGAACACAATGAAGGGGTATCTCTACTACGGCGATCAATGTGCGCGGTGCCGTGGACCCGCTGGCCTTGGCAGTTCCTATGCACCGAATTTAACCGACAGCCTCAAGACGCTCTCAAAGGAGCAATTCGAGGAGACGGTCATAAACGGCAAGAAAGAGGTGAATCAGGCAAGCGACAAGGTTATGCCGGCGTTCGGCCTGAACGTGGATGTCGCAACAAACCTCGATAACATCTACGGCTACCTCAAGGCGCGATCCGACGGCAAGCTAGGCCGCGGCCACCCTGACGTCATCGGGCAATGATCAGACCCGCATTGCTCGCGGCGGTACTAAGTTGCGCCGCCACAATGGTCGCCCGTGCAGACCCACGGCCTGATGCGGTGTCTCATACCGAGCTTCGGGTTTGCGCCGACCCGA
>Ga0116228_10001349_pt1 | contig 20309 bp, 18 predicted proteins | sample S1TSphfallax_2_FD_89694 | JGI IMG/M metagenome (GOLD analysis project Ga0116228, IMG submission 89694) | Host-associated microbial communities from peat moss isolated from Minnesota, USA - S1T2_Fc - Sphagnum fallax MG | ecosystem: Host-associated > Plants > Peat moss > Unclassified | place...
AGGGCGGCGGTAACTGCGAGGATACCGAACCGGGGGAAATCGCCCGCGTGGGTCAAGTGACCATCGTAGCGCCGCTCAATGTCCCGTCACTGCTCGGCGAGGATGCGAGCGAGCTGTACTCGAAAAATCAGTATCACCTGCTCGAACTCATCATGAAGGACAACATCATCACGATCGATTGGACCGACGAGGTGCTCGCGAAGACCTGTCTGACGCGTGACGGCAAGCTGACCAAAGATACACCGAAGGCCGATCCCGCAGCGGGGGCGGGCAAGCCATCGGGCGGTGGCAAGACCACTCCTCCCCACAAGCCCGGCAAGGCAACCGCGAAAGCCGCGTGAATTCTCAAGAGGAACATTAATGAACTTTCAACTGTCCATCAGCGGCTTCACCGCCATCTACCTTTTCATGGTCACCGCCTTCGCCGGATGGGTCATCATCGGCCGAGTGCCGGCCATCCTGCACACGCCGTTGATGTCCGGTTCCAATTTCGTGCATGGCATCGTCGTGGTGGGCGGCATTTTCGCGCTGCTCAACGCGACCGCACCGCTCGAACAGGTGATCGGCTTCATTGCGGTGCTGCTCGGCGCGGGTAACGTCGCGGGTGGGTTTGCGGTCACGCAGCGCATGCTGGCCATGTTCAAGACCAGTGGGCACGATGGCGCGTCGACGCACAAGCACACGAAGCATCCGAGGCGCGTGACGGCGGTCGGATCGAAATCAACGTCAGCCCAGAAGACCTGAGGAATCGCCATGCTCATCACTCTCTCACAACTGGTCATCGGCGCCGTCGATTTGCTGGCTGCGTTCCTGCTGATGTTCGGGCTGTGGCGTATGGCCTCGCCGGTGACCGCGCCCTCGGGGATCCTGGTGGCGGGCATCGGCATGGTGGCGGCGATTCTGGCGAGTTTCCTCTATATGTTCACCGTGGGCGCGGCCGCCAAACCGCATTTGCCCGTCAATATCGGCCTCGCGGTTGTCGCGCTTCTGCTCGGTACCGGCATTGCCTGGTGGACCGGTCGACGGGTCGCGGTGACGGCCATGCCACAGGCGGTCGCCCTCTTCAATGGAATGGGCGGCGGCGCCGCGGCGGCCATTGCCGCCGTGGAACTTTTCGGCGTCGAGACGCACGCGGCTGTACAACTCAGCGTCACCCTGCTCGGCGCGCTGATAGGGTCCATTTCGCTCTCGGGTTCGATCATCGCCTGGGCGAAACTCGAGCGGTTGCTCGACAAACCGCTGCATGTTCCGGGTTTGCAGGTTTTCAACGGCGCCCTGTTGCTGCTGGCGTTTGCCCTGGGGGGATACATCGTGTTTGTCACGACCGGCGCCGGCAAGCCGCTCCTGCCGATGCCGGAACTGGTCGAGATGTTCCTCGGCATGTCGCTGCTCTACGGCATCATGATGACCCTGCCGATCGGCGGCGCGGACATGCCGGTGGTGATTTCCGTATTCAACGCGTTCACGGGTCTGGCGGTGGGACTGGAAGGTTACGTGCTGCAGAATCCGGCGCTCATGATCGCCGGCATGCTGGTCGGCGCCGCGGGTCTGCTGTTGACGATGCTGATGGCCCAAGGAATGAACCGCTCCATTGCCAAGATTTTGTTCGCGAGCTTCGGGCCGGGGAAGAAGACCAAACGGGGCGCGATCAAAGGCAGTCTCAAACCCGTGCAGGCGAGCGATGCCGGCATTTTCATGCGGTATGCGAAATCCGTGCTGATTTGTCCCGGCTATGGCCTCGCGGTCTCGCAGGGCCAGGGCAAGCTCTTTGACTTCGTGAAACTGCTGCAAGCGGCCGGCGTCATCGTCAAGTTCGCGATCCACCCGGTGGCCGGCCGTATGCCCGGACAGATGGACGTGCTGCTCGCCGAGGCGGGCGTTCCCTACGAGCTGATCGTGCAGTTGGCCGACATCAACGAGGAGTTCAAGACCACGGATGTAGCTCTGGTGATCGGTGCCAATGACACCGTGAACCCGGCGGCGCGGACCGACAAGAACTCACCAATCTACGGCATGCCGATCCTCAATGCCGATCAGGCGAAGAAGTGCTATGTGGTCAAGCGCGGCGACGGCAAGGGCTATGCCGGCATCGTCAACCCGCTCTTCTATGCCGACTGCACATTCATGGTTTATGGCGACGCGGCCGCGGTCTGCGTCGCAATGGCCGAAGCGGTACGGGGCTTGGGTGCACCCGCCGCCGCGGCGTGAACTCGAACACAGGAGTCGATGTATGGCAAAGATGCAGGTGGCGATGGTCGAACATTTCAAAAAACCGCTGGTGCTGCGCGAATGGGATATCCCGACGCCCGGACCCGGCCAGATCCTCATCAAAACCGAGGCCTGTGGCGTGTGCCACACCGACATCCACGCGGCTGATGGCGATTGGCCCGTGCCCCCCACACTGCCGTTCATCCCCGGACACGAAGGCATCGGCCGCGTGACTGCGGTCGGCGCCGGAGTCACCCTCGTCAAGGAGGGTGACCGGGTGGGTGTGCCCTGGCTGCATTCGGCCTGTGGTCATTGCGAATACTGCCTGACCGCGTGGGAGACCATTTGCCCCGAGGAAACCTTCACGGGCTATAACATCAACGGCGCATTCGCGGAGTATCTGTTGGCCGACCCCAACTATGTAGCGCACATTCCCGCGGCGTTGTCGGCCGAGAACGCGGCGCCGATCATCTGCGCCGGAATCACGAGCTACAAGGGCATCAAACAGACCGAGGCGAAGCCCGGTGAATGGCTCGCGGTATCCGGCATCGGCGGCCTCGGTCACCTCGCGGTTCAATATGCGAAGCACATGGGACTGAAAGTTTGCGCGGTGGACATCGACGACAGCAAGCTCGCACTCGCGAAGAGTGTCGGCGCCGATGCCACGGTCAATGCCAAGGTCGGAGATCCCGTCGACGCGGTCAAGAAGGCGACCGGCGGTGGTGCCCACGGCGTCCTCATCACGGCGCCGTCGTTGCCTGCCTTCAAGCAAGGCATCGGCATGACGCGCAAACACGGGATCTGCGTGCTCGTCGGGCTGCCGCCGGGCGATTTTCCTGTGCCGCTGTTCGAGCTCGTCGCCAACTGCATCAGCGTTCGCGGCTCCTTCGTCGGCAACCGCGAAGACCTTGCGGAGGCGTTGAGCTTTGCCGCCGAGGGTAAAGTCAAGGCGGACATCGAGTTGAAACCCTTGTCATCGATCAACGACGTTTTCAAGTCGCTTGAACGCGGCACCGTGCCCGGACGCGTGGTTCTGCAGTTTCAATGAACTTCGCGACGGCCTTGCTCGATGTGCGCGAAATGAGCCAGGCAGATAACCTCACCGTGCTCGCCGGTTCCACGGTCTCCCGCTTGATGACCAACGCGGGTCGCGGTGTGGCCGAAGAGGTGGTACGGCGCTGGTCGCGGCGACGCGTGTCGGTGCTCTGCGGACCCGGGAATAATGGCGGCGATGGTTTTGTCGCCGCCCGCTACTTGGCCGATGCGGGATGGAGCGTCCGTGTGGCGCTGCTGGGTTCGCTGGATGCGTTGCAGGGCGCCGCCCGTCAGCACGCCGAGAAATGGCGTGAGACTCCTGAAGCTCTGACAACCGATGCGATCGACAGTGCGGAGCTCATCATCGACGCGCTATTCGGTGCCGGTTTGAATCGCCCGCTCGCGGGAGCCGCCAAGGACACCTTGGCGGCGGCCGGGGCGCAGCACATACCGATCGTGGCGGTGGATATCCCGAGCGGCGTGCAGGGCAATACCGGCGAGAATCTCGGCGCCGTCGGCGCCGTGCTCACCGTGACCTGCTTTCGGAAGAAGCCGGGGCACCTGCTGTTTCCCGGTCGTGGATTGTGCGGTGAACTCGTGGTGACCGACATCGGCACGCCGGCGGATGTCCTCGAGCAGATTCACCCCAACACGTTCGAAAACGATCCCGGGTTGTGGCTCGCGGAACTACCCCAAGCGAGGCAGTGCGGCAACAAGTATATGCGCGGTCACGCGCTGATCGCGGGCGGTTACCCGATCACGGGCGCCGCGCGCATGGCCGCCCGCGCCGCCGCTCGCATGGGCGCCGGGCTCACGACCATTGCGGTGCCGCAGATCGCGCTGCCGATCTACGCGGGCGCGCTCACCAGCATCATGGTCGCTCCGGTGGCGGTGCCAGCGGATTTCGACGCGGTGCAGGCCGACCCCCGCATCACGGGGTTCTTGATCGGACCGGGTGCCGGGGTGGGGGAGGCGACCCGTCGGCGGACGCTTGCGCTGCTCGCCACTCGCCGCGCCACGCTGATCGATGCGGACGCGATCACCTCGTTCAAAGAGGAGCAAGCGTCACTGATGAGCGCCATCGCCGGGCCTTGCGTAATGACACCGCATGAAGGCGAATTCAAACGCATCTTCGATCCGAGCGGCGACAAGCTGACGCGGACCCGGCGCGCGGCGGCGCGCAGCGGCGCCGTCATCGTCCTCAAAGGCAGCGACACCGTGATTGCCGCTCCCGATGGCCGGGCGATCATCAATGCCAATGCGCCGCCGACTCTGGCCACGGCGGGATCCGGCGACGTGTTGAGCGGCATCATCTTGGGTCTGCTGACCCAGGGCATGGAGCCCTTCCTCGCGGCGGCGGCGTCCGTCTGGGTGCATGGCGATGCGGCGAGTGAATTTGGTCCCGGTCTTCTGGCCGAAGATCTGCCGGACCTGCTTCCGAGGGTGCTACGCCGCTTGTTTGGAGTTTGAGATGCATGCGATGGTGCTCAGAAAACTGCAGGCGCCGCTCGAATGGCTTGAGCTGCCCGATCGAATGCCGGACGCCAATGAGATCCGGGTCAAGGTCCTCGCCTGCGGCGTGTGCCGCACCGACCTGCATGTCGTCGATGGCGAACTGCCGAACCCGATGATTCCGATCATTCCGGGGCACGAGATCGTCGGCCGCATCGATGCGCTGGGTACCGGCGTCAAAGACCTGTCGATCGGCGAGCGGGTGGGTATCCCCTGGCTTGGCCACACCGATGGAAGCTGTCCCTACTGCCTGATGCAGCGTGAAAACCTTTGCGATCATCCGCTCTTCACGGGCTTCACGCGGGACGGGGGCTACGCGACCGCCGCAATCGCCGATGCGCGTTTTACGTTTCCCCTGGGAGAGACCGGCAGCGACCAGTCGATCGCGCCGCTGCTTTGCGCGGGACTCATCGGCTGGCGTTCCCTCGTCATGGCGGGCGATGCGCAAAAAATAGGTTTCTACGGGTTTGGCGCCGCCGCGCATATCCTCGCGCAGGTGGCGTGCTGGCAGGGTCGCTCGGTCTATGCCTTCACCCGCGACGGCGATGCGCGCACTCAAGCATTCGCGAAGAGCTTGGGTGCGGTGTGGGCGGGCGGTTCGGATGAGGCTCCGCCCGAACCGCTCGATGCCGTCATCATCTTCGCGCCGGTCGGTTCATTAGTGCCACCGGCGCTCAAGGCGGTCCGCAAGGGAGGAAGGGTGGTCAGTGCCGGCATCCACATGAGCGACATTCCGAGTTTTCCCTATAGTCTTCTCTGGGAGGAGCGCCAATTGCTGTCGGTCGCGAATCTCACGCGCAAGGATGGACTCGATTTTCTTCACCTGGTGCCTCAGATCGACATTCAGGTGAAGACGACACGCTATTCTCTTACGGACGCCAACCAGGCGCTGGCTGATTTACGTGCAGGACGGTTCGAGGGAGCGGCGGTGTTGACGCCCGCCTGACCGGGCAACACGCTGGGCCTCAGCGAGTCCAAGCGTCTGTAGGTTTCCTGCCGCACAGACGAGTCATGAGCCGTGACATTAACTGCCATGCATCGCCCGGCCGTTCGAAGGCCGTTGCGTCAATCGTCCATCATTTCGAGGAGAATTCTATGAGTCTGATTCGTTGGGATCCGTTCGCTGACGCCACCACCCTCTATCAATTGTTACCGAGCGGCACGCCAGGTTGGCCGCGTCGCGCCGCCGAGGGGAATGGGCCGAGGAAGGTCGAGTGGTCACCGTTGGCGGACATCAGCGAGACCGACAAGGAATATGTGATCCGTCTGGATCTACCGGCCGTCAAGAAGGAAGACGTCAAGGTGTCGCTCGATCAAGGGGTGCTTACGATCATTGGCGAGCGCAGACAGCAGGTGGATGACAAGAGTGAGAAATTTCATCGGGTCGAAAGCTTCTTCGGCAGCTTCGAGCGCAGTTTCTCGCTGCCGGATAACGTCAACGTCGACACCGTGAGGTGCGACAGCAAGGATGGCATCCTCACCGTGCATATCCCGAAGATCGAGGCTCCTCAGCAGAAGCCCAAGCAAATCACCGTCAACTAATCAGCCTGTCGCAAAGGGGGTTGGTCGGCGGCGCAAACCGCGCCGCCGACCTTGTGGCATTCGTTCGAGCAAGTGAAACTACGTGATATTATTACTACAAGAGGTTGATTATCATCATCCTCCTTGCGCTTGGGTTGAAGCGGGAGAGTACCAATGGATATGCCGGTCAACGTCTTCAAGCAGGGGCTGCGCAGCGGCCGACAGCAACTCGGGCTATGGGTGGGTTTGGCCGATTCTTACGTCGCTGAGCTCTTGGCGACGACGGGCTTCGACTGGTTGCTGATCGATGCCGAACACTCGCCCAATGATCCGCGCAGCGTTCTGGCGCAGCTGCAAGCCATCGCGGCGTATCGCGTTCAGCCGATCGTTCGTCCAGTGTGCGGCAACGTGGAGATCATCAAACAATATCTCGATCTTGGCGTGCAGACCATTCTCGTGCCGATGGTCGAAACCGCTGAGCAGGCGGCGACGATCGTCGCGGCAACACGCTATCCGACCCGGGGAATTCGCGGCGTTGGCAGCGCCCTGGCAAGAGCGTCTCGCTGGAATCAGGTGGAGAACTATCTGCAACGCGCTGATGAGCATATGTGCGTCGTGGTGCAAATCGAATCCGTCAAGGCGTTGACCAACCTTGCCGCCATCGTCGCGGTGGAGGGAGTCGACGGGATCTTCTTCGGTCCGGCGGATTTGTCGGCGTCCATGGGTTTGCTCGGCAAGCCCGGGGACGCCAGCGTGCAAGCCGCCATGGCGGAGGGGATCGCCATTGCCAAGAGAGCCGGGAAGGCGGCGGGTACACTCACGAGTGACGAGAAGCTGGCCCGGCAGTATGTCGCCATGGGTGCGACGTTCATTGCCGCTGGGGTGGATACGGCGCTGCTGGTGCGTGCGGCGACGCAGTTACGTGCCTCGTTCAGCGCGTTGGTTGAACGACCGCCCTCATCAGAGTAACGGCCCTGCAGCAAACGCTCCTCGCCGCTTTCGGACGTCCAAGGGTTGCGGTACCATCGATCGGCGCAGACCCATCAAACACGCATATCGAAGGCAGTATCCGATTTTCAGCCGGCATGAATTTTCTGCGGGATTTGCGGCTCTCGCGTTGATATTTTGCGGCCTCCTAGGCGTCGGCCCGGCGGGCAGTGCCGGAGCCGCCGACTGGGTCGTCGGCGCCAATGTCGGGAACGTGCCTTGGGAGTTTCAGGACTCGCACGGCAGGGTGATCGGGTTCGAAATCGATCTGGTGACCGAGGCGGCTCGATGCGCCGGTCGTAGCCTGGAAATCCAGAACATCCCGTTCAACGGACTCTTTGCCGCCGTGCAATCCGGCCGTGTCCAGATCGCGCTGTCGTCGATCACGATCACGCCGAAGCGGTTGAACTCGCTCGCCTTTGCGCAGCCCTACTTCGATGCAGACCAGTCCTTGTCGGTCCTCAAAAACTCGCCTATCGGCTCGCTCGCCGATCTTGCCGGCAAAACCGTGGGTGTCGACACCGGCTCCACCGGCGACCTCTATGCGAGCGCGCACCGTGCGGAGTATCGTATCGCGGATATATCGCGCTACGAGGGTCTGAGCCCGGCCATGCTCGACCTTGCGGCCGGCCGGATTGACGCCTACCTGAGCGACGTCCCCTCGGTGGCGTATTACATCAAGGACAAACCTCAGTATCGAATCGCGCTGCGGATTCCGACCGGTGAACGCTATTCGTTCATGTTCGCCAGGCACTTCGCGGATGCGGTGCGCGTCAACGACTGTTTGAGCGCGATGAAGCGTGACGGCTTCATCGCTGCCACTCACCAAAAGTGGTTCGGCACGACCGCCGCGCCGGGCTCGTCGTCGGTGACCGTCATGGACATGCCGAAACCCTGATGGATCTGCTCGATACCTTCTGTAACTGGCCGGTCCTACGTGACGCGCTGCCGTTGTTGTTCCGCGGGCTTGGTGTAACGGTGCTCCTCGGCGCCGCCAGCATTGCGCTCGGATTCATCGCGGGGCTCGCCGTCGCGCTACTGCGGCTTTACGGCCCCCGGCCGTTCCGCCGCCTCGCGCGTAGCTACGTCGACCTGTTCCGGTCCATCCCGCTGCTCGTGCTATTGGTGCTCGTTTATTACGCTCTGCCGTTCCTCGGCATCCGCCTGTCGTCGTTTGCCGCGGCGACGACCGCGTTGTCGCTGGTCGCCTGTGCCTACACGGCGGAAATCCTGCGCGCCGGCATCGAGGCCATTCCGAAAGGCCAGTCGGAGGCGGCGGCCGCTCTCGGCCTGAGTTTTGCCGTGTCGATGCGCTACGTCGTGCTGCCACAGGCACTGCGGGTGGTGACGCCGCCCTTGACGTCCAATTGCATCAATGTGTTGAAAGATACGGCACTCGCGTCGGTCGTGGCGATGCCCGAACTGCTCAAGGAGGCGACTCAGGCGCAGGCGGCTTCGGCGAATCCCACTCCGCTAATCGGTGCGGCCGTGTTATACCTCGCGCTGTTGCTGCCGCTCGTCCGGCTCGTCGGTTCCATCGAGGCGCGGCAGCGGGCCGCCGTACAATGAGCGCGCATCCGCCGCCCGGAGACTGTCTCGATCTTGGCCGGATTCGCGCTGAATTTCCCGCGCTCGCCGGGAATTGGATCTTTCTCGACAACGCGGGGGGTTCGCAGGTCCTGCGCCGCGTGGCCGACAGGATTCATGACTATCTCTTGACCACCAGCGTCCAGCTCGGTGCGACTTACGCCGTGTCACGAACGGCCGCCGAGCGGGTGCTCACGGCACGCCGGACGATCGCTCGGTTGATCAACGCGCCACACGACGAGGAGGTCGTCGTCGGCGGGTCGACGACGTCACTGATGTTCATGCTCACCCAGGCGATTGCGCCGGGGATTCGGCCGGGCGATGAGATCGTGGTGACGCAGTCCGATCATGAGGCGAACATCGGTGCCTGGACCCGCCTGGAGCAGCACGGCGCCGTCATCAAACTCTGGCCGGTCAATCGGGACAGCCTCGACTTGGAGTTGTCTGATCTTGACGAACTCCTCGGGCCGAGGGTGAAGTGGGTGGCGATGACGCATGCGTCGAACGTGCTCGGGAGGATCAACCCCGTGCGCGAGGTGGCGCGGCGGGCGCATACCGTCGGCGCACGCCTGTGCGTCGATGCGGTGGCCTACGCCCCGCATCGGCTCGTCGATGTAGAGAGCAGCGGCGCCGATGTGTACGTGTTCAGCTTCTACAAGGTGTTCGGACCGCATTTGGCGGTCCTATGGGGTCGCCGCGACGTGCTCTTGCCGCTGCCAAGCCTCAATCACTACTTCATCGGCGCGGACCAGTTGCCCTACAAGCTGCAACCCGGCAACTTGAACTACGAGTTGTCCTACGGCTGCATCGGTATCGCCGATTACCTGACGGACACCGGCACGTCACTCGGCGCGGACGGATCGGAACGCATGCGCATGCAGCGCGCCTTCGACGCATTCGCTGCGCACGAAGATGCCTTGGCGGAGCAACTACTCGCGTATCTGCGCGGCAAGCGAGCGGTACGGGTGATCGGACCGCCCCGGGTGGTTCCCGGGGAGCGGGTTCCGACGATCAGCTTCATCGTCAACGGCATGCGACCCGAGGCGATCGTACCCTCGATCGATCGGCATGGCATCGGCATCCGACATGGCGACTTCTACGCGCGACGATTGATCGAGGCACTGGAGCTGGACGCCGGCGGCGGGGTCGTGCGCGTCTCGATCGCCCATTACAACACGGCGGCTGAGATCGAGAGGTTGACGGCGGCGCTGGAGGAGGTTCTCCGATGACCCGACGGGTTCTCTCGACGCATGATTGTCAAAAAGATTTGTGATTTTCGAAAATCGCCCCTATTATCGACGATATGGGAGAGAATTCGGTAGACGGGATTCAACAGTCGTTGCGCGAAGACATCGTGCGCGGTGTATTTGCACCCGACCAGCCCCTGCGGATGGAGGCGCTCAAGTCGCGCTTCGACACCGGTTTCTCACCCATTCGTGAGGCACTCTCACGGCTGCTTTCGGACGGCCTCGTGGTGCTCGAGCCGAATCGCGGTTTCCGCGTCGCCGGACTCTCGCGGGAGGATCTTTACGATATCGCGCTTGCGCGCATCGCGGTGGAAACCACGGCACTCAGGCTGGCCATTCAGAATGGCGACGAGAACTGGGAGGCGAGCGTCGTCGGTGCCATGCATCGCTATCGCAAGCTGTCGGTGGCGGCGTTTGCGGGAGAGTCGCAGCTCGTTCTCTGGGAGGGTGCGCACGATGCGCTGCACGGCGCATTGATCGCTGCCTGCGGATCGGCGCGGTTGCTTGCCCTGCAGGCTCGGTACCAGGAACAACATCTGCGTTATCGGCGTTTGATCGTAATTCCCGAGGTATCGGGCGATGCGCACTGTCTCGAACATGAGCGGCTGGTCGAACTCGCATTGGCACGCGACGCTGCGGCCGCGGTCGCGGCCATCGAGAATCACATGATGATTACCGTGGACGCGCTCGTGGCGGCCAAGTATTGGGAAAAAGCACGCAGCCAACATTAAAACGCTGCCTTATCGGGAGTTGAACAATGAAAGTAATTCGAAACGCGGCCGTGGCCGCCACGGGATGTGTTTGCCTGTCTTCCGTGCCTCTCGTGGCGCAAAGCCAGTCGGCGCCCGACACCGCCGCTGACAGTTCGGCGCTCGCAGAGATCATTGTCACGGCAGAGCATCGCAGCGAAAATCTGCAAAATGTTCCGGTTGCCGTCACCGCACTATCGGCCGACTATCTCGCGGCGAACAACATCAAGACGCTACAAGATCTCGCCGCGTCGGTGCCGGGTTTCGTGACCACGAACAGCGTCAACTACGGATCCGCGCCGCTGTCGATCCGCGGAGTCGGTGGCGCCAATGGGGGCGGTAACGTATTGTCAGATGAGCCGGTTGCGGTCTACGTCGACGACGCGGTCGTCGGCCGCTTACGCTTCTCCACAGCCGATCTCGTTGATGTCGGATCGATCGAGGTACTGCGCGGACCCCAGGGAACCTTGTATGGGCGCAATTCCACCGCCGGTGCCGTGCTCGTGCATTCGGCGGAACCGACCGCGGATTTTTCCGCCAACGCGTCGTTGAGCGCGGCGCAATATAATGAAGAGCGAGTCCAAGCCGCCGTGTCCGGCCCGCTGTCGAGCAATGGCGAGTTGCTCGGCCGACTCGCGGGCGGCTTCTCGGATTCTGGTGGCTGGGGTAACAACCTCGCCGGCGGCCCGAATCTCAATCGCGGCCGTAACTGGGAAGTGCGCGCCTTCCTCCGTTATGAGCCGGTCTCGCATCTGCGCATCGACTTGATCGCGGATGCCAGTTATCAATTGAGCTACCCCGGCGTGTTGGCCATCTCGCCGGTATCGAACTATGCGAGTGCCGCCAATCCCACCGGCACGAATCTGGTGACGCCCTACGTGGTGCGGCCCGGCTTGAGTCAGCTCTTGGGCGAGAATGACTTCGAGTCCAACGTGCCGACTTTCACGGAGATTTCAGGACAGAACGTCACGGCACGCGTCGTCTGGGATCTCGATCAGGAAGCGCTGACGTCGATCAGCAACTATCGCACCTGGAACATGCACGGCCAGCAGGACTCCGATGGCAACGCGGTGGTGCCGCTCACGCCCTTGTTCGTGAGTCCGGCCGTCACAAACATCGGCGACAATGATGGTCGATTCGTCGACAGCCAGTATAGCGAGGAAGTTCGCTTGAGCTCGACGAGCGCCGCGCCTTTTCAATGGACGGTGGGCGCCTTTTACTACCACGAGAACAACACCGTCGATCCGATCGACATTTACAATCGTCTCGCCGGTCCGGGCGGTGACGGAACCGACGTATCGTTCACCGCCTTCGAGAGCACCAACGCGTTTGCCGGCTATTTTGATGGCAATTACAGCTTCACCGATGCACTCAAGCTGACGCTCGGCGCGCGCTACTCCAACGAACACAAGCGCATCAGCGACTCCGAGGAAGTCACCACGGTCGATGCGTTCACGCCGCCCGGCCCCGTGACCTTCCCGGCGGGGCTGCCTCTCCTGCCATACAATGTCCTCACCGGCGCGCGCACCGACAATAATTTCTCGCCCCGCGCGGTGCTCGATTACCAGTTCACACCCACCATTCTCGCTTATGCGAGCTTCAGCGAGGGGTTCCTCTCCGGCGGCTTCAACGCCTTCCGCGGCACGAATTTCGAATTCGCGCCGGAGCATATCAAAGCCTATGAGTTGGGCTTGAAAACCGACGTCAACCGGATGTTGCGCATCGATGGCGACATCTTCCATTACGACTACACGGATCTGCAGGTCAGAACCCCGGTCGCCACGGGTGGCGTCGACATTCAGACCGCCGCCGCAGCGCGGGTCAATGGCGCCGAACTCGAGTCGACGTTCACACCGCTGACGGGACTGACCCTCACCGGCAATGCGACCTTCCTCGATGCGAAATTCGTATCGGGCACTTTGTCCACCATCGATCAGCCGAGCTGGGTGTTCGGCGCCAACCCGGCCGTGGTGTCGGTGAACATCGCGGGTAACCGTCTCACCCGTGCTCCGGAGGTGCAGTTCGCGCTCACCAGTCGCTACGAGTGGAAGGTCGGCAACGACACCGCCGCGGTGCAGGCCGGTGCGCGACATCAGAGTAGCGAGTACTTCCTCGAGACCCAACAGCAATCGCCGACTTTCCAGGGCAGCGGCTGGACCGAATACGACGCGCGTATGACCCTTGCGGGTGAGGGCGACCATTGGAAAGTGTCTTTGTTCGGCAGAAACCTGGGAGACAATCGCCATTTCACCCAGATCACGGCGTTCTTCGGGTTGCCGAATGGCGCGGTGAATGATCCGCGAACTTTTGGCGTCGAGTTGGCGGTCAAGTATTGAATCGTCGGGAGCAGCGGATCGTATGAAACTGTTGAGTTTTGCCGACGGCGACTCGGTGCACCTGGGTGGGTTGCGCGCGGACGGATCGGTGGTCGATCTCACGCTCGCAGGCCGCGATGCGGCGTTCGCGAACATGCAGAGCTTGATCGAGGCGGGGCCCCCGGCTTTGGACCACGCGAGGCAGTTGGTCGATCGCTCTCAGCACGGCATCGAGCCTTCCGCAATCCGCTGGCTGGCACCGCTGCCGGTGCCGGTGCAGATGCGGGATTTCCTCGTCTTCGAGGAACACATGCGCATGGCCGGGTGGAACGGCGCGAAGTTGCGCGCCTTGCGCGGCGCTCCCCCCGCGCCGCCGGCACCGCCGCCGATACCCGCCATCTGGTACGAACAGCCGCTCTACTACAAATGTAATCGATTTGCGGTGGCAGGCACGGGAACGACGGTGAAGTGGCCGGCGTATTCCGCCGTGATCGACTACGAATTGGAGATTGCCTGCGTGATCGGGCGAAAGGGCCGCGACATTTCCGCGGCGGATGCCTCTCACCACATCTTTGGCTACACCATATTCAACGATCTGACCGCGCGCGATGCGCAGTTCAAGGAGATGCAGGGTCCCTTGGGACCTGCGAAGGGCAAGGACTTCGACGGTGCGAACGTGCTGGGTCCGGTGATCGTCACGGCTGATTCGGTCGCCGTCGACAACTTGCGGATGTGTGCGTGGGTGAATGGTGAATTACGCTGCGACAATCGCAGCAATACCATGCATTGGTCCTTCCAGCAGATCATCGAACACGTGAGCCGCAGCGAGACACTGCATCCCGGCGAAATCTTGGGCTCCGGAACCGTGGGCGGAGGTTGCGGCCTGGAGATCGGGCGCTTCCTGAAGCACGGCGACCACGTCGAACTCGAGGTGGAGCAGATCGGCAGACTGAGTGTGAACATCGATGCACCCCATGTACTTCAGGAACTGACCTTATGATGCGACGCACCTTCATCGATATTTCGATGCCGATCAGCACCGATGTCATCACCGATCCGCCGCCGCTAGCGCCGAAGATCCATTACTCCGACCACGATGCGGGGGTCGCGCAAATGTTGCCGTTTTTTCCGGGCCTCAAGGTTGAGGATCTGCCGGACCGCAAGGCGTGGGCGGTGGAGGAGCTGACGCTGTCGACGCACAGCGGCAGCCACATGGATGCCCCGTGGCACTTCCATCCGACCACGGATTACGGTGCACGCCGCGCGCCGACCATCGACGAGGCGCCGCTCGACCTATTCTTACGGCCGGGCGTGAAACTCGATTTTCGTCATTTGGCCGATGGCTACGTCGCCACGGCCGCCGACATCGCCGCTGAACTCGAGCGTATCGGCCACGTCCTCGAGCCGTTTGACATCGTCCTGGTGAACACCGCGGCCGGTGCCGCGTACGGCGGCCCGGATTTCGTGTCGCGGGGCTGTGGCATCGGCCGGGAGGCAACCCTTTTTCTGACGGAACGGGGGGTACAGGTAGTGGGCACCGACGCCTGGTCCTGGGACGCACCCTTCGTGCACACCGCGAAGAAGTACGCCGAGACGCGCGATCCATCGATCATATGGGAAGGCCATAAGGCGGGGCGTGAACGGCCGTACTATCAGATGGAGAAACTGTCCAACCTCGCCGCTCTGCCCGATCATGGGTTCACCGTGGCGTGTTTCCCGGTCAAGATCGCCAGAGCCTCGGCCGGCTGGGTGCGCGCCGTGGCCATTGTGGATGCGGCCGCGTGAACGAGTTCCGCCACGGCGAGTTCAGACGCGGTTGGACGACCTTGCTCGGTTCCTTCATCGGGATCGCCGCGGGAGTCAGCTCCACGTATTTTTATTCGCTGGGGATCTTTTTGAAGCCGGTGGGCGAGAGCTTCGGCTGGACACGCGGACAAGCATCACTCGGGCCGCTGGTCGGTACTCTGGCCGCGGCGATTGCCGCTCCCCTGACCGGTTGGGTGATCGATCGGCTGGGCCCGGTCGTCATGGCCGTTGTGTCGATGATGGTGCTCGCGGCTGGCTTTGCCTTGCTGGGATCGGCGACGTCGGGATTGGTGAGCTTCCTCATCGTCATCGGCATCATGTCTCTGTTGAACGTCGGATCGAGCCCCATGTCCTACAGCCGTTTGTTGGTCGCGGATTTCGATCGTCATCGCGGCGTGGCGCTGGGGATCGCGTTGACCGGGACGGGCATCGGCGCCGCGTTGCTGCCGACTTTCCTCGTCCCCTACATCGCGGCCCATGGGTGGCGCTCCGGATATCACCAACTGGCCGTCGGCGTGTTGTTGGCCAGCCTGCCGGTGGCGCTGCTGCTCATCAATCGATGGCGAACACCGGCTCCTGATCCGCGCTCGGCCAGGGTGGCGAGTCCGCCGATTGCGGTGTGGCGTGATCCCATGTTTCGCTTGTTGGCGACGATTTTCTTTCTGGCGGCTACCGCGGTGCTCGGCACGGTCGTGCATTTCGTTGCCCTGTTGATGGACGCCGGAATCGATGCGGCTCGCGCCGGTCGCCTGACGGGCATCATTGGTTTGTCGGTGATCGGCGGCCGGCTGATCGGCGGCGTGCTGCTGGATCGCGTCCCTGCGCAGTGGGTGACCGCGGGCCTGTTCCTGTGCTCGGCCGTGGGCATGACCTGCCTTGCGGTCGGCGGAGCGGCCGCTGCCGTTCCGGGTGCGCTCGCCGTCGGACTCGGCGTTGGCGCCGAAGTGGATCTCATCGCCTATCTCGTTTCGCGACATTTTCCAGCCGCCAGTTATGGCGCCTTCTATGGTGGAATCTATGGGGCTTTCCTGGTCGGCGGGGCAGGGGGGCCGGCGCTGATCGGCGTCTTGTTCGACGTATCGGGCGGCTACACCTGGCCGCTCATGGTCAGCGCGACGCTGTTGATCGTCGCCAGCCTCCTCGCGCTGCGTATTCCTGCGCCGATCGAGCCGCGACCGATCGAGTCACGACCGCTAGAGGGCTTGTCATGACGACGGATTCAAGTGCGCCGCCGAAGCTGTGCCATCTGCTCACCGCTGTGGTCGACATCGGTCCGATCATTCGCATGGGCAGCGGACCCGGCGGCGAGCGGCGTATCGTGTCGATTCTCGGTGGTCGATTCGAGGGTGCCCGGCTGCGCGGCCGTGTGTTGCCGGGCGCGGACCGGCAGCTCCTCGTGGACAGTGAGATGAAAACCATGGACGCGCTATACGAGCTCGAAACGGACGATGGAGTTTTTCTCACGGTACGTAATCGGGTCAAGGTGAACTTGAATGCCGGGCACGGCATCCGGCCCGTCTCCAGCATCGAGATCACCGCTCCCTACGGAAGCTATGGATGGCTCAATCAGGCGATCCTGGTGGGTCGTCTCGAGCCGCCGACAGCCGCGCGGCCGACGGTAAGAGTTCTGATGTACGAGGTGCAGGACGAATGAAGTCCTGGTGCTCCAAGTGTAACGTGACGATCGAGGAGAGCGTTTCATGCTGGCTTCCCGGCCCCTGTTGATCGGTGGCAAGGCACATGCTGCCGCCGGCCATTTTGAACGGCACGATCCGGTGGCCGGCGGCGTGGCGACTCGGGCCGCGGCGGCGACGGTCGCCGATGCAAACGCCGCGGCCGACAGTGCGCAGGCGGCATTTCCGGCGTGGAGCTCGCGGGGACCGAATGAACGGCGCACCCTGCTGCTCGCGGCCGCCGAGGCGATGAGCGCGCGCGCCGCGGACTTTGTCGATGCCATGATGAGCGAAATCGGCGCGACTGAAGGGTGGGCGCGATTCAATCTGATGCTCGCGGTGTCAATGATCCGCGAAGCGGCATCGCTGACCACGTCGATCGCCGGCGAGGTCATTCCCTCCGACAAGCCCGGCTGCGTGTCCATGGCGCTGCGAGAGCCCGCGGGCGTAGTGCTGGGGATTGCGCCATGGAATGCGCCGATCATACTGGGTGTACGTGCGATCGCCACGCCACTCGCCTGTGGCAATACGGTGATCCTGAAAGGCTCCGAGGTGTGTCCCCGCACTCACGAGATCATCGTGCAAGCTTTCATCGATGCGGGCTTCACGGACGGCATCGTCAATTTCATCAGTAATGCGCCGCAGGATGCGGGTGAAATCGTCGGTTCCCTGATTGATCATCCGGCCGTTCGGCGCATTAATTTTACCGGATCCACGGCGGTCGGACGTATCGTCGCCGTGCGCGCCGCCCAGAATTTGAAGCCCGTGGTCCTGGAACTCGGCGGCAAGGCGCCGATGCTGATTCTCGAAGATGCCGACATCGACGAGGCAGTCAAGGCCGCGGCCTTCGGCGCGTTCATGAACCAGGGCCAGATTTGCATGTCCACCGAACGGATCATCGTGGTGGATGCGATCGCCGACGCCTTCGCCGAAAAATTCCGCACCAAAGTGCTGACCATGCCGACGGCCAATCCGCGCATCGGCACAGCGCCCTTGGGCGCGGTCGTGGATCGGAAGACCGTTCTGCATGTCGAGTCATTGGTCGCCGATGCGCTCGCGAATGGAGCCGTGCGCTCGACCGGCGGCGAGGCGAACGGCGTGCTCATGCCGGCGACGGTGCTGGATCACGTCACCCCGGGCATGCGGCTGTTCCGTGAAGAAAGTTTTGGTCCTGTGGTGGCCCTGTGCCGCGCGCGGGATGAGCCTCATGCCGTTGTCCTCGCCAACGACACGGACTATGGGCTGTCGGCGGCCGTGTTTACCCGCGATGCGGCGCGTGGCTTGCGGGTCGCCCGCCAGATCAAATCCGGTATCTGTCACATCAATGGACCGACGGTCCACGATGAAGCGCAGATGCCGTTTGGCGGGGTCAAGGCCTCCGGCTACGGACGATTTGGCGGCAAAGCCGGGATCGATGCGTTTACCGAGATGCGTTGGATCACCTTAGAAACTCAACCAGGACATTTTCCGATATGAACAATCCACTTCCGTCAGATGCGCCGTCAGACACCGTCTCGTTCAGCGTCGAGGGTCGCATCGCCTGGGTGAAGTTCAACCGTCCGGAGAAGCGCAATTGCATGAGCCCGACCTTGAACCGCCGTATGATGGAGGTTCTTGATCACCTCGAATTCGATGAACGTGTCGGGGTTCTCGTTCTGACGGGCGAGGGCACGTCGTGGTCAGCCGGCATGGACCTCAAGGAGTACTTCCGCGAGGTCGAGGTGCAGGGTTTGGGCGCCGTCCGGCGCGCGCAGCGCGAAAGCTATGGATGGTGGCGGCGATTGCGGTGGTATCAAAAGCCGACGATCGCGATGGTCAATGGTTGGTGCTTCGGCGGCGGCTACGGGCCCTTGTTCGGCTGTGATCTGGCCTATGCTGCGGAAGAAGCACAGTTCGGTCTGTCGGAGATCAATTGGGGCATCCTGCCCGGCGGCGGCGCAACGAAGGTGGCGGTCGAACTCATGAGCATGCGCGATGCCATGTACCACGCATTGACCGGTGAGCCCATCGACGGCAAGACCGCGGCGGCGTGGAAACTGGTCAACGAGGCGGTCCCCTTGGCGCGTCTCAAGGATCGGGTGACCGAGGTCGCCACGATTCTCCTCAAGAAAAACCCCGTCGCTCTCAAGGCCACCAAGGACGCGGTTCGACGCGTGAGCGAGATGACCTATGAGAACGCCGAGGATTACCTGGTGCGGGCACAGGAAGCGGCCAACAGCTTCGATGCCGACGGACGCAAGGAGGGCATTCGCCAGTTCATCGATGAGAAGTCATTCAAACCGGGGGTCGGAACCTACGATGTATCCCGCAAGGGCTGAGCAGGGTCTGTGAACGCGACAGCCGACCGCCTTGCGCACCACGCTCGTGAGCGACCCGAGGCGCTTGTTGCCCATGATCTGACCAGCGATGCGCGGTGGACGTATGCGGAGTTCGCGACATCGATCGGACAGTTTGCCGCACTTCTGCAACGCCACGGAATCGGTGCGGGCGATCGTGTCGCGTCGCTCGCCAAGAACCGCGTCGAGTTGGTGATCTTGCATCTCGCCTGCGCCCGGATCGGCGCGCTGTACGCGCCCTTGAATTGGCGGCTGGCAGGTACGGAAATCGATACGCTCGTCGATGATGCGGAGCCCGCTCTATTGATCGGCGATGAGCGACTCCCGCATCGAGCGTTCAACGATACGTCGATAGCGGAATTTGCACGGGCTGCGCGCCGTGAGAACGGTGTGGGCGGCGGGATGTCCCGTGCCGAGTTTCCCTCGCTCCTATTGTATACCTCCGGGACCTCCGGACGACCCAAAGGGGTGGTGCTGTCGGAACGCCACATCTGGCAAACAGGAGCGAGCTTCTCACGCTGCGGCCGGGTGACCTCGCGCAGCGTCGTACTCTGCGATACGCCGATGTTTCACGTCATCGGCCTCATCACCAACGTGCGCCCGGCCTTGCTGCAGGGTGGCACGATTCTGGTGTCCGACGGTTTCCTTGCCGACCGGACCTTGGCGCGTCTGGGGTCGGCCTCGCTCGGCGTTACGCATTATTTCTGCGTGCCGCAGATGGCGGCGATGTTACGCGCGGAGACGTCCTTCGATCCTGCGAGTTTGCGCAGTTTGACCGCAATCTTTTCCGGCGGCGCGCCGCACGCGGCGGATGCCATCCGCTCTTGGTGCCACGATGGCATCCCGATTGTCGATGGCTTCGGCATGAGCGAGGCCGGCACGGTGAGCTGTATGCCCATCGACATCCCCTCAATCATGGCTCGAGCCGGATCGGCCGGTCTGTTGGCTGATGGAATACAAGCGGTGATCCGCGATGAAGCAGGATCGCGGTGCCCCGCAGGCGCCGCCGGCGAGCTATTCATCAAAGGCCCCAGTATTACGGGTGGCTATTGGCGCCAGCCCGATGCCACTCGAGCTGTTATCGACGCAGAGGGGTGGTTGCGCACGGGCGATATCGCGCGCCTCGACCACGATGGGTATTTGTGGCTCATCGATCGGAAAAAGGACATGTTCATCTCAGGCGGGGAAAACGTGTATCCGGCCGAGATCGAGACGGCACTGGCGCATTACCCGGGTATCATCGAGTGCGCCGTCGTCGGTGTCCCGGACGACCGCTGGGGTGAGGTGGGCCATTTGGCGGTGGTGCTCAAGGGGACACACACGCTCGACGTTC
>Ga0116228_10001350_pt1 | contig 20299 bp, 13 predicted proteins | sample S1TSphfallax_2_FD_89694 | JGI IMG/M metagenome (GOLD analysis project Ga0116228, IMG submission 89694) | Host-associated microbial communities from peat moss isolated from Minnesota, USA - S1T2_Fc - Sphagnum fallax MG | ecosystem: Host-associated > Plants > Peat moss > Unclassified | place...
ACCTCTTCATTCGTGCACATATTGATTTCCAAAACAACAATTGCCCAACAAATTGCACCTAACATGACCCTTGCATGATAAATATTGTTCACCAAACATGCAAATTCATGCTCAAGAAAAACAACTTGAAATCTTTCATGGCCACACATTATCTTCAACATTGAACAATTTTTTTCAATTCATAATAGTGCATATGAATCCAATTGTGTTGAAGGGAAGAATATTATTGTAACTAAGCTTATTAGACATATTTGCAAGTTTAGTAATTACATTCATATTGAAAATCTATCGTATTTGTACAACAATTTTTTAAATATTTTTATTTAACCTTCGGATATAATTTTGAAAATAATTCAATGAATATAAAATACTTTGTAGAATTTTTTAAAGCCCATGACAAGTGTTTTTCATGTTTAAATAAATATTGTGAAATAGAATAACAACCAATGTTGGCCAATTTTTGGTTTTTACAAGAATTGTCAAGTCCAAGTCTAGAGTTTTTTGTAAAATGGAAGACCCTTTGGTTCAAGGTCTAGAGAATAGTTTCAAAAGTTCATTTCTAAATGCTTTTGGTTTTTTTGGATTTTGGTGTTCCCAAAATGCTCCCATTAGGTGTATGCATTAATGGATGGCTCATTTTGGAAAGAAAAAATCCACACAAAGTCCATTCTACAATGTTAAATTGTAATATAATCTAATAACATTGGTTAAATGGTTAAATAATCAATGTATCAGTAATAATAAGTCCATATCAATAGGAGCAATGAGTCCAAATAAAGACTAAAAAATATGCATTCATGACTATACTTTTTGAAATTCAAGGAAAAACAACTCTAGGGATTTATGAAAATATGGTTCAAGTCTAACCATTCAAAAGTCCCTAGTTAGAATTTGATTATGATCTTGGAGGGAAGGATTTCACATAAAAGTTTACTATAGATAATGTGGAATGAAATTCAATATGAATCTTTCAATACTCAACCATTTTAATCAATAAAACAATCCATATTTTTTAATTTTGGAACATCCACTATTAAAAACAAATGTATTTTTGTCAAAAATAAGTTGCATATATATTTTCATAATCAAGTTGTTAATTTAAACATTGTTCCCCATTGGCCAAATAAAAATTGTGTGTTTTGCTAAAATACATCGAAACAAGATGAGTATTGCAAAAACCACACAAAAAGGAATCACTTATTCATGGTGTTCTTTGAAAGGTGCACATGGTGTTCCCATGGTGTTCCATTAATTTCACAATGGGTTCCAAACTTTCTTAAGTATTCTCTAACATGTTCCCAAGAGAAACAATAGGCAACAACATAAAGAACATTTAACCAACAATGGTCTCCACCCACACATGCCATAGTCGGGGCTCTATCCAACATAAGGAACAACATAGACTTTATTTGTGTAAATGTCATTTTAATGTTTCCATTTGAGATGCTCTTATATATTAAACTTTATGGCTTGGACCTAGGACCCTAGAACCTACAAACCCTAAACCCTATCTCAATCAAGGACCTTAGCCTCTACTTAATCCTATGACTTATACCTTCAAAAAGACCCTTAAGATTTGCTAGGTTTAGTTTTTGGCCAGGTCTAGGTCAAATTCTTGGTTGATTTTGGGTCCATGTAAACTTGTTGGGTTTAGTTTTTAAAGCTATATTTGGATCCAAACCCAAATTTAGCCATAAACCCATATTGGCCAACACTAGTACTTTAAAACATTGTTTAACATTGTCTTACCTTGGTTTGACTAATCCTATGTTATCACATCATCCTATTAGGAGTTCTCACGAGGGTGAAAGCACATTATGATGTAATATTTTTTAACATATGTGGAGTTCATATCAAGGCTAAAAATGGCAACGATATCTTACACAAGTTATGTGTCCTACACAAGCCATATGGAAAGGCTAAACAATTTGTTTTTGTTTTTGAACTTTAATCAACATGAGTTTTAACATATGAAAATCTTATGTTTGAAAGATGATCATATTTAAGCTATCAATTTCAATGAACAAAGGATTTTGGGTCCATTGACAATTGGGGTACCCAAAAGGATTATCTAAAAAATAAGGTACACACATGATAACTTTGGGTTTTTATGGCATTTGTTGCATTACAATCATAATGTATTTCATGTGCTTACAATTAGAATAATGTTATATGAAGAAAATAAAAATATTTTTAATATCATGTAAATATTTTTTTGAGTCCTTAAAAAAATTGTGTTACTTGTTTCAATTGTGATATTTTTTATAATACATCAAAATGAATGTATTAAGTAGTACAATTGGCTTCACCTATTTATTTTTGGATAAATAATGTTTACATTTATGTTTAACAATGTTCATTGGTTTCATTTTATTATATTACAAACCATACAATTTTTTTGAAGGTTGCAAAATTCATTCCAAAAGATTGGGTTGTTGCAAGAATGAGTGGACCAATGGGCTAAGAAAATTACCATTTTTTTAGTCCAAAACAAGGGTATTTTTTGTGGGTTAAAGTGAATTACAAAGGTTTTCCATTGGTTTCTTAACCATTTTTTCCATTTAATCAAAATCCCATTTAAAGGTCCCTTTTCTTAACACATGCACAAGAATAATCCAAAAACCTTTTTTTAATAATATTTTATGAACTTTTGAAAAAAACCTACTTTTTTAGCTTGCTTAAAAGTGCATAGATCAAATCTTTAAAATTCCATCATGCAAACTTTTCAAACTTAGTTGTTTTAATATGTTATCTATCTAACCAAAATCAAATCCCTAACCAATGCATCATAAATGATTGAACCATTTCAAAGTCCATATAAAAAATTATTGTCAAGATTACATCCATAATGTTTGACTTTGAAAATCAATATCTCTTTTTTTTCTTGATTATGGAAATTTAATAAATGAAATAGATATACATTCAAGTTGGTATCTTTAAACTATGTCCCTATAAAATTTTCTTTTAGTTTACCTATTAAATATGGTCATTAGAATGACAAGCATTATGCATAAATTTTTAGAAAGTCCAAAAATTAGTCCACTCATTCTTGCCCATCTACATAAGGAAAAAAAAATTTGGGCCATTTGGTTGATTGCTTGTATTCATTGCTTGGAATTTGTTTCAAGTCATGTTGTTTATAAAAGCTTATTTAGACATTTTTTACATTTTTGGATTTGAAACAAATTATTGATGCATGAAAATTTAAGCATTTGAAAATTCACCACCATTGGATAGGAATTATATATCAATTTGAATTTTTGAATTTTTCTTAATTAAGTTTGCCCCGTGTAAATTCTATTTTTGGTAGATAATGGAAAAAACCATATATAGTCATGCAATTGTTGAAGGGGTACCCCAATGGTGAATATAATCTTTTATTAAAATATTACAATGTAACTCAAGTTACATTTCAATATTTTGGTCATCAACATCTTTCAAATTGTTCATTTTTGTAACATAGTTGAATCACATTGTATTCCATGCCAAACAAAATCATCAATATGGACATTCTATTATTCATGTTAAATCCATACTCATGTCTTTAGAGACTATGATTGGGTTTTGAAAATCCAAATTATGTTATGGTAACCCAAAATCCATTCATGAAATTCATGCAATGTTGTAATGTCCTAAAGAATGTTACATTGTTGAATCCTATTCATATATTGATCACTTTTATTTTTTATGTGTTAATTATATTGATTTTCATTTACATGTTAGGACACAATAATGTCATCATTAGCCTATAATGTGTTTTCACCTAGGGTGAAAGCAAGAAAGAAGGAGACATTTTCAAAGTGGACAATGTTTATAGCTATAGTTTTATCTCTAAAAAATCACCATGTGAACACCATAATTCAAAAAATTAGAATAATGTTGGAATAATGTTTTATATTTGCAAAGTTGTAATCACAAAAAAATTATGCAAATTTATGGTGTTTCAAAAATCCTTTTGTATGTTTAAAACACTCAAAATAAGGATGTGGACATGTCATTTTATTGAAATCAAAAGTATTTTTTCCTTATCAAACATACACCAAATGTCTTCAAACTTTTTGTGAGCTCTAATATACTTCGCAAGAAGGTGCCACATGTGTTGAACCATTTAAAATTCTTTTTTTATGCACCTTATTGGATTTTGATTTTCAAAAGTCCTTAATGATTAAAATAATTTACAATTTATGATGATCATGGTTCAAAACAAAGTTGTGCACTTGATAATTATACTTTAGGTTTATCATGTCTTAGTGATGTTTGGTTTCAAAATCAATGTTCAATTTGAAAAACTATATGAAAAATGTATAATATACTAACACCATGTGTAAAATTCAATCCCTAGCACTTTAGTTCTTTCTTTTTTGCTTTGGACCACTAGGGGAAATCACTCTTTGTATATTTTGTGGAACATGTGAAATAAAGGGGTATTTTGGGGGAGGCTATGAAATAATAAAATATTTATTTAAAATTTGAAATTAAAATTATATTCTCATAATTCAATTTTAAGCACCCTTTTTACATTTAAGTAAATTATTTTTCACCATATATTATTTTGCACCTTGTTTGGGAGAAAATGGAAATTTCTTCCCATATGTTTTCACCTAAAAGTTCCAAGCACTTCAAAAGATAGTGCCAATTCCATTTATCCCAATTGCACCCATACATATGTGTGGTGGAATATACATTATACCCGTGTAATGGGAATTTGTTATCAAATGTTGCAAGCCCATTGGTGACAAAAACTCAAATCATGTTTTGAACTTAAGTTTCAAACATAGTCTACATTATTTTTGAAAGCTTGCACTTGGGCATGTCTACAAGCTTTTCCAAAGAAAATTTTTGCAATATTTTTTTATTTTATTAAACTAATCTAAAATGAGTTTTACTTAGATGTCAACTTGTGAAAAAGATGGGATGCAAGAAGAGATGTGTGGAAGGGTTGAAAACATTACATGTATCATAAGTCCTCCCCATTGTTTATCACGAAAATGCCAAAAATTGAACCAATTCTCCAACTCTGGAAATCCAACTTCATCATCAGCCCCCAAGGAATATTGCCAATAGTGGATTTTTGCGTATCAAGCATTTACTTTATCCAAAGAAATGGCATTCTTGTATCCATAGCATAATGTCATGTGTTCTCACATCTCTAGCTTGATTTGTTGTTTTGTCTATCCAAGATTTGATTCGAATGAAAAAACCAAGTTTTCTCTCTATCGACCATTAGTTCGCTTGGATCTCCAATACCATAAACAATTTGAACTATGTTCCAATTGGCCCAAATGTCATCAGCAATGAATCCCTTAAAGTTTGGATTGGGAACACCATTTTTCACCATCACCTTCTTTAACTTCCGCCACATGATGCATTGAACCTTCGTGTCTTTAGATTACATGCCACATATTGCAATCGTCATCACCTTGTAGTATGTAAAAAGGATCATACACATGGCAAGCAAATGTGATCCAACCCTCCATGTGCTTGACACGATCAAACATGATCCAAGTCATTTAGAGGACATCGCCAAGTTGTATCCGCTTCACTAAATCGCAACCACTACCATCTCCATGCATAGACATCTTGAGCAAATATATTTTCTTTCTAATTTATTTCCTTGGAAAACAATTATCTTGAATGTAATCATAACCAATGTTCCCTTTGAAAGCTAGAATGCTAGAAATGTACTTTTTTTTTCCTTGGCCAATGTTTAAAGGATGCAACTAAATTTCGGACATTGGATGAAAACAACACAACGAACTTATTCATCATTTGTGCAACTTATCACCTTCTAATACTTCCATAGCAAATGTTTGGAAAAAAATATTTAACTTACAGCCAATGCAATGGCCAATGTGGTAGCCCCCGATGTGCAAGCTACCTCCTCCTGGACAAGGGATTTAACTTGTTCAACAACTTTTCTAGAACAACCTTCTACCACTGGATGATCATGTGTATTTAAATGAATTGTTGCTCGAGTCAAATTCTCTTGCTTGTGCATGATGTAATACATGCAAACTACACACAAATTCACACAAGAGGGAGCATTATTAAAAATTTTGCAAAAAAATAGATTGGGGGCAAAATGATTTCCTTTCAAGTTGTAAACAACATTGCCATTCCAACTTGTTTCATTTTTACATCTATTAAGAAGAAAGAAATTGTAGCCCTCATTTCAACATTGCAAATGATTCAAACACCTAGCCCTTTGAAAAGTAAAGTTGAAATCGTTCTTGATGTTAGTCATTTTGATTTTGTACCGCACATGGCCATCATGCTTCCTATCCATTCCTTGCATCTAGCCAAATTGATTATCAAGATTGACAATGTGCTGAGGGGGCGGGGGTTCAAACAAAACATCACCATTAAATGTGGTTGGAATACAATGATTTTGAACCTTTTGACATTTAGCTTCCATTCCAAACCAAGGTCACCAATGACTAGAACTTGATAAATAAATCTAATAACATTGTTGTTGACATCATATGCATTTTCCTTGACATGCATAGTTCTTGGATGGAAATTGAACATTGCACACAAACATTTTTCTATGACATGCAAAATTCCAAGTTTGTTAGCAAGAATAATGAGCTCAGTTTTACCCGTAGTATGAAATGTTGCCATTTTACAAGAATATGAACGTTATAAAACACATAACATATTCAAGGAGTGAGGTGGAGATGTTCTATAAAAAACAATGTTGTATGGGAAAACAATTGACAATTAATGAAATTACTGACATAGGTTGAAAAAATAAAAAAAGATGTGTTAACCATTTTGAAAAATCCATAGCAACAAGAAGAATTCAATGGAACATTTTCATTAGGATGGAAGATATTCAATTGATTTGAAACAAAACAAAGAAAAAGGTTAGACCCCAAAAGAGGTCAATGTTACTTATTATTGTTGGTTAACAAGACCAAATTAAAGAAAAACGATGTTGTGTATAGGCACGTTTTGAGAAATGAACACATAAATCGACATGTAATTGGATGTTTAAGTTATAAAAAAGTAAAAAAATTGGACATTGAGTACACTTTAGTTTGTTTGTCTAGTGAAGAGCCATATTGTGCTTCATGAAGAAATCAATTTGAACTACACAAATTGAGTTCAAAAAATAGGCTTACCATTTGAATTCAATTTGTGCAACATATTAACTAAACTAAAACTAACAAATGCAAATAGCCCCCAACTTCATAAATACACAATTGAATGTATTACAAGTAGCCCAATATTATCCATATGATTTTTATTCATTGGTGTTTCTCCCAATAGAATAAAAATAAAACAAGGAAAAGTAAGAGCAACAATCCAATTTTCATTCAAAATGCCACATTAAGCAACTTTCATAATCATAAGATGGAATATAATCTAGAATAATGCAAAATTGCATGAACAAAATTTGTTGTGTTAATCTATGGTTATGTTATTTTCCATAAGAAGCCTTCTTCTCATGACACATACTAGGGGCTTTATTAGATTAGGTATAATAGAAAAGGAGTAATTTCACATTGCAAATTACAATTCAACATAAAATCATTTCTACACATCTATATTATATTTACTTTGCATTGTGATAATATTTTCCCCAATATTATTTATTAAATACAAAGGCTATGGAATAATTTTGATACATATCCTAGAATATATTCAAAAGGTTAACAACCAAATGACAAAGTTATGTAATACAAAAACCATTAATTGCAATATTTTATTTACGAAAATATTTTAAATTGATTTTTTAAGTTCCAATTTTTAAGTTCAACTTTAAATAGGTGAGTCATCATAATCAAGAAAAAAAAATAGAATAAGAAATGTAAAATGTATTTATCTAATGGCATAATATTATTTTGCATGTTTAAAGACTATACTTTTCCAATCTATTTAACAACTAAACAACCAAATAACCCAATATCTAAAATTTGAATAACAATAAAAATATATATAACAAAAATTATTGAGAAATAATTTATCAATTCTAGTTGTAAATACCTTTAAATAAGAGAATATTCGGGAAAAAAATGTCACAATTTTTTTCTCTAATATCTGGATAATATAATCTAAAGTGTTTTAAACTTAAAATTATATAATGTATTTTAAAGTTGAATAACAAAATGGTAAAGTTTTTTAAAATAAAAAATAATGGCAATTTCTTATTTAGGAAATTAATCGGGCAATAATTTATTAGTTCCAATTGGAAATACCTTTAAATAGGATAATATTGAAAAATAAAAATAAAAGTGAAATGAAATATATATTGATGATATATTGGCATTTCTTTTTTTGGCATAATATTATTTCCAATGTATTTAACAAATGAAGAACCATATAAGTAGGTTTTTGAAATTTAATTATAAGAAAAGAATTTTTATTCCCAAATTAATTGGGACATGAAAAATGTGAAATGTAAAGATATTTATTCAAAATGTCTACTAAAGTCTATTTAAGAGCTGATTAACCAAATTAAAAAATTAAAATATATAATAATATTTTAATTTAAGAAATGAATTTGGAAATAACTTGTTAATTCCAAATGTAAATGCCTTTTAAATAGGACTGAAAAAATGGTTACAATAAACTTACCTCCTCCTCTATCACTTCCTGGTGTTGAACTGAAGGCTTATCTTCTTTGATTGTGCCATCTGCTTTATTTTAAAATGTTGTTTTGAACTCATTCACATAAAAGATGTCCTCCTTCTCTTAGGTCTTGATTTTGCTGCTGCATGTTCTTCTTTTGGCATTTGTAGATTCTTGAGTGAATTACATTTAGTTTTATTTCAACAACTTGTACTTATAAAGCCACTTGTTTCCATTCAAATTATACTACTTGTTGCTACTATGCACTATGAACAATTGGAGTTTTCCAAGAAACCATGATAGTTTGTTGTTGTAGTTCCAATCTTTTTGTTCATGCTAACCAATTTGTAACTAGTTTATTTCTTTTTGAAATTCAAGAAAATACAACTAGTCATTTTTAATTAAAAATTTCTAAGTTGTTGGAATGTAAATTGACAACAATTATTTATTTGGTCTTTTGGTGTGAAATCAATTTATCAACTTTATTGGTGTTCATGGTAGTATTTTCCTTCATGTGAAGCACTTTGTGACATGGCATCTATAAAATAATGGCAATCAAGGCTACCCTAATAGTGTGGTAATGTTTATAAGATTTGGCAAAAATATTTAAAACTTTGCTTAAATTAGGTTATATAATTCAACCCTTATAATCTATAAGAATTTGTGTTTGGGTGGGTTATGGTTCATGTGGTGATATCATTTCTTATTTTTCCTACATACATATCCATGTAGTTATTAGTTTATAAGAAATTGATTTATCAATTCTTTTTGTTTCCTTGTTGATTTGATCCCAAAAAAATACCAATCATGTTCACAAGTTTTTATAGAACATAAATAAATTACGACACAAAACTTTTTTGAAGCTTCCACCAATATTTTCTTAGGTTCAAGATTACTTACATTGGATTATTAAAAATTGGGATGTCCTAGATGGGATCATTGCTTACAAATGGTGAGAGAATTAAGGATGTCATTAGACATGATTTCATAGGAATTCTCATAAGTTTCATTTCTCGTTTTTCATTATATCACTTTGAGCATATTTATTTAATTCGTGGGAAAATTGGACATAATTGTTTTTTGGACATGAACATTCAATTTTATTTTTCCTAACGAGATGCTCATGTATGTTATGTTCATTAACACAAACTAGATGATGGCGATAATAGAGCATTGTCCCAAACACACCTTCGATTTGAATCATGTGATCCCATTGGTGAAAGCATTGAAATGGTCCCAAGGGGAAAAAAATTCCAAGGGGACACTATAGGGAATAGAAAAGAAGCACATAGAAGGCATCAACAAAAGGTTTGAATACATGGCTAGAATACAAATAACATAATTCAACACTTATTACAAACTAGTGAACTAGAAAATAAATCATGCAGCTTTAAAAGCATTAAGAAAATTCCAATCTAAACAATATGCCCGTCGGCATCTCTTTGGCTTTTTATTTGGCCCCACTTTTTTGAGCTCTTACTAGTAGGGACATCGTAGTTTTCTTGTATCCTTATCGGTCCTATTACTATTCCAATCATATTTTTCCCCATGTATTTACATTTGGGAATCAATCATTTGAAGTATTCGAAGATGGATTAAAACGCATTGATGTAATCTGCTATTAATTTTTGGGGTTTACTAAAACAACATTACGCCATATTCATTTTGCCTTTCTAGTATTAGGTCCTTCCTTTGATGAACATCACCCTCCAATACTCTCTTTCCATTACTGTCAATAGGTTCATTGTTTCCTTTGAACATTTATGTGCCTATCCAATGTTGTATTATGTCCAATGTTGGGATTATTGTCAATATTTCTTAATGGGTTGTGTTGGGTAATGTTTAATTTTTTATCTACTGCCAATATTATTCTTGTTGTTACATTGTTAATTATATCAATTAGATTTTATGAAAAAGGAAAATTGTATCTATTATCCAATTTAATTCTTTGTAATCCTTTTGCATTATTCCTTGTGACTTGGGATAACTTTTTTTGTGATATTATTTTTCGTTAATTCATCTTACTAATATTATGTTTTTGTCCTTTTGTGTCTCACAATGAATTCTTCCTATGATAATGCTCTGATATTTATCTTGGTTTTTGCCTTCGCTCTTAATCTCGATGGTTGCTTTCCATGTTATAGGAAAGCTAAATCTTACCATCTTGGTCTCTGATTTTGGAGTTGTCCAAGTGACCAAAAATATCTTTTGTGCAATGTTTGCACTTTGGCGAGGATTTTTGCATGTTTTTAAAGATGTTTCTTACACCAAAAACAACATTATGTTAAGTTCTATTTATCGAGTTCCTAATGTCAATTCAAAAAAGATGTTTTAGACGGTCACCAATGGCAAGTATTGGATCATTGGCAATAATGTGTTCAACAATTTTCAAGATACTGTTCTAACACCAAGCATAGTTGCATCAATGGCAAACATTGTTGTGAAAAATGTCATGATGAAAGAAGAGCCTAATCTAGTTTCTTACAACTTGAAGTTTTATGTCATAGTGGCAGAATCTTCGTTTATCGACCTTTGTGATTCTTTTAACAAAGATGACCCATCTTTTTTTGATGTGGTTGCCCCTCTTTGCATGAATTCCCAGCCTACCAAAGAATAGCCTATACACTTAGATTTGTCACATGAATCGATTTGTTGAAAGCAATGTCTCTAAGCTGACACACTTATTCTAAATCGAAGTCCCTTGAGTACAATGCCATCACAATTGAGTTTGTGAATTTTCTTCCCACAAAATTCAATGGTGATATTTTATTTGAACTTCTTCTTGTGCGTCATTTGTTGGGACACTCTAAACAATTGCAAGTTATGGACAAGAGGTACAATGGTCATGTTTAGTGCAAGTTGTAAACCAATAACATCATGAATGTGTTTAGATTGGGCTTTAGATTGACGAAATGCCATAAACATTTGTGTTGTTAGAATGACTGTTTTCTTTTGTTTCAACATTTTTTTATGCGTAGTGAAGTTAGTTGCAGTGGCGATTGTTCCTAACTATTGATGGTTGGGCAATGTCTCATGAAATCCTTGGTTGTACCATAAGTTGTAAGTTCTGCAACTTTTCACCCACTTGTCTACAAACTCGTAATTGTAGAATGTATTATGTTGTTCACAAATTCCCAAATCTTTCAAGAGTCACGATCCACTTCAACACCCATTCACATCAAGTCATCGAAAGGATGTGTAGATAGTCCCTCCAACAGATGAAAAACATGGTTATAGATGAGGTTTGTCACACGCTAATTGTTACATCTTTGGCTATTACATTTATTATGAATAAGACATTTCTTATTCATCACTTGTTCAATGAGGATGGAAAAGGTCATGTGGAGCTCCTCAAAAGTGAAAAACTAAATCAAATATTGTTAAAGTTCGCTCCTTTGTGCCCTCTTGGCATATGTAATTTGGTTACTTCATTTAAACATCGTCTCGATAACTTGGGCTCCCTTGATTATATTTCATATTGAAGGTAATGTATGGTTACGATTGTATCTAGGTCAATTATTTTCTTGGTCAATAGGCTAGGTATAAGGTTTATTTGTTCAAGATGTGTGTTGGCAGAGTCGCGTCTAGATTTGATCTCGTCCAACGAATGCAATCGGATGACAATCTTCAAAATGCATGGATGATGTTTGATCATGTAAAGTATGTTCAAGGATGGACCATGGCCTGTCACATTTCCAACTTGGTCTATTGCAAGATCATGATGATTGTAGTTTGTGACATGCAATTCAAAAACACAGAAGTTCATTGCATCCTATGGAGGAAGTTAAATGTAGTTGTTGAGAAGAAAGGATTAGGTACACCCACTTTCAAGGGGTTCATGGCGAATGGTGCGTAAGCAAATTAGAATGTTCACATTATTTATGGGATTGGAGATCCTACGATGAAGGTGGTTAACAAAGAATGAACTTGTTTTTTCCATTAGATTTAGTCTCTTGATAGACACACAAAGCAATTGATCATTCTTGAGTTCCATGACCAACATAAAGCCCTTCATTATTTACAACAAAGCCACATCCTTGGAAGAAGTTGACCTTCATATGTTACCATTAAGTTTTAGTGGTATTTGTCTAGAGTTACAAGCAAAGGCGCCATTCACAAGCTCAATAATTGGTTGGGCTTTTGGCACTTTCATGTGCAACAATGGAAGGCTTCATGTTAGATGTAAGTTTTACCAAACTATTATGTTCAAATTTTATTTTCCATTTGTCCTTCTTGGATTTTAACTTTGTTCCTTTTATTTGCTTGTAGAAATTATCTTTAGACAAAAAAGCTAATATGTCGACTTATAACTTATCTTAAACAATCCATAACATATGGTTACGAGAATCTAGTAAGAGGGGTATTTACCTCTTTGCTGCAACATTTAATGATTACATGCAAACATTTAGACAATCCTCATTGTATTATGCCTTCTTACAAGGAGCCTGGAGGTGCATTTGGGACCGAACCAAACAATAATGAATTGCACTTACATAAGGCTAATTAGTATGGGGACCCAGTTGAAATTATTGTTGCAGTTGCCAAGTACACCTTAAGCTCCAATCATTTTACTAGAATATTGCACTTGAAGGTGAGGAAGTCTTTGGATCAATTAAATGCAAGGCAGACCTTCCACCTTGGTCAGAAGTAGATTCACATTGGCATGATCATATGAACTTCTTTCGTTCGAAAGTGGCCAATGCAACAACTTTAATCAACCATCAATTAACTATTAATGTGAAAAAAGGCAACAGTGCTAATCCTATTGTCACCCACAATGGTGTGGAGGTCCTTCAATGCCTTTGTGGGCACAACATTTGGCTAATTGAACATTGTACCCCAAAGTTAAACAACTGTTGTTTAATGTTGCAAAAAGACACCGAACATTACTACAAATCCAAAATCATTTTTAAACAAATAGATCATGGTATTTTAGCTCGCTATTATGTTGGTTATTGGTCTACGGCCAAAGTTATATCAATTGAATTATATAAGTTTTGGTCTCCTCATGATGACTTTATGCGTTGTGTGGGAAGGACAAATAAGAAATATGCACTTGATAGGCTAGCCTTGATTACCTTATGGCTTGTGCAAGAAGGGACAAATTTCACTCGAATTGAAATGCTAGCATTGGAGGAGGTTAGGTTTTTTGTTTTCGAAGAAGCCAAGATGTCCCCTCGTTAATCCAGTTGGGGACGACATATTTGCACCCTTGAAGCTAGCTCTCGGATGTGCCCCTCAGAATCTTTTTAATGATGGTATTTCTGCCTTTGTTTATAAGCCATTGGATCCAAATGCTTAGCCAAAATCAAGGAAAGGGAAGAAGATTTTTCGTCTTGACACTTTCAAGCTATCCATTATGCAAGAAAACAAGTAGGAGGTGTGGCAAATTCTAAAATCCACACTATGAACTCCTTCCAACATTCCCCCTTTGGGACATGGACAAATTTACCACCTTTTTCAAAACTGGTAAAAAACTGTAAGCAATATGAAGTAATGATTACTGATTACCCAACTTGTAGTTGTGTGGATTTTTCTTCCGTGACGGTTTTGTTCTTGGACAAGCGAGGACCATGGGTGCCTTATAAGCACTTATATTACATTTTGCAATATGCCATGTGTTTTGGGATTAGAAAACCATTCATCCATTATCCATTATATCGTGCCAAAGTCTTGGAAATAAATTAGGTTACAAAATCATTAGAGTGTTGTTAAATAGGACTATTATTGGTTTTGTTATTTTGGAATTTATTCTATTGTAGAAATGAAAATATTATTTAACATTATGTGTGTAATGCACTATTCATTAATTTTTCAAACATTTTCCCATTGCATCATTAAACTTCCTACCCTTGAGTTACTATGTGACTTGATTTAATTTACACAAGTTATTGTTTCACCTATTTACATTGTAATGTAGCTCCATCGAGTTTCGCATTTGTGGATGAAGTTGGACATGAAAATTATGTGAGTCCAATAATTTCCATTCATCATAACTATTTTAGAATTTCTTTCATCCATACATTCAACTAGCCACAAGTGTTATCCAAACAATTCGTAAACTTCCAATTATCATCTAGAAGCTCATTCACGTTCCATGTTCATCCAAATATTTCATCTTTATTGTAATTTTCATCCATGTAAATGTGGTTTTCATTTCTCATAATTTTATTGGAATTAATTCCATCCATGCATTTCGACCTGTCAAATGTTTCATCCAACTTATTCATCAACTTGTAAATATCATCCAAAAAGTTATTGATGTTCAATTTTCATCCAAACTTTTTCATCCATAATGTGATTTTCATCCATGTACATGTGTAAAAATATTTTCCACATCATTCCTATGTGGCATAGTGATATTTGAAAAATATTTTGTCCACATCATCAAAATATTCCAAAAATATCCATTCCTATTCATATACTTATGTTCACAAGCTCATAATCACTTTCACATGTTTCCTTCATAACATTGTTGTCCATTTTCAAAGCTTTAAAATTTTGTTCACAAACATACATGCCTATTGAATGACCTTCAACTACAATATCTATGTTAACCATGCATTGAACACCCCATGGTAGCAAGCAAATTGGCATACATACATTTGCATGTGGTTGAAATCACATTTAAAAACTACATCACACCCATGGCAACAAAAAAGGTGGGTTGCATCCATGATTTGTATGTGCTACAAATCAACTTTGGAAACTACATCAACATGCCATATGAACAACAAAATTGGGTTGCATCCATTTGTATGTGGTGTTAATCATATTTAAAAATTGTATCAACACCCCATGTATCGCAATCCTAGCCTTGGGCTCCTGACCAAAGCAAGGGGTTGCAAGGTTGCGGGCCAAGAAGGAAGCCCGAGAATCATGCCGCATGCTCATGGGAATGCAAGAAAGTGTGAGGGAATAGACCTTCACACTCCCAAGGGAGCTCCCACTTTGGGAGTTAAAGTCTTGGTGGACTCCCGAATGTTCAAAGAGCAATTGTAGGGGTCAAAACCCAATGGATTTAGGAGTTTTTTTTATATCATTGGAAATTATTGAAACTTAAATGTCTAAAATGGGCTCGCATGACCCATTTGGACATATGAAACACAAGTTATGGCCAAAAGAAAGGTCGGGAGTCAAATTGGCAATTTGATTCCCGACCACTAAAAGTCAAGAATCAATCAGATTTCCTTGCGTGTAGGTGGCGTGCAACATGTCGTTGGAAAGCTCTTAATGAGGGCTATAACTTTGCTTTAGTCCTCATCTCAATCTGAGGTCTTCACGTGAAGTTATGGGCCCCCAAAGTAGCGGGAGTCCTAATTTTGGCAATTTCAGGACTCCCACTTGGGAGTTTGGATGTGGGCCTCATGGAGAGGCACACAATATACTATAAGGGGAAAGGTGGTGATTTCCCCCAAGTCCGGGCCGTGGTGAGTCTTGTGACTTCGAGTTGCCCGTGACTTGTCCTAGCACCAAAAATGTTCCAACTATGCACTAACCACTTTGTTTTGGTTTTGTGCAGGCCCGTGTGAGTAGTTGATGCTTGTCATTCTTCCTAGTGCCATCCCAGAGCTCCAGCATGCCCCTCTACCTGTACAAGGTGCTATGAGCTAGGGAGTGTGCTCTGACTCCTTACTTTTCCGTTGTTTTTTGTTTAAATTCACATTTGAGTCCTTCAAGGAGTTGAGAGCACGTCACCATGGTAGTAAGAAAATTGGGCTACATCCATTTGTATGTGGTGCAAATTAGACCTGAAAATTACATGATGGTTCAAATGATCACCAAATTTTGATAACCTTTGAAAAAATAATTCAGATTTGAAAAGAAAGTAAAACATTTGAAAGATATTGACCTTTTCAAAATGCTAAAGTTATGATGGCAAAAACTTTAAAAACCAAGCAGAAAGGCTTCGAAAAAAACGTTAAAAAAAATAGAAAAGAAAGTTTCAATGAACACCAACATTCATCACTGTGAAGTGTTGCCAAAAGGAGGCACAACAACCCAATTGTTACATGATTGAGCTTCAAATTATGATTCAAAAAATGAACAATCAAAATGAAAGTGTCCACTCCTTTTAATAATCCACAAATCAAAACTAATTATGCAATTGTCACAAGATTTAAAAGCCTCATACACAAATCTTTCTTTGGTCTTCTAAGTAAACCTTGACATAATGCCATTCATCAGTTGATGTTGTGATGGAAAGTTCACACTAGATTATACTTTAGAATTAATCTTCTAAAGAATGGCGATTCAATAGAAAACAAAAGGACTAATTCCTTAACAATGAATAACACAAAATCTTCTTCAAACTAAATTTGATGGGGATTATTTTTTATTGTAAAGAAGGATACAACCGAAGAAAAATGCAATGTTGGATGGGGTGGGGCAACACCTCTTTTTTCCTAATCTTTTATCTTCAAATCCATCAAACTTTTCCCATAAATTCCATTTAGTTCAAATTTTATGGTGAGTTGTTTCTAAATGTTTTCAGAAGGTTAAAATTCCATTAATAGACTTGTAGTTGATGATGCGTTTTCTAATTTCACAAGTGCAACAACATGATAACATAATGCACATTTTAATTGCTCAATTTCAAGATAGGTCAAACTTACATCTAAAGGAATGATTGAAGCACTGTTTGTTGCATAAAAAGCCCATGATGTGGTATTGTGATTCTTTAGCTTCAAAAGTGAGCTTGCATTCTCCATTTGGAAATTGAAAGTTCAAGTTATGGACAAAAAAATGGTTATGAATCAAATTGTGTTTCAACATTAACTTTGGGCTTGTGATTAAAGTTGGGGCACAAAAGAGGATGAAGGATAGAAGAATGTGTTGAAACTCACACACATTTAATTGTGGGAAAATGCAAAAGAAGTGAGTCTTTGAAATTCCGAAATGGGAATCACTTGGAAGTTGGAGTTCCAAATTGTTTTGAATTTTTGGGACAAAATGTAGATGACAAATCATATTCAAGTTGAACAAATTTTACATTACTGATTTTTTTTTGAAATGTAGATGTCAAAGGTGGGCTTGTGCTTTCCATTTGGAGATTTGAAATTCAAGTTATGACCAAAAGAAAGGTTAGGAGAATTGGCAATGGTTTTTCCGCAAAGGTCCAAGGCATGAAAATAAAATGATTTTGGGTTGTTCATGATTAGATCCTAACATCACTTGGCTCCAACTTGTGTCAATCAACTTGTAAATCCATGAACTTGCACTAATGCCTTATTCTAATCCCATCCTAAAGCTTTCACACACCCTTTTAACATTCACGTGTGTGGAGTCAATGAATGCATCTTAACTTGCATTCCACTACAATTTTGAACATTAACAAATAATGTTGCAACCCTAACCTTGGGCTCACGACCAAAGCAAGGGCTTGCAAGGTTGTGGGCCAAGAGGAAGCCCAAGAGTGAAGGAAAGTGTGAGGGAATGAACCCTCACACTCTCAAGGGAGTTTCCACTTTGGGAGTTGGAGTCTTGGTGGACTCCCAAATTTTTAGAAGCCAATTTCAGGGGTCAAAACCCATTGGATTGAAAAGTTATTTATATCATTGAAAAGCTATTGCAACATAGATGTTTAAAATGGGCTCGCATGACCTATTTGGACATTTAGAACACAAGTTATGGCCAAAAGAAGAGCCGAGAATCAAATTGGCAATTTAATTTCTGACCATTAAAAGTCAGGAATCGACCCGATTTCCTTGCATTCAGGTGGCATATGACATACTGTTGAAAAGATTTTGATGAGGGCTACAACTTTGCTTCAGGCCTCATCTCAATCGGAGGTTTGCACACAAAGTTATGGCCTCCAAAATCATAGGAATCCTAGGCGGGAATTTCGAGACTCCCATTTGGGAGTCTCGGGTCAAAATGCCATTTGGATGTGGGCTTCGTGGAGAGGCACATAGTATATTATAAAGGGGAAGGTGGTGGCTTCCCTAAGTCTAGGCCATGGTGAGTCTTGTGAATTCGAGTTTGCCCGTGGCTCGTCCTAGCATCAAAAGTGCTCCAATTATGCACCAACCAATTTGTTGTTTGATTTTGTGTAGGTCCATGTGAATGATTAAGTGCTTGTCATTTTTCTTAATGCCATCCTGGAGCTCCAACATGCCCCTCTACCCCAAAGTGTTGCGAGCTAGGGAGTGCGCCCCGACTCCTTATTTTTACATTGTTTTCACCTTAAGCTCACATCTGAGTCTATCAAGGAGCTTGGGGGTGCGTCAAGTAACTTACCTTGATACCACTTGATAGGCCCACTAGTAAGTCACATTAGTTCTTTGACTTGTAACCATGAAACCCAAAGAATATGGGTCAAATGACCTCCAAAAATTGACAAGAAATATGATTTGGAAAGGTCTCTTCAAAGGTCAAAACATTTCCTTTGAAAGCTTTTCAATTAGAGTTTGCATGCGAGAATGATGAGCTTGCAAAATTGCGGACTCATAATTTGATAAAATTGACAATTTTCCAAACTTCCATTTTGGAGTCCCAAGAATAATGAAAATGTAATCCCTATAATAATCACATAATATATTATAAAGAGAAAATGATAAAAACCTCCCAAGTTTGGGCCATGTTGTGTCTTGGGAGTTGGGTTGACCATGGTTCGTCCATGCCCCGAAATAGGTGCTGGTTCGCCATAGCTGTCACGTATGGGGAAGCCCTCACTAAAAACAAGGTGAAGGTAACAACGCAGGTGGTGATTCACCCTGGCCGTATTGGCACTTGGTGGCACAAGGAAATTTTAAGTATGTAGCCTAAAAGCTATACTTAATTTGACTGCTGTAGCCATTAGACTTGTGCTTTCAAAAAAATTGATCGCCAGTGCGTAATGCCCTGGCCCAAAATAAGTACACTAATAAGTACACTAAGAGTACCAGCTGGGCTCAAACCGTTACCCCAACGGTGCAATCTGGGACACTGCAACGGCTGGGGGCGGCTGAAGTTTTAGCACACTCGTCAAACATGACCTCTTTTCCGGCTTCCAAACTTATCCTCTAAAGTGTCATGGGTCCAAATTTTTTGGCTTTCACTGCTTTTCACGTGGGAGAGCCCAGATAAGTGTGCATGATGTTGCAAGGAGACGCGAAGGGGAGTCATCGGAGGCTCCCACCTCAGCCTCACATACCGGTGTCAGCGTGTGCGGCAGGGGACATTTTTCCCCTTCCCTCGCCAAGATTCCGCGACGTGCCCACGATAGTGGTCTGGACACCTCATTTGGCGGCCTGACCCCAGCCGGATGGCCGGAGATGCTCTAATGGACCAGGTCCTGACTCAATAATTTTTTATACCGACTGCGTCAGCAATGGACTGGGTCACACTTGAATGCCAGTAAGTTACCTTCGTACACCTGAAAGTGCTTTGCTTTCTGTGCCCACCAAAGCCCGCTTTTTCAACACAATCCACAAATTCCTGGCGTGTAAAAGTTCTGGCAGGGACCACTCGTTATTTGATTGCGCCAAGCGTCGTCTTAGACGTGTCTTAGTCTATACCTATCAGTATTGGGCAAGTATTTGATTTTTTAACAACCGCCCGGTTTTTTTGAACACTTACGACTAAGAGAACCGCCGGTTCCAGTGATTTCAAAACCTTAAAGAGCTGCCAGGTTTCATGAGAGATCCGGTGATTATTTTATCTTTTATTCCCCCCCCCCCCCCCCACGTTGGTTTTTAATTTAATAAACATGGTTCTTTTTTAAAATTGAAAAAAGAAAGTTATA
>Ga0116228_10001351_pt1 | contig 20294 bp, 15 predicted proteins | sample S1TSphfallax_2_FD_89694 | JGI IMG/M metagenome (GOLD analysis project Ga0116228, IMG submission 89694) | Host-associated microbial communities from peat moss isolated from Minnesota, USA - S1T2_Fc - Sphagnum fallax MG | ecosystem: Host-associated > Plants > Peat moss > Unclassified | place...
AAAAAAAAAAAAGGTCAAAGGTCAGCAGCCAAAAAAGATTGACTGTGGTAGAATGTTGGTTAACATAAGGTAAAGAGGTGAATTAAAAAGAGGCGAATCATCCAGCCCATCCTATGGACAGAACGGCCAACTGGTGCAGTCATGGGGCTGGTTCACTCTGACCCGTTTTGCTGGTTTCCTTGAGACTGGAATTCGATAGTTGCAGTTCAATTATTCCTGTCCCAAGGACTCTCTACAGCTTTAGACTGATAGCTAGTTAATAAATCACCAAGCACCCCACAAGGAGTGATTTGTTTTTAACAAAATTATTATATTTTCCCTGAGGGAACAACTGTGAAAAGTTTGGAATTTGTTTTTTCTATTGTAAATCTGACTAATTTTTCTTTATATATATATATATTTGGGCCTATTTCTTACTGACTAAAAAAACCGCCTTCCAGTGGCAAGTGCACCATCCATTGGAAACCCATCTATGACTCAGTTGTGGATGAACACAACTATGTTTTCAATTAGGTTCCACTCTGATAAAGCATTGTAAGCAATCCTATTTCCACCTCATTATAAGTACCCCCAAGTTTATAATTAGGGTAGTAGCTCAGGTTGAAAATGATGACAAAGAGTTTTGAAAATAGAAATTCCATGCACAGTCAACAAGAAGGCTCTGCATGCACCCCCTGGGCTTAGTTTCTTTCTTTTGGGTTTTGGGCGAGGTGGGAGTGGGGTGGAGGGCATTTTTTTGTTTTGTGATGTTTCCAATGTGTTCCCATCAGGCCCAAAGTGTTCCTCGAGATGTTCCAAATAGCACCTCCATTTTATCTCATATTGTTTGGACACAATCCAACTTCCATATATATATAAAGTGTAAAGGGGTGCCAAATTTGGCTTCTTTGTCAGGGGGGGGAAGCATATATAGGCTTTTATTTTGGGGAGTGCCCAATGTTACCCGAAAAATTGGGGACAGGCTAATCAATCTGTCTGCTTCTAAAACTAAAAATGAAAGTTGTGGGTGCACCCCCATCTAATAAGCAGCCTGAATGAGGAGACTCAAATATATTTATTTTAGTACTTTCCAAACTTCAAAGCTAGATTAAATTTGGCTACGGGGCCAACCAAAAATGCCCATCACAAAGAAAAAAATTGAACTTTGGGGTACCTGCAACTAATTGATACTAGTGTGGCTTGTGTAATTGGCCCAGGTGTGAACATGGGATTGTAAAGTTGTAGAGAGTCATAGCAACAGGAGTAATTCCACTATTGAAATCTAGTCTCAAAAGGCAGCCATGTGGATCCACATGTGGATTAAGGGGCACCAACGATGTACACGCACATGTTTTTGGCATCTATCACAAATTGGTGAAATAGTGCATAGTGTGATTCATATTAATTAGATCATGGGTACGTTCACAACTTTTTCTTTTTTGAAAAAAGGAGCCATATTAATTGGCCCATCCGCAATTGTTTGGGAACTTTGGGCATGTCCCCAATAGAAGCACCTTTTTTGATCCCCAGTTGCAAAATAGAAACAAATGTGCACCCCTGGATTTCACCATTTTAGATTGTATAAAGGGGGAGTTGAACTTTGGGGCAAACCATATGTGATAAAACCGAGGTGCTATTGGGAACATATCGGGGAACGAACTTGAGAACCCTTTGGGAACAAAGGAAAAAAAAATTCCCTGCCTCCCCCCTTCAGAAAGAAAAAAACTGATCGTTTGTGAGTACATGCTGAGGCTTTTCCATTGGCTGCATGAAATTTCTCTTTCCAAAACTGTTGGTCACCATTTTTCACATAGGCTAATGGCAGGGGCAGAATTTGGGGACATAGTTGGGTGGTCATGTGGGCTCATTCCTCTGGAGCAATCATGGTTCACCCATCTCAAGTGCAACATGGCCGGAACCCTTTTGTTGGCAGGATATTGTGTTTAAATTCATTATAGAGTATAGTAACATAAGGAATTTTGGCCCCTAGGTAATAGGTCTACTTTTGTCTGAGGATTTTTGACAGATGATATTTTGGCTTGTGTTGAAACTTGGGATTAGTTAAAGAGTTATATTATCTTGAAGGATTTTGGTTTCTTTTAGAGGATTTTTTGAAGATTATATTTTTGCATGGTGGAATGTTTGAGCTTCCATAAGTCTTCTTTTGCATTCAGATACTTTTCAATATAAATGGCAAGGCTGCAGTTTGACACACCCCTTGTTTAATAACTGAATATTTCTCTTCAGCATGGGTAACAATGTACAGGTGTTTGATGACAAAGAGTTTTGGAAATAGAAATTTCATGCCACCAACAAGAAGGCTGAGCATGCACTATCAGGCTTAATTTATTTGGGCTCATTGTTGTTGTGCACTACTAGTTATGATCAATTATTTTATTGTTGTTGTGGATGTTTGGGGGAATGGAGATATATTTTTATTGATAATGTTATTGTGCGAATGGAATCACATTTGTTTTGACATTTTAAATATATTGTTCAAGGTTAAGTCCAAATGCTATGTCAGTCACATATATTATTGTGAAAATGTCACTAAATGAATCATCTGTTTGTTGCATGATATTCACGTATGTGTATAATAAGTGTTCAATATTAATTATATTAGTTAATAATTGTATGGTGTCATATGATATTTTTTCATTTTTAATGTATTTGAATCATATAATTAGTGCAATGTAATTAGGAATGGAAGCGTGTATTTTGATTAATATCCAATGATTATTGTTTATGAATACATGTTGAAAACAATTGTTTAGGTATTTATATATGATTCCTATGTGTGTTGTTGGTGACCTAATGACTGTAGTTTTTGAATGTATAACATTTGCATTGTGATTTCAAGATGTTAGTCATTTAACCATCCACTAGGATTGAGGAATATATTTCATCATTTTTTAGTTAATTGGACTTTTTCATGCCAATAGTTGATGACAACATCATCGATAATGTCATTGTTTGAATCATCATTTATTGTAATTATATTATAATGTTTTTCATTGTTGGATTTCAATGTGCAATGATTGTGTTGGATGATTTTGTTTGCATTGGTTATATTATGCTATGATGTAGGTGTAATAATTTCTAATGATATCTTTTTTTTAAGTTTGTTTTGCTTATGTTTTGAATAGTGATATTTCAAAGGATTACAAGTCCATTTATAAAATGCAAACATGATAATGTAAAGTATATGTTGATATTTAGTGGCATATTATTAGGTGGTTGGCAAAGGTCTATGATAAAGTGATCAAATATTTGTCTTTGTGCTTTGAAATTTGTGAAACAAAAAACTTGAGCAAGTGGTAATTATATCTATTGATTGTGATTGTTTTGAAAGTGTTTGATTTTAATATTTGGTGATGATATTGGTACTATGGTACTCTTTGATATGGTACTATTGGTATGACATTTGTAGGGAGGTTTTCAAATGTAATGTTTTGTAAATTGACATGTTTTTTAATGAAATCGTTAAAATTGATTAAAATATTAATAGGTGGATGCATTGTTATATGTTTTTGTATCCATTCAACATCTGTGAGGGCTATATTTTTTATATAGCCAATGTTTCCATTGAAAATTCTTAATTGAAAATATAATTTTTTTATTGTAGTGATTTTCATTTTTTGTATATTTTAAGGAAAGGTGTTAAGTATTGAATTTTGTTTATGGACATTGTTTGTCTTATAATGTACTTTATATCATTACATATCGGGATTTTTATGAACGTTAATTGCAACAATAATGTAACATTTTTGTTTTGATGTTTTTGAATGGATATTTATCATGTAACGATTTGTGGCATTCCATAATTCATTATGAGGAACTATGCATGTTGCAATATTCCATGGATCATCAAATAAAGTGATATCTCAATTAGAAAGGAATTGAAGGTACCTCTCTAGCTTCAATTGTGCATGTGAAATAATTGAAAAAAAATGAAAATACTAGGATACCATCACAATAACACCAACACATAGAGTTCTCAAAGTGCTAATGTTATACCAATGAAAAATGAAAGTACCGGGATACCATCAATTTTTTAATAAGTCCATAACTCCATGAACACTAGTTTTTACAATGCACAAGACGGATTGTTGCAATATATGTAAGGTCCATTCACAATTGGGGTACCAAAAAAGGAAACAAAAGACTTGAGGAATTTTTTAAGTTATTTTTTACAAATAACATTTACATGAAACAAACTTAAGTGATAAAATTGAATAATCTAATATAAGATAAGTCACGTGTTAATGGTAATTTTTCACAATCATACATAATTGTGTATGAATATTTTAGTTTAATGCTAGAAATGTAGAAAATCCTAGGATATCCCAAAATGAGTTTCAACAGACAACCAAACATGTTTTTTGGCATGTTTATTTCGTTCACATGTGACCTACATCTAAAGCTAGACATTTTGAACCCATTGAACATAATTTTTTTATCAAATGGTTTTTTAAATGAATCCTTGCCCTTGTAACCTTTTCGTTCAAAATTTCAAAACTTTGAAATTTTTGAATGATTTCGTTTTTACATGTACTTTCATAGAAGGGGGCATGGTTTTGTTGTACAAAAATTTGAAATCAATTGCATGATTTTATGCCTTCCTTTTTATTATTATTTTTAAAATGTATTTTAGACATTTGATTCTTTTGATTTACAAGACTCAAAAGGACATTAACGTAATATCCAAATTATTTTTAAATATTTTTATTAATTTAAGAAGACATCATTTTATCTATTGGCAAACAATAATCGATTATAATTGCAATCCTTACTTAAACAAAACTATAGTCTTTTTTTAGTTAGACACTCATTTTTGGTGCCCCAATCATGAATGGACCCTCTAAAAGACCTTCAAAAGTTTGTTGCAAGAGTAAAAATAGGGATGACAATAAAAATAAGCAATTTAAAAACATTGCCATATCGTCAACAAGAATCTAATGTTGTAAATTGTTGTCCCCATGTTTTTCATGAGATACAATGGGCCTAATCCTTCTTGAAATAGGTATATATGATTTTTACAACACAATATACAACCATATTGAAAAATTAATTTTTTTGAAACACACTACTTGCAGAAACGGGCATTGGTGAAAATAAATATATTACTACAAGATGATACACACACCATAAATTTGTGTTCAACCTACATCATCTTTAGAGGAAACCCACAAAGGTGGGGGGGGGCGGGGGCGGGGGGACACACGACCCCATCAAACCATACCATATTCAAAATGCAACCAAAGGAGTCTTCCCTAATGCACTATAATGTTAGCTTTAGATCACATAACATCACAAATGAGCAAACTTGAAAAGGAGGAAATCCAAACCTAAAGACAATAAAAGTCAAAGCCAAAAATTGAAGAATAATTAAAACAATAGTGACATTCTTACGTGTGTTTAAGGACATTCAACATTAACATGTATGGTAGTGACCAATCACCATAACATACCCATTGATTTCAACATAACCAACTTAGTAAATCTTTGTCACAAGATGGGGGAATCTCAAACTGGATAGATTCAACAAAACCGCGAAAAGAAGGAGAAGACCATGAAACCTAAGAAAAAAAATGTAAAAGAAAAGAAATGAAAAAAAACCCCAAGCAAACAAAAAGCTAACGTTGATGTTTATATGCAAGTAAGATTTTGAATATAGGAAATAATTTTGTGTAGTTTGAAGGCATAGAAAACACCTTCAACATTTGGCGACCATGCAATGGATCAAAATTGTAATCATTTGCACTTACAATCTCTAGTTATCAAAGAAAAAAATATATCCTTTTAATTTTATGTTTTCATTTTTATACTCATTGAAGCAATTTTCTTAAGATCTTGTTTGGATCTTGACATAGTCCTACTCAATAAAATATTAGCATTCCTAGAATATTTTGATTGTTATGTTATTTCTTTATCAATTTTTTATATTTGGTAACATGTTGATCAAAAGGATTTAAGGAATTAGTATTTGTATATGTTTTAGATATGTCAAGAGTAGTTACAAGATGCCTTATCTAAGGCAATTAGAGATGTTTGCACCACAACTTGTGCTCAAGATAGTACTACCAGAAAAACAACCATGTTCACAAGTCAAGGGAATTCAACTTATTGATGCTCGTAGCATTGAACCTCAACAACTAATGACAACAAAAACATTTTTTCATCAAATACCAGTAGAGTATAAGGAATGGAACGAACCACAAGTACTTTTAACCAATCGTCTTTTGACACCCCGACATTTGTCCCAACAACCAAGGTCGAACACACAATAGGTGGACATCACACCACACTTGTTCAACATGTTGATGAAATAACTTTTACATGCCAAAGGTGGCAATTTATAACAACCGGCTATTACATTCTTAGAACTACTATACCATCACAATCATCATTTGTTGTTAGGTATTATGTTTTTAAATTAATTATGTTTTGAACCTAATTACAACAAATTTAAAGTTGAACCACAACCAACTCACTATTACAACTCATGGTTTTTTTTACTAGGTTTTCTAGTAAAAAAATCACCATATCAATTTGGACAAGTTGTTTTGGCCATGTATAATGCAACTAGGTATTCAAATTGGACCTTTTCATTTTAACTGGTAAAATACTAACAAAATGATTGATTATTTGATTAGTAAACAATGGACCATTTAACTGGGTCAAATTTTTACCTAAATTAAAATCATTTTTTGGATTATATTTTTAAAATTAATAGGTAAGTAGGTAGGTAGTAAATAGGTGTGGGTAAGTAAAAAAAAGGACACATAGGTAGGTAGGTGCTAGCCTAGCCTAACCCTTACTTAACCTAACATACCTAACTTAACCTCACCGAACTATGCTAGTATAATCTACCAACCCTAGCTTTCTAAGCATGCACATATGTTGTAAGTATAAGGAATTCAACCCCAAACCTTCACAATGATATACCATCCTTACCAAATGGATTACACCATCAAAAGTGTTCAACTTTGATCAAATTTTTTATTTCAAATGTTTATTTCACATCATTAAACATAATAGTTAAACCTAGTGGTTAAATTCAATGACTTAACATAATTGTTAAACCTAATGGTGAAATTCAATGATTTAAAGTAATGGCTAAACCTAATGGCTACATTTAATGATTTAAAATAATAACTAAACCTAATGGCTAGACTCAATGATTTAAAGTAATGGTTAAACCTAATGGTTATATTCAATAATTTAAAGTAATGGTTAAACCTAGTGGCTAAACTCAATGATTTAAAGTAACGATTAAACCTAGTGGCTAAACTCAATGATTTAAAATAACGATTAAACATAGTGGTTAAATTCAATGATTTAAAGTAATGGTTAAACCTAATGACTAAACTCAGTAACTTAAAATAATGGCTAAACTTAGTGATTTAAAATAATGATTAAACTTAGTGGTTAAACTTAATGACTTAAAGTAATGGTTAAACATAATGGCTAAACCTAATTGAGAAACCTAAAAGCTAAATTTTATGGCTAAACATAGTGGTTAAACTTAATTCACAAATCTAATGGTTAAACCTAGTTGATAAACCTAAAAGCTAAATTTTATGGTTAAACATAGTGGTTAAATTTAATTCACGAATCTAATGGTTAAACCTAGTTGATAAACCTAAAAGCTAAATTTTATGGTTAAACATAGTGGTTAAACTTAATCCACAAATCTAATGGTTAAACCTAGTTGATAAACCTAAAAACTAAATTTTATGGTTAAACATAGTGGTTAAACTTAATTCACGAATCTAATGGTTAAACATACTCCATGGTTAAACTTAGGTTAAACCTAATGGCAAAATCTAGTGGCTAAACATAATGATTAAACTTTGGCTAAACATAGTTGTTAAACATAAGCTAACCTAAGTTAAACCTAGTGGGTAATTCCAATGGTTAAACATAGTGGCTAAACCTAGGTTATACTTAGTGGCTAGATTTAAACTATACCTATTGGCCAAATTTAATGGTTCAACTTAAACTAAACTTAGTGTTAAATTTAGTGGCCAAAAATAATGGCTAAATTTAAATTAAAGTTAATGTTAAAACTTAGTTAAAATTTGGATAAACTTAATGGGTAAATCTATTGGCTAAACATAATGGCTAAACCTAATTGTTACGCCTAATGCTTAAAATTTGATAGGTAAATGGGTGGATAGGAAAATAAATAATGTGTAGGTAGGTGGGTAGGTAAGTAAATAGGTCATACAAAGGTGAAAAATATATGCATGTATGTAAGTAGGTAGTTAAAAATGTATAAGTAGATAGGTGGGTGGGTGGGTGTAAGTAGATAAGTAATTAACTAAATAAATAGGTGGATGAATAGGTAGGAGGTAGATACATAGGGTAATAGACCATGTCATATTTGACCAAAAATCATTGGCCATTTTGACTACATGTTCAATTTGAATAAAGACCATATCATATTTGACTAAAGATCATTGGCCATTCTGACTACATGTTCAACTTGACTAAATACCATGTCATATTTGACTAAAGTTGTACAACTTGAATATGTGTATTTAATCAAATCAACCACTATAGTCAAATTGATCAATCAACAAATACATGTGTCATTCAAGCCCCTGGCCTTTAGTAAAAATGCACATGTCCATTAATCAAAAATGACAAGTTAGTTAATTTAAACTTCTTAAAAAACCATGAATTGTAGTAATGATTTTTAAATCGAATGGAATAACTATGTAATTCAGAATAAAAACCTTCACACCTATTTAGTTATCAACCACATGTAGAACTAATGGAAGCAATCACAATACTTGTTATTATTTGACAAACATAACCACTTAACCAATATGTTTGGCCAAATGTACTTATTATGGGAACTATTGAATGATTAACGTTCAAATTTCAAAACTAGGATAATCAATTGTAGTTCCGTAAGAGTACATGTTAACAACCAACGATAACATCTCTACTTGTTAACTTGCATGTCACCATTGCACTACTTATCTATGGTGGAGGTATGCCACCTCAATCACCAATAAAGGATAACTCACATCCATAACTAGGTGGAGGACTACTTGGAAGTTCGTTTAACAAAGTATCACTTGGAGGAAAAACACATGATCTTGACCCACCTTGAAGACTCCCATGGCCTAATCCACCTATAAAACTTTATGGATGGTGAACATTTGATCCAAGAATGTTCATGCCACCACAGTACCCACAGATTGCAATACAATTTGAACTAATTAATAAATTGTTGTCAAAAAGTTTCAATATCCCAACGTACATGAAGGATATTGACCTTAATGCTCACATCAAGAAGGCAATTGAAGCAAGCAAGGAAATTATGGAAGTGAACATTGTTAAGCTATTTAGTTTCACCTTGAGAGATAATATCTTAGAGTGGGGTGAAAACTTTGTACAAGATCATCCCAACTACATGTTCAAAGAATTAGAGCAAAAATTTTGTAAATTTTTTTAAATTGTGAATAATTATGAGGAAGTTTATATGCAATTGAAGAATTTATAACAAGAATTTGGCGAATGGGTAGAAATTTAACTATTAAAAACATTTGCTGAAACTTGCAAATTGTTTGCAAGTCAAAACCAATGATTTTTTCTTATTATTTTCAAAACAGGTTTAATTTGCAACGATACCTCAAATTGGCAACAAGTATGACAAGAAATACCCTCATTGAACATTTAAAAACTATAATAATATGTGAAGAAAGTGGACTAACTATAGTAAACGACAATGTTTTGTTAACCCAACCATAGGTTAAACCAGTAGCATAACCAATAGTCAACTATAGTATGGTTAAATAGTAATTAACATGTTCAAACTATGGAAAAACAGGTCATGCCAACATATCGTAACTGAAAGAAGGAAAAAGCAGTAGTATCTGTTGTATTAACCAAAACAACTAAACTTGTAGTTAAAATAACTACACAACCTATTAAACCAACTAATGTACCTTTATAATATCCATGCATTATAATGTTGTAATGTTTAACATTATGCACTAGATTGTCCTAAAAAAACTGAAGTCCAAAACATCTTTCATGCTAAAACAAACTCTTTTATTATAATAAGTTCAAAACCCTTTAAACCTAATATTGTACCAATTAATGTTGTTGTTGTTGTCACCACATGTAGTCAAGTACTAGAATAACATGTACTCAAAGAACATGAATCAGTGAAGGCAAAAATATCAACTAATTGGCAAACTGAAAAAGAAATGTGTGATTATTTTGTTCATATTATTAAAGAATTACAAGGTGGTGATTCTGGATCACAAGCACCCATTGATATGAATGGATTGTTTCATTCAAATTAGGTTAGTTTGCCAAAGATCACAAATCAACTAGTTATGGGCAAACAACCTATTCATTTACCTATACAAATAACATTCCAAAGAAGGTTTTGAAAGACATCAATGCTCAAGTTTTGGAAACCAAGTATATTATTAATTTGGGGTAACTTTTGAAGATTGTACCATGCATCAAGTAATACATTTTGAAATTAATTAAACCTATTCAACCAATACAACCTGAACCTATTCATCTTGAATCAACATGTGTAACAATCACATTGATCATTAGATGGCAATTTGATGCGCCCCTAAACTTCTTAAGAAACCCAAATGTGGGTCCCAAAATGAAACAACAAAAAAAAAATAAAAATTTGGGCACATTCCCTAATTTGCAACATTTCAAATGTAAGAAGGCGTGTTGGAGCTTTGGGATGGGACTAAGACAGACTCACAAACAAAAGTTCAAGATGAAATTAATCTACAAAACCAAGAAAAGAAGGCGATTAATGCAAGTTGAACGCAAGTGGTGTGGCAAACTTAGTAGGGACAACCTTAAGCACAAGCTTTACACAACCCGCAAACTTTTTAAGAGGAAGCACCACTCCCCTCCCTATGGTATACTCTATGACTCTCCGCGGGAGTTACATCCAAATGGCATTTTTTTCCTTGGACTCCCAAAATTAGGACTAATATTGTCCCAAGGTTTCGAACACGCATATCTTCCTCAAATCAACTTTTTGGAGCATGCAAGGGCACTATACTATGGCCTTCAAAAGGATCTTTCGAACGATGTATTGCATGCCCTAATTGGAAATCATTCAACCCTTACTCTAAGGGGATTTGTGGTTGGGAATCAAATTCCCAATTTGACTCCCATCCTTTCTTTTGATCATAACTCATGCATATCATATCTAAATGAACAATAGGAGGGCACTTTAGGCATCTACACTTCTAGAACTTTCAATGGTATCCCAAGGTCCCAATTTGATGTTTGTTTACCTTTCTAACCAAGGCTATGAACATTCAAGACTCTCACATGAATGCAACTCTGAAAGTGGGAGTGCATTTGGGAGTCATTGGTTTCCATCCTTTGCACTCTCCCCCATTTGCAAAAGTGTGTTTCACACCAAAACACATTCTTTTGGCCTCATGGGCCCTTGCACTCCACATTTAGTCACAAACCCAATGTTAAGGTTGTGACACTTTCCCTCATTAAAAAAAGATGTCAATGTCTTCATTGACCCTTCAAATTTTCATGCTTTCTTTGCATAACAATATTGTCACCAAGCTTGGATTTATCTTGAACATTTAGTCTCCCATGCAATTGTTTTCCTTTGTTCCATGGCCATCAATTACCAACTTTTTGTGGCAAGACATTGCCTTAAACTAGCTTAAGCATCACCAAGTTTCCAACATTGTCTTAGTAAGTTCAAGAGGGGCCCATGGAAAACCCTTAACCCTTACTTTGTCAAAAGACTTAAACTAGCCTAATTAACAAAACCCTCATTTGGGAGGCAATTATTTAATCCTTCCCCTCATAAGGAACTTAAGCCAAGTCTAATATTAACCTAAGTTACTTGACATGACTCCTTTCCCAACCTTGCGCCTTGATCACAACAATCAAGCCTAACTAAAGGTATGCATATCAAGGTACGAGACTCTTTTCTAGGGCTTTGCAAAACCCAAATCCCAAGCTACATAATTATAATACATGCATGGGGTCATGATTTCCCACGTCATCCACCACTACCAACCAACCTTTTGGGATGCACTTTGAACATGTGTGTGTCCCCACAAGTTCACCTTGCTTGCCTCTTCTTTTGGGGCCAAAATTTCTTTTAATCTCAAAATGGGTGTTCGATTTTGATTTGAACTTACGCAAGGAAATTCCATTTTTCCCATGCCACTTCTACGATTCTTTTCTAGTAATACTCATTATGTTCACAATGTAATATTTTGGAAGTTTTTAGCCTTTATTTCACTAGCAACTTGATGTGGTACATTTGTGCAATTTCCTCCTCCACTAAAAGGAAGTTGATGTCCTCATCACAATGTACATTTCCTTTGCTTCTTTGTTAGTCTATTGTGGAATTCTTATATGGCTTCTTGGGCATGCTCCATGCCTAATGCATTTACCCAAGATGCCTTTATCATATGATATATTTTCCACTTGACTAAATATTCCTATTCCCACCCCTTAATTGCCTTGATTTGAGCAAAACCTCCACTTGAAACCCATGTTCATTATTAATGAAGTTGGGTGGAGACCTTGAGTTGTACTTTCAATTAAGCCTTGAGGCATCACAAATGACCAATTTCAAAAATGAAAAATGAAAAATGGGATGAACCTTAAGGTTTTTCTAGTAATTCCAATTGTAAATGTTAAGAAATTTCTTTTCCAACATTTTGAATGGACTTGCATATGGGCATAAAAATTTGTGGCTCAAACCTTATAGTAACCAAAAACTTTTGATGTTCAACCACATTTCATCCCTTGTTCAAAATTCACCTCATGTTGAAACTTGTTTGCAAAATCCTTTTACAATTTTTGTGCCTTTTCAAGATTGGCCTTGACCCTCTCCCATAAGTGTTGCCTCTTTTCATCAAGTTGCGTGACCATTGGCACTTCTTCACTTGCATCCTATGAGAGTTGCCCATTTGTAACCCAAGTTGTAGGCACAATTGGTGACTTGATTGTCACCATTTGAAAAGGTGTGGCCCTATTGCCAAATGTTCCAAATTGTTGTAGCAAAATTTGGCCAACTCCAAATGGTCCACCCAATTTGTTGATTTGTCGCCATAATTTTTTTAAAGAATTGTTGGATAACCAAGTTCACCCTCTTAGTTTGCCCATTCGTTTGGGGTCAGAATGAGGTGTTCATCTTGATCTCTGACTGCATGTGCTTCCACAAGGCTTGCTAAAACTTACTTGTGAACTTGGGATTTCAATTCGACATAATGTCCTTGGGGAGGCCACGATGCTTGAACACATGCATGAAAAACAACCTTCCCGTTTCTTGGGCCATGGCACATTAGAAAAGTCTTGAAGTGTAAATGCCTAAAGTGCCCTCCCATTATTCATTTAGATATGATATGCATGAGTTATGATTTAAAAAAAGAGGACGGGAATCAAATTGGGAATTTGACTCCAAACCACAAATCCTTTCAAAGCAAGGGTCAAATGATCTCCAAATAAGGCATCCAATACATAGTTGGAATTTTTTTTTGAAGGCTATAATATGGTACCTTCACATGCTCCAAAAAGACTTGATTTGAAGAAGATATGAGCGTCCAAAGTTTCAAGACAAAAAGAATCCTAATTTTGGGACTTCTATTTAGGAGTCTTTGGAAAAAAATGCCATTTGAATGTAATTCATGTCGAGAGTCACAAAGTATACTATAAGGAAGGGAGTGGTGCCTCCTTCCAAAGGTTGCGGGCCATGTAAAGCTTGTGCTTGAAGTTGTCCCTACTAAGTCCGTCGCACCATTTGCATTCAACTTGCATTAATTGCATTTTTTTTTAGGTTTTGCAGGTTGATTTCATTTTGAACTTTTGCTTGTGAATTTGTCCTAATCCCATCCTAGAATTCCAACATGCCCTCTTACACTTGAAGTGTTTTGAGTTAGGGAACATGCCTAAATCTTTTTTTTTTCTATTGTTTCATTTTGGGACGCACATTTGGGTCTCTTAAGAAGTTTGGGGGTGCATCATGGTTATTCAAGTTCAAGTTGGTAAAAAGTTTATTAATGATGTGCTTCCTAATGGTGGTTATGGAATAAATATCATTATCAAAAAATTAACAATATAACTAAATTTGTCTAAGCTTGATCCAACACTTTATAATCTTTTGATGGCAAATCAAACCATAGCCAAACCACTTGGTCTTATTAGGGATTTGAAGACATTTGTCCATGGTATACCCTATATAGTCACTTTCACTGTCATGAATAATAACGTTCTAAATTTTAATTATTCAATGATGTTAAGGCATCATTGGTTGAAAGATGCAAAAGTATCCCATGATTGGGGAACCAATATTGTTATCATAGACAGAACAAATCTAGTAAAAACCATACTTATTATTAAGAAATTAGGTGTTCAAACCAAAAGACCAAAAGTTTTAATGTGTTATGATTTCCATTATGGAATATCTAATGAAAAAGAAGATATTATGTTTGTTAAATAACTAAATCTATTTTCAGTAAGGACCATGGTAGTACCTAGTACTACTCGAATTAAACCGGTTTCCAAATAAACCACATATTAGACATTGGCATAGTATAACAAGTGCCAAAAACACTTATTGAACTGGTATGTGTTTTACTTGTTAATTTAGTTATACCAATTTGTTATTATCAAACAACACTTACTTGAGACCTTTTTCCATCTAGAAGTTGTAGAAATGATCATCATGAAACACCCATTTAAAAGCAATTTCAAGATTTAACCATAGCCTATCCATTATAATTAAGGAGGAGCAATTGACTAAAATCAATTTGGGCACCACGGAGAATGTGCAACATGTGAAAATGACTGCTTCATTTAAATCAATTGTCACTGAACAATTGATTAAACTACTAAAGAAATTCAAGGACATTTTTGTTTAGACATATATACAAAAACCTAAAGGGTATTCCATCAAAGATTATTCAACAAAGGATTGAACTTGACATTATAGTACCACATGTTCACCAAGTGAGATATTAGTTGTATTTTAACATGTAGCCATTGTCAAACACATTGACAAGCTATTTATTGCTGATTTTTTCAAAATGATTAAGAATGCAACTTGGTTATCATCTATAGTGGTTGTACCTAAGAAAAATGGAAAACTATAAATCTAGGTAGATTTTGAGAAGCTCAATGCAACCATTAAAAATGATCCTTACCCATTGCCTTTCACTAATGAAATTATAAACATTATAGCCAAGCATGAGGTGTATACCTTTTCAGATGGGTTTTTTGGGTATCACCAAGTCTTAATTGCACCAGAAGACCAACATAAAATTGCCTTTGTGACATATTGGGGGGCTTTTGTGTGTCTTGTGATGTATTTTGGAATCAAGAATGGACCTCCTACTTATCAAAAGGTAGTCATTAAAACATTATGTGAATACATCGATGTGTTCATAAAGACTTTTTTATATGACTTTACAATTTTTAGTGATTGGTCTACTCGCCTTGAGAAGCTAAGAAAATGTTTTTTTAAATGTAGAGAATTTAGTATTAGTTTGAACCCAGACAAGTGTGCATCCATTGATGGTTTTTTCAAGAATTGTTTAGGTTTCATAGTATTTAAAAAGGCAAAGTCGTGGGTCCTAAGAAAGTGGGAGCCTTAGTGAATATGCTAATGCCTACACTCCTTAGGAATTACATGTGTTCAATGGGATGGCATAATTCTACATGTGTTCCATCAAACACTTTGCTTCAATTATGTCACCTATTCATTAACATCACAAATACGTGAATATGTGATGTTCATGAATATTGTCAAACCTGTGATTTGTGTCAATGAACATGTAACATGTTGGCACAAAATATGGCCGAGTTGATTACTACTTTGCCTATGGAACCTTTTTAAAAATGGGGATTGGACTTCATTAGACCCATCAAACTAACGAATCGTTACTATGGGAATTGGTATATCTAAGTTTCTATTGATTACGCAACTAAATGGATGGAAGTAAAAGCTTTGTGCACCAATATAACCGATGTTATTGCAAAGTTATTGTATGGCCACATTTTCACTTAGTTTGCAATCCATTCATCATTGTAATTGATCAAGGTACCCATTTCATTAATGATGTTATTCATTATCTAACTAACCATTTTATCCAAATACTTACCAACTTTATATTATTGTATATTATCCATAGGGAAATAAACTCTACTAACAAAATATTTGGAACATTATTCAAAAAACTAGTGAATGAAAACCTAGGATGAGTACATGTCCACATTTTTAATTTCCTATAGAACCGCTTCCTTATGTTTGAACAAGGTGTCCCTCTTCATCCTTGATGTGGCTATCTAGAGATATGGTTGTAAACTTGCTTGAAAGAAAATGGTCAGCAAATTATCACTTGCTTAATGTTGAAGGCAATTTGTTAATTTTAGTATATGTTCATAATATATTTATAGCTTTTTGTCTCCACCTGGCTTTACCACTTGTAATGCCATGTACACTTGTTCATTCATTTGCACTTTTTGGTAACACTTATAAAACACAACCTCCAACTTTTCAAATCTACAAACTAGATGGCTTTCATAAAATTCTCTCCCCATTCGGATATGGCATCATGAAGTGTAAAACAAAATTGATTAACGATATCAACATCATTCTTTTCTCCATTGGCCTAAATGGTCTTGCAAAAAATGCATACATTAGCATTGAGATTCGTTCATGTAATGTAAATGGGGTAGGGTAATGATTTCTTATTCAATGGAAGATTTGGTGCTATAGGGGGTTAGACAATATACCATGAAGGGTACCACAAATTCCAGGTAGGCCCTATCCATGGCCTTGTTGGTCTTATAACGTATGGGCTTGGATTTTGGTCTCTCCAATGTCCATTATCACCACCTTCTGGAGGACCACTACCGCCACCTCTTTGAAGACCGCTACCCCCACTTCCTAAAGGTCCAATATCACCACCTCTTAGAAGCTCGTTACCACCTCCACCAAAAGGTCCACCACTGCCATTGTTGATAAGTATAGTCTATCCACAAGTTAGCAATCTACCAACATCTACAATCAAGGATGGTATAAACCCCTTCAGTCATGATTGGTTTTTTGATATGAACGATTTGTGACATTCTAGGGTTGTGTTTTCTTTCGGAATAGTCCTCATCCTCATTTGAGGGTTCCTCACAATTTGTTACAATCCTTGCTTATGTAATTCCCAAAATTGGTTTTGTTAATGTTGTGGGGTTAGTTAAGGGATTGAACATAAGAAGCCACATTATAGGAACACTCCTTATGGCCACGTAACCATAATAAAAATATGGTGTATAAGGTCCATCATGAGGATACATTGAATTTGGAAAACCTATTGGATTTTGTTCCATGACATTTTCAATAAGTGGAACAGAGATAGGTAGAATAACTAGTTCTTTACTACATTTGGTAGTTTTGAAGGATAAACCAGATTCAAAATATTTGGAACTTGACTTTGAACATGTAATGATATTGAATACAATTTATGTTCCATCATTACTATGTGTGCACGCAAAACACTACTAGACCAATAAGGATAATTGTTTGTTTAGTGACCCAAATTTTAACAAAAGTACAAGTTGAAAACGCATGAGGAGAAGCACGAATGTTAAAAAAATAGTTACTAGAATTTCCTAATGGAACTATTTTTCATCCCAAATATTCATGCTCAAGGATTGCACACTTTATACCTCATCAAAAAGCTCCTTCCCCGGAAATTGACACAATTCATCAATTTGTTTCTAGAATTGATTAATTTCACTCTCTTTGGCATGTGGACTTGTCACAATGGTTTTATGGTAGCAAATTAGTTCATGTGGAATTTTTTATTCGATTTTAATGCATCGCAATTTCAATGGATGGTTTCTGATAAGTTGTAAGTTTATGATTCAATATTTTTGATATTGTCCTTTAATTTTTTTGCTCCCCATTATGAAAGGTCATAGCCTCTTCTAGGTCGATCTTGGGTTACTCTAGTCACTTCGGGTTACTTACATGGCCTATTTCAGCATTTTTTTACAAAATCTACTCCATTTTTTCTTCATATTTCTAGTCAACATTGCTGGGATACTATAATTCATTGCAAAAAACTTATAATCTATAGGTTATTTTGATTTTTGATTTTTATTTGTTAAACAACAATAATAATAAATCTGCAGTTTGTTTTGGTATAATCAAATAACTCTAACTAAAATTTGTGCAAATAAAAATGATAAAGAACCAAAAATTTTGAATTCAATATCCATGGTATGGTCACCAAGTGTTAAGGCCACATGGTGAACTATTGGCATAGTTATGACATTCTTGGTGCGAGAATGTTATGGAAGCCCAAAGAAGCAAGAATTTTAAAGAATTTTAATGTGCAAAATGAAGAATGTCATCACTAGGACTATTGGGTTTTGAAAGAAATAAAATAAGGGAACATAATATAAAATCTTATTATTTTCCTTAAATAAACAAAAAACTTCAACACAAAAAGGATTGTCCAATCTCAGTAGGGCAACTTCATAATTTTTTTATAAAAACAAAACAAAAACAAACATGCAAGGAAGAATACTTGCATATAGAAAGTCAAAATATTTCAAACATATAAAAAAAGACAACTACACATAAAACTTTATGTACAAAAGCATGGCAAGAAAAAAATATTTTTAGTTCATAAAATATTTTCTTATATAGTCCCTAAAAGGTTAGAACCTTAAGTACTTCCAAGAAAGAAATCAGAAATGGTGGAACAAGCAGTTAACTTAATCCCCAAAAAAATTGGTCTTAAATATACACAATGTAAACTAGTAGTACAAATTTGTTTCGGTAAAAAGGTTTTTGGTAGAGTAAATTCGGTAAGGAAAATTTGGTAAGGAAAATTTGGTTTCGATAAAATACTAGTAAAATATTGGTTTCGATAAAATCTACTTTCGACAAAACCAATCTCAACTAGTATTGTAGGAATTTCATCATTCCTTATAGATATTGGATATCTAGCTGTAATCACAGGCATATATCTAATTGGGTATGTAGCCATCACATGAACACCTTGGACCCCATCAATAACCGTTGTGAAAAAATACAATATTGGTATTCCATGAATTGGTATGCCATTACATTTTAACGTTGTGGTATTTGGTAATGTTCTATTCCTTAATCTAGGCATAGACTTTGTACTTCTGAAAGTTGTAAGTTTTGTGTTGCTTAGAGCATGATGGTTGGCAATCATCTTAATTCTTTCTAGTGCAAAATGACATGGTCTAGTGATTCAGGGTATTTTACCCTCAAAAGGTGTCCTCTGTACATCACCCTTGTACTAGTGTTTTGTAGATATATGTAGTTCTATAGTGTGTTGTTACCACAATTTGCAGAATGACCAACAAATTATGATCATCTTTTAGATTTTGGTGGTTTTGTGCTTGGATATGGAAATTATTGATCATTGCATCTCATACATCTTGCTTAATGAACAAATAATTTATAAGTGAATGATCTTCTTGTCTATAGAAACTACAACGATTGTTTGTGAGTTTGTAGTGCCAATATGTGCTTTGACCATATCTACTCCAAAGTTGTTTTCCTAGTAATAATATGGGTTAACAATTGTGTCTGATCCATGACTCATTGGTTTGCATTACATTAACCTTGTTCACTTGTTGTATTTTGATAATAACCACCATCATTGGTGGAATGTTGTGTTCAACTTTGTTTTCCAATTTGGTTCAATACACTAATATTTAATTATGAAAACAATCCTTTAGATCCTCGGTTTATAGTATAATCTTAACATATTGTGATAATACTTGTTCAACTTCATTGTTGTCCAAGTCTTCATCCCACTCTTCACGATTGTGACAGTACTAAAGTGAAGCAAATTGCCAAGCAAAGCCTCTGTCTATAGATCTTTTCCATACTTCTTTATATTTCTTGATGCATATGTAGTATTTATTTGGATTTGTACAAGTTACCATGTATTTGGGTTGACAAATTCATCTATGTTCTTTCTTATTCCTTTCGTTGCAAACTTTCAAGGGTAACCCTAATTGCATTGTCTCCCCATCCTTCTAGTTTAACATTTAGAGTTTTACCCTCATTAGCAACCTCATTTGGACACTAGGTTGCTTCATTGCTCTGCTAGTGAATGTTTATCAAAGTTCCATAATTGCTATTGATGACATCCTTTACCCCCTAGTGATGACATTCTTCATTTTGCACATTAAAATTCTTTAAAATTCTTCATTTAGCACCTTGTCATAACATTCTTTACCCGCGAATGTTTACCAAATTACACTGGTTGATCTATAAAATT
>Ga0116228_10001352_pt1 | contig 20293 bp, 17 predicted proteins | sample S1TSphfallax_2_FD_89694 | JGI IMG/M metagenome (GOLD analysis project Ga0116228, IMG submission 89694) | Host-associated microbial communities from peat moss isolated from Minnesota, USA - S1T2_Fc - Sphagnum fallax MG | ecosystem: Host-associated > Plants > Peat moss > Unclassified | place...
AAATCCAGCCGCCACAAAAGCGGTGTCGCCTTGCGTTTCCCCCGCGTCTCCCGCCTACGCTGGGACAAGCCAGCGTCGGAAGCCGATCATTTGACAACCCTGTTGCAAAGGCTCCCTTAAAGAGCAAAAGTTTTTTTGGTTCTTTTTTTTCAAAAAAAGAACGTCTTCTTCTCTCACGATTTATCAACGCCGATGGTGCCACGATACGTCGTGCTTCCACCATCCACCATGCCCCCCGCGACCCTCGGCGCCAAAATCGTTGCTTTCGCGCTAGCCCAGCAAGGCCGCCAGGTGGGCGACGGCGAGTGCTACGATCTGGCCGACCAGGCCCTGCGCCGCGCCGGCGCAAAATCCGCCCCTGCCTACGGCGCCATTACGCCGGGCGGCGATTACATCTGGGGCGATCCCGTCGATTTGGCGGACGCGCAGCCTGGCGACATCGTCCAGTTCCGCGGCTTCACGATCCGCACCACCGTCACGGAATCCGCCTGGCGCCGCGGCGGCGCCGAACGCTGGGAGATCGACACGCGCGACCACCACACCGCCATTGTCGAGCGCAATCTCGGCCGTGCGCTCGTGCTGCTGGAACAGAATGTCGAGCCCGCGCTGGTTGTGCAACGCACGCTGGTCCCGGTCAGGTCCGGCACCTGGGAAGGCGCGCCGGACGGCACGCCGGCCGACGCCACCACCAATGTCCAGGTCGCCGGCATGGCGCTGGTCTATCGCCCGCAGCAAGCACCGCGCCGCTAGGCGCGCTGGCCCGACCGGTCTAAACCCGGCCATGCCTCCGAAAAAACCCAGCACGCCGCGCACGGGTGCCGTGAATTTGCGCACCGCCCGCGGCCGCTCCACCTCGCAGCAACTCTGGCTGCGCCGTCAGCTCAACGACCCTTATGTCGCCGCCGCCCGCGCACAGGGCTACCGCTCCCGCGCCGCGTTCAAACTGATCGAGCTGGACGAAAAATTCCACATCATCCAACCCCGCGCGCTGGTGGTGGATCTCGGTGCGGCCCCCGGCGGCTGGACGCAGGTGGCGCTGCAGCGCGGCGCCGCCCGCGTCGTCGGGCTCGACCTGCTGGCGATCGACGAAATCGCCGGCGCCGACCTGCTGCAAGGCGACTTCACCGACCCGGCCATGCCGGAGCGCCTGGCGTCCCTGCTCGGCGCGAAGGTGGACCTGGTTTTGTCCGACATGGCGCCGAACACCACCGGCCACACGCCCACCGACCATTTGCGTATCATGGGCCTCGCCGAACTGGCGCTCGATTTCGCCGCCGGCGTGCTCGCTCCGGGCGGTGCCTTCGTCGCCAAATTGTTCCAGGGCGGCTCGGAGCGCCAGATGCTCAGCATCCTGAAACAGAAATTCGCTGCCGTGCGCCACGCCAAACCGCCCGCCAGCCGCAAGGAAAGCAGCGAGCTTTATGTCGTCGCCACCGGCTTCCGGGATTGACCCTGGTCGTCGCCTACGTCGTCGACCCCAGCGGCGTCCTCTGGCATTTCGCCCAGGACCGTGATGGGACGAAGTAAGGAACGCCTTCTTTTTTGAAACAGTTTATATTGAGCCTGGCGGCGCTTGAAAAGGACGTTGGCAGCGCAAGGTGACAGCCGCGCCAGAGCAAAAGTGTTTTGGTTCTTGTTTTCAAAAAAGAACACTGCCTTTTATTCCACCTCAATTTTCGCCGCTTCTTCCGCCACCAGCTCCTTCTTCGACAATTTCCCGATCAACGTCTTCGGCAATGTCGCGCGGATCTCGACCGCCTTCGGCATCTCGATCTTGCTGACATAGCCGCCCAGAAACGCCAGCAGCTCGGCCGGCGTCGCCGCTGCACCGTCCTTCAGCGTCACGAACGCTTTCGGCGCCTGGCCGCGATAGGCGTCGGCGACGCCAATCACCACCGCATCCTGCACCGCCGGATGCTGGTACAGCGCCTCCTCCAGCACGCGCGGATAAACGTTGTAGCCGCCGGCAATGATCACGTCCTTGATCCGATCGACCAGAAACAGATAGCCGTCATCGTCCACATAGCCGATATCGCCGGTGCGCAGCGCACCATCCGCCGTCACGGCAGCCGTCTCGGCCGCGCGGTTCCAATAGCCGCGCATCACCTGCGGCCCGCGAATGCAAATCTCGCCGCGCGCGCCGGGCTCCAGCACGCGGCCAGGGGCCTCGGGGTCGCGGATTTCCACCACCGTGCCCGCCACCGGCACGCCCACGGAACCGTTCTTGTAGCGACCGCCCGGCGGCGTGAACGTCACCACCGGACTCGTTTCGCTGAGCCCATAGCCTTCCATCAGTTCGCAGCCGGTCAGCGCCATGAATTTCTGCCGCGTCTCCACCGGCAGCGGCGCCCCGCCGCTGATACATAACCGGATCGACCCCAGCGACATTTTCTGCTTGGCCGCCGCCGCCAGCAGCGCCGTATAGATCGTCGGCACCGCCGGAAACATGGTCGGCCGCGTGCGCGCGATCGTCGCCAGCACATCGCGCAACTCGAACCGCGGCAGCAGGATCATCAAGGATGCGGTATCCACCGCCACATTCATCACCGTCGTCATCGCGAACACATGAAACAGCGGCAGCACGCCCAGCACGCGATTTCGCCCCGCCATGCCCATGCCGGCCACCACCTGCGCGCAATTGCAGGTAATGTTCGCGTGCGTCAGCGCGGCCGCCTTCGGCGTGCCGGTCGTGCCGCCGGTATATTGCAACACGGCAACATCATCCACGTCCACCACAACCGGCGCCGGCCGCCCGTCATTGCGCATCAGATCGGCATAGCGCAGCGTGATGTCGTCGCGCGCCGGCGTCACGCTGTCGCGCCGGCGCAGCCACGGATACAGCACGCCTTTCAACAGCGGCAGCGCGCCTGCCATTGGGCACACCACCAGTTTTTTCAACCCCGTCTGCGCCGCCACCCGCGCCAGCTTCGGATAGATCACCGCCAGATCGATCGTGATCATGATTTCGGTGCCCGAATCACCGATCGCGAACGCAAGCTCGCGCTCGACATAAAGCGGGTTGTAATTCACCACGATCCCGCCGGCGCGCAGCACGGCAAAGTAGAACATCACCGCATACGGCGTGTTCGGCAGGCACAGCCCCACCCGTGTGCCGTGCACCACGCCGATCCGTTGCAATCCCGCGGCTGCCCGATCCACGCGCGTATCGAGCGCGCCATAGCGCCACACCCGGCCCATGAAGTCGATCGCCGGCGCGCGCCGGTGGTCGCGCGCGGCGGCGCGCAAAAGATCATCGATCCGCCGGGCAGCCCCGGCGATATCGAATGCGGTGCCGGCGCGTGCAGTCATGTCGATATGGTCACGTCAACATGGTCATTTGGGCGGCGGCACGATCGTCACGGACATGTTCAACGTCGTATATCCTGGCTTGCCGCGCACCTCCAGATGCACAACGAAACTATCATGCCCGATAAATCCCACCGAGGGAACAAATTCCACGCTGGTGCTGCCATTATATTTGATCACCCGCGGGGTGCCGTGCTCGGGCAGCACCGGCACCAGCGGCGCATCATAAGGCTGGCCGCTCGCCGCGGTCAGCGCGGTGGCGCAGTAGCCGCCCTCGTTGCTGACCGTCATGGCCACCGTGGCGCTGCCGCCATCCGTCACCTTGAACGGTGTCACGTCGCACAGGCGAGCGGCGGCCGGCCCGATATGATAGGGCAGGGGGGGCGGCGGCGGCGGCGGCGGCGGTGGCGGCGGCTTCTCGCACCCCGCAAGGGCCACGGCCACGCCAAGGAAAATACCAATTCGAGCCTGCAAAACGGCCACTCCTGTATCAACGCCGGTGATGCCGCAGCCCTTAAACGCCGCCGCCGCGCCGGCCAAGGCCCCCCCCGCGCACACTGAACGGGTTGCCAGCACCACGCATTGCGGTGCTAGGTCTGATCAACCAAACACCGCACCACGCCGTTCCGGAGGTCCCGCATGAACACACGATTTGCCCTTCTGGCCGTCGCCGGCATGCTCGCCGTCACCGCGGCACCCGGCCGCGTGCGGCCGCACCACGAGGCAGCGCCCGACCCCTGCACCCAGCCGGACGACCGTGCGGCGTTCGACGTCATGAGCCTGAAAAGCGAGTTGACCGTCATCGCGCTGAACTGCCACGAGCAGGAGCGCTACAACAGCTTCATGCGCACCTATCAGCCTGCCATCGCGGCCGCCGACCACACGCTGGTCGGCTATTTCAAGCGCGTCTATGGCCGCAAATACCAAGCCGAACACGATGAATACATCACCAACCTCGCGGCGGTGGAGGAGCAGGAAGGCCTGAAATCCGGTACCGCCTATTGCGGCGCATTATCGGACATGTTCGACGAGGTGATGAGCCTGCACGACGCCTCGGAACTGGCGGATTTCGGCAATAGCCAGGCGTTGGCGCAGCCGGTGCCCTTCACCAAATGCTCCACCGTGGTGGCGGCGAAACCGACGCCCGCGAAGCGGCGGACAAAGCGCAAATCAGCTTGAAGAAGGGACGTGTTCGTTTTTTAAAAAAAGAACCAAATAGATTATATTGGGTCCAACGGCACTTAAGAAGGACGATGGCAGCGGCAGGTAACGACAGCGCCAGAGCAAAAGTTTTTTGCTTCTTTTTTCAAAAAAAGAAGGAATTTTTCTTTTTAGAAGACCCAGTTCCACGCCCGGCTGAAGAACCCCGGCCGCGGGCTGTTTTCATGCGACGTCTCGCCCACGACCGCGTCGGTGCGCACCAGCTCGTTCCAGCTCGTCTCATACCAGGGGCTGCCCGGATAATTGTAGGCCAGCACCGACGCCGTGCGCTTGGCCTCACCCACCATGCCGAGCTTCAGATAGATTTCAGTCAGCCGCGCCAGCGCCTCGGGCGTATGGTTGGTGGTCTGGAAATTATCCACCACGCGCTGGTAGCGGCCGATCGCGGCCGCATACAGGTTCTGCTTTTCGTAATAGCGGCCGATCGCCATTTCCTTGCCGGCCAGATGGTCGCGGCATAAATCGATCTTCAGCCGCGCATCGCGGGCATAGGCGCTGTCCGGGAAGCGGTTGACCACTTCCTGCAGCGCCGCGAGCGCCTCGGTCGTGCCCTTCTGGTCGCGCGAAATGTCGGCGATCTGCTCGTAGAAGCACAGCGCCCGCAGATAATAGGCGTAGGCGACGTCCTTGCTGGTCGGGTGCAGCTGGATGAAGCGATCGAGCTGCCCGACCGCCTCGGTATAGTTGTTGCGGCGGTACTCGGTATAGCCCTCCATCAACTGCGCGTTGGTGGCCCAGGGACTGTAGGGGTAATTCTGCTGGATCGCGTCGAAATGCTTGACCGCGGTGGAATAGCTCTCCTTGCGCAGCGCATCGACGCCGTTGGTGTAGAGCAGGTCCGGCGGCAGTTCGTCGAGCCGCAGTTCGGGCTCGTCATTGCTCTTGCCCCCCCACGGCCAGAGCGACTTGATGGTCTGGCAGCCGGAGAGCAGCAGAATCGCGGCAAGCGCGGTGACGGCGGAGCGGGGCAGGGTCATGCGGCGCTGCTTACACCAGAGGGCACGTGGCGCAAACGCGCGGGCGCGTAAGAAAGGCCTTCTTTTTTGAAAAAAAGAAGCAAAAAACTTTTGCTCTTACGCCTGCCCCACGATCCGACAAACCTGCCGCAGCACGGCTGCCCAATAGCAAAAGTTTTTTGGTTCTTTTTTTCAAAAAAGAACATTCTTTCGTTCCTGGTCTAAACCTTCTCCACCTGCCCGTATTCCAACTCCACCGGCGTCGACCGCCCGAAGATCGAGACCGACACTTTCACGCGGCCTTTCTCCTCGTCCACTTCCTCCACCGTACCGTTGAAGCTGGTGAACGGACCGTCGGCGACGCGCACCTGTTCGCCGATTTCGAAGATGACGCTGGGGCGCGGACGTTCCACGCCCTCCTGCGTCTGCTTCATGATGCGGTCGGCCTCGGCCTCGGAAATCGGCGTCGGCCGGGTCTTGGTGCCGAGGAAGCCGGTGACCTTTGGCGTGTTCTTCACCAGATGCCAGGCATCGTCGGTCAGCTCCATCTTCACCAGCACGTAGCCGGGGAAGAATTTGCGCTCGGAGTTCACCTTCTGGCCGCGGCGGACCTCGACCACTTCCTCGGCCGGGACCAGGATTTCGTCGAAATGGTCGGCCAGGCCCTTCTGGGCGGCCTGTTCCTTGATGCCCTGGGCGATCTTTTTCTCGAACCCGGAATACACGTGCACAACATACCAGCGCTTTGCCATCGCGATGCTCCTCAGGCCGCGCCGGCGAACAGCGCGCGGACGCCGAAGCCGATCACCTGGTCGACGGCCAGGAAGAACACCGCGACCAGCGTGGCCATCACCAGCACCATGCCGGTGGTGAGCAGGGTCTCGCGGCGGGACGGCCAGGTGACGCGGCTGGCCTCGACGCGCACGTCACGAAGGAATTTGATCGGGGCGAACGCCAAGTCGGTAACTCTCTAAAGAAGAAGGTGGGCCTAAGGGTATGAAGTGGCAGGGGTGGAGGGTCTCGAACCCCCAGCCTCCGGTTTTGGAGACCGGCGCTCTAGCCAATTGAGCTACACCCCTCGCGCGGGCGCGACGGCTATCAAGGCGCCGTATCAAGAGGGTCGGACGCCGGAAGTCAAGCGTAAGGGCGGAGGGCCGATGGCCGTAGGGCGAGGCGCGAAGCGAGGTCCGCCTCGTGTTCGAAAGGCGAGGCGGATCGCGCTGCGCTCGTCCGCCCTACCGTACATGGAAGATGGACACGACGGCTTCGCCGTCCACCAGCTCCGCCTTGCGCCAGCCGCCGCGGTCGTTCAGCCCCACCCAGCGCCGCTCCTCGGTCCGGTAATGCCAGTCCTTGTCGCGCTGGAAGAAGATCTGCAGCCCCTGGCCCTCCAGGATGTTGACGATGCTGTTGTCGTGCGAATTGCGCTCATCGAAGTCGGTCGAGGCGCGCTGGCCCATCTCCGAGTAGATCTCGTTCAGCTCCAGCAGCAGCCGGTTCGCCTCCGGCGGCAGCGCCTCCGCCTTCAGGCCGATCCGCACCGCTTCGCGCAGCGTGATCGGATACGAGTGCGACGGGTAGCCGGCGTTCAGCGTGTTGCTGATCTCCGCCGCCCGCGTCTCGTCCGGCATATGGTAGGACAGGATTTCGGTGCAGATGCGCGTGGAGAGCGCGCTGGCGCGGTCCACCGCGCCGATCACCAGCGGATGCACATGGCCGAACAGCGGCGCATACGGGTTCGAGGTCGCGGTGCCCTCCTCCGCCTGCCACAACCGCACCACGCGATGCAGCTCGTCCTGGCTCACCCGCACCCGGTCATTGTCGCGATCGATGGGCGACAGATCATGCGTCAGCGACGTGTCGACCGCGGACAGATGCGCCAGCGGTCCCATCATGATGCAGTCCGCGCCCAGCGCCAGCATGGTCGCGGCACTGGCGCATTCCAGCGGGATCAGCACGGTGAGGCGGCCGACATGCTGGCGCAGCAGGTTGACCATCCGCAGCGACGCCTCGCCGGACCCGCCATCGGACTTGATGAACAAAGCCAGCCGGTCGACATGGCCGACATTCTGCATGATGCCATACAGGCCGATCACATCGTTGGCGCAGATGCCGCCGTCGAACGAGTTCCAGTAGGTGATGACCGGCTGGTCGAGCGAGGCCGCGAGTCGCGCCAGCACAGCCTGCGTGCGGGCAACCAGGACGGGCGGCTTTTTCAACGGGATCATGTCGGGCATGGGGACAGCCTGAAGGCAAAAGAAAAGAACCTGTTCTTTTTTGAAAAAAGAACCAAAAAACTTTTACCCGTTGCGGCCCGCATGCGGGTCAAAGGGGCCATGAATGCCAGACGCAACGCGCAAAAGTCTTGGTTCTTTTTTTCAAAAGAACACTTTCTTCTGCCGGTTGCCCCGCGCTCGACCGCGCTCTATCTGTGCGTCAGCGCGGGCGTAGCATAGTGGTAATGCTCCAGCCTTCCAAGCTGGCTAGGAGGGTTCGATTCCCTTCGCCCGCTCCAGCCCGCCGCGCATGCGGCACCGCAACATGCGGGTGTGTGGCGGCTTGGATACGGTCTCGCATGGGCGCGCGTGGGCTCGCTTGACGCTATTAGTGTGTCCACCCTAACGTTCTCGAACGGTCATCGGCGCGCCGGGTCCTGACTTTCGTGCCGACGACGGAGCAAAAAACCGCCCGGCCAGTAAGGCCGGCGCATAGGGGGGTAAACCATCGTGCATAAGCCTTGCTTTGCCGCGGCGACGCCGCGTCGGCTTTTCCTGCTCGCCGGCGTTGCTGTTGCCGGCCTCGTCGCAACACCGCCGGCACACGCGGTGGACTACACGGTCGGCGACTACCAGATCAGTCTCGACACGACCTTGTCATCCAGCGTCGCGGTCCGCACCTCGAACATCGATTACGGCTTCGTCGGTATCCCGAACGGTGGCACCTACGGCACCGCGAACGCCGACAATGGCGATCTGAACTTCAAACCGGGCAGTGTCGTCGGCGCGCAGCAGCGCATCACCGAGGAATTGCAGGTGAAGAACGGCGACACCGGCATCTTCGTGCGTGCCACCGGCTTCTATGATCCAGCCTACGACACCAACGTCGATGACCGCGCATTCCCGCTGAGCCGCGCCACGGTGCGCGACGTGGGCGAGGATCTGCGCCTGCTCGATGCGTATGTGTTCACGCGGCCGGATATTTTCGGCCATCCGGTGGATGTGCGCATCGGCAACCAGGCGCTGAACTGGGGCGAAAGCACGTTCGTGCAGTTCGGCCTCAATTCCATCACCCCGCTGGATGTGACAGCGCTGCATACGCCAGGCTCGGAACTGCGGACCGCGCTGCTGCCCATTCCGGCGATCGATCTGAAGACCGAAATCACTTCGGATACGACGATCGAAGGATTCTGGCAGCCGTACTGGACGCGGTTCAAGCTGGACCCGTCGGGCAGTTTCTTCGGCACCAGCGACGGCGTCGCCGACGGCGGCATGTTCAATAATTTCTTCAGCTTCTATCCAGACAATCTGAAATCGATCAACACCGCGAACCTGCTGCCGCAAGCCAATCCGTTCGGCGGATCGTTCCCCCGCAGTGTCGATCGCCACCCCACCAGCCTGGCGGAGTTCGGCATCGCGCTGCGCAAGACCGTTTCGCAACTGGACGATGCGGAGTTCGGCCTGTATTTCGAGAATTACAACAGCCGCACGCCGTTTGTTTCGCTTCGCACGGGCAGCGCCCATATCGGCGGCCTGCCCGGCGGTCTGAGCGTGTTGCCGGCGCAGAATTTCGCGCAATTGCTCGAATTGCTGCATCTGCCTGCGATCGTGTGGCCCAAAACCTATTCCAATACGGACTCGTATTTCGACGATTACCCGAGCGATATTCACATGGCCGGGTTCAGTTGGAACTTCAACGCGCCCGGCGGCATCGCCATTCAGGGCGAAGTCTCGCACCGCTTCAACCAGCCGATCCAGTTGTCGGGCGCGGATCTGGCACTCGCGGTCAATGCGCCGGCGATCTGCCGGCTGGCGACGAGCGCGCTGTTCGCGGCGGCGCTGGGGCCGTCCTGCGCCGCCGCGCACGCCGATCCCGTCATCGCCGCGACCGGCGGCGTCGCCGGGTTCAACAGCACGGTCGATGGCTGGGTGCGCAAGCCGGTTACGCAAATCCAGAGCACGGCGACGAAGCTGTTCGCGGCAATCCCGTCGCTCTACATCAACAGCATCGCGGTGATCGGCGAGCTCGGCTTCGACTATGTCAGCGATTTCGGCAATCGCGGCCTATACAACGCGTCCTATTCCACGTCCGACAACTCGGCGTTCACGCTGGCCGGCACGGTCGATACCAAACCGATACCCGGCACCAATTACAGCGTGGGCACGCTGTCGACCAAGGGGCTGACCACCGCGTTCTCGGGCGGCGGCACCGCGGCGGTCATCGTCGATATGCCCGATGTGCTGCCATACGGCATCGGCATGAAACCGCAGGTTTCGGTTGAATACGACTTTGTCGGCACCGCGCCGGTGGGCGTGAACGTGTGGCAGGAGAACACGGCCGCCGCGAGCATGGGCGTAACCTTCACCTACTTGCAGGCCTGGAGCCTGGGGGTGCAATACACCAACCACTTCCCGGTATTCGATGGCGGAAAATATTATGGGTTGATTGACCGGGACTTCGTATCCGCGTCGCTGAGCTACGAGTTTTAGGTTGGTGGGAGGTCGGGTTTTTGATGAGGCAAAAGGAAGGCCAGGGGCGTCACGCGAAGCGTGCCTTCGCACGACGCCCCTGGACCAAGCTGGGCACGTCACGCGAAGGCGTGCTGAGCACGTCACGCGAAGGCGTGCTGAGCATGACACGCGAAGGCGTGCTGAGCACGACAGCCCCAGACCCCCGCTCTCCTGGCATACGCGTTAAAAAGGCGGGGTCTGGGGACTTGTCCCGCGCCTGGTCCAGGGGCGTCGTGCGAAGGCACGCTTCGCGTGACGCCCCTGGCCTGCTTTTACTGGCCTGCCTTGCGGTCCTTCCGGCGGCAACTCCGCTCAACAGCACCGACACCGACCAACCCATCTGGCGCGCCATGCACGGCCTGCTCCTCGGCATCACCCGCGCCGGCGACCGGCTCGTCGCCGTCGGCAACGCCGGCGCCGTGCTGCTGTCCGACGATAACGGCGCCAGTTGGCGCGCCGCCAAAACACCCACCGACGAATTGCTTACCGGCGTGCTGTTTCCCGCCCCGCGCGAAGGCTGGGCGATCGGCCAGGACGAAACCGTGCTGCACAGCACCGACGCCGGCGAGACCTGGACCCAGCAGCACGTCGCCGCCACGTCCGACCAGTCGCTGTTCAGCATCGCCGCGGTCACCCCGCCGCATCTGATCGCCACCGGCGCCTACGACCTGGTGCTCGAAACCCAGGACGGCAGCGCCTGGCAGGAAAACAAAATCCCCGACCTGGACGACGATTATCACCTGAATTGCGCCGTGGCGCGCGGCGACGACGTGCTGGTCACCGGCGAATCCGGCCACGCGTTCGTCCGTCACGCCGGCGCCTGGAGTGCGCTCAAGTTGCCTTATGACGGCTCGCAATTCGCCTGCCTGCTCGGCCGCGACGGCAGCTTCTACAGCTTTGGCCTGCGCGGCAGCGCCTATCGGATCCAGCCCGGATCGACCAACTGGGCGAAAATCGATCTGGGCGGCGACCAATCGACCTATGGCGCGGCGATGCTGGCGGACGGGCGCATGGCGCTGGTGGGCGCCAACGGCGCGGTGCGGCTGCTGGATCCCGCCACCGGCACGGTGAAAAAATTGCCGCAGGTCGGCGAGGTGACGCTGTCGGCCGTGGCGGAGGGCAGCATGGACCACATCGTCGTGGTCGGCGATGACGGGCTGCATATCATCGATATAAATGCGGCCGCGGCGGAGGCGGCACCATGATCCGGCTGCTGGATGCAATGCTGTTCGGCCACCGGCGCAAGGTGCTGATCCTGTTCGCGCTGATCACGCTCGGGCTCGGCTATTTCGCGGTAAAAGTCCATCCGGACGCGGGGTTCGACAAGCTGCTGCCGACGCATAATGCGTATATCGATACGTACAAGCGCACGCAGGAGAAATTCGGCGGCGGCAACCTGCTGCTGGTGGCGCTCGAATCGAAACACGGCACGATCTTCCAGCCGGAATTCTTCGAGGCGCTGCGCAAGCTGACCGACGAAGTGTTTTTCCTCCCCGGCGTCGATCGCACCCATGTCTCCAGCCTCTACACGCCGGATACGCGCTTTGCCGAAGTGGTCGAGGGCGGCTTCAACGGCGGCCCGGTCATTCCGAATACGTTCAAGCCGGACGCGGCCGGTTTCGCGCTGGTGCGGGCCAATATCGTCAAGGCCGGTATCCAGGGCCGGCTGGTCGGCAATAATTACCGCAGCGCCGTGGTCAGCGCGCATCTGAACGATGTCGATCCGCATACCGGCGAGAAGCTGGATTACGCCAAGTTCGCACAACTGCTCGACGAAAAGCTGCGTGCCAAATTCGATAACGCCGATACTGAAGTGCATGTGCTCGGCTTCGCGCAGGCAGTGGGCGATATCACCCATGGCGCGCAGGCGATCGTGCTGTTCTTCGGCATTTCGCTGCTGGTGGCGGCGGTGCTGCTCTACCTGGTGTCGCGCTCGCTCTATCTCACCGTGGCGACACTGACCTGCTCGGTCATTGCGGTGATGTGGCAGCTCGGCATCATCACGGCGCTGGGCTACGGCATCGATCCGATTTCGGTGCTCATTCCGTTCCTGATCCTGGCGATCGGCGTCAGCCACGGCGTGCAGATCGCGCTGTCGAACGTGCGGCTGGTGGGCGAAGGCCATACGGCGCGCGAAGCGGCACGGCTGAGTTTCCAGCGGCTGCTGGAGCCTGGGCTGGTGGCGCTGTTCCTGGCGGTGATCACCTTCGTGACCGTGACGACCATTCCGGTGCCGGTGATCCGCGAACTGGCGCTGACCGCGGCGATCGGGATTTCCTGCCTGGTGGCGACCAATATCGCGGTGCTGCCGGTGCTGGCGAGTTTCGCGCGTATATCGACGAAGAACGCGGACGCGGCGCGCCGCGGCGCGGATGCGTTCGAGGGCATGTGGCGCGCGCTCGCGGTGCTGATCGCGCCGCGCTACGCCATCATGATCACCGGCGGCACGTTCCTCGCCGCGGTCGCGGCGCTGGTGCTGATCGGCCAGCCGGTGGTGGGCGACGTGCATATCGGCGTGCCGGAATTGCGGCCGGAAAGCCGTTACAATGTCGATGCCGCGTTCTTTCAGAACAATTATACCGTCAGCACCGATATTCTCCAGGTGATCGCGGAAGGGCCGCCGAACTCCTGCCTGAATTACGATACGGTCAAGCGGATCGACCAGTTGGATTACCGCTTGCAGGGCGTGCAGGGCGTGCGCAGCACGTTCTTCATGGGCCACCTGATGCGCGGCGCCAACATGCTGTTCAACGAGGGCAATCCGAAATTCTTCTACCTGCCGCATGACCAGCGCGTGCTCGGCCGCGACGGGTCGGTGTTCGAGGTCTCGACCGGCCTCGACAATGATGATTGCAGCGTCATGCCGCTGATCATCTTCCTGACCGACCACAAGGCCGACACGATCGAGCGCGTGCTGCACACGGTGGAGGATTTCCGCAGCACGCCGACAGCGTCGCCGATCAAGCTGTCGCTGGCGGCCGGCACCGCGGGCGTCATCGGCGCCACCAACGAGGTGGTCGAGGCCGCGCAGGCGCCGATGCTGGCCACCGTCTATGCGGTGATCGTGGTGATCTGCCTGGTGGTGTTCCGCAGCGTGCGGGCCGCGATCTGCATCGTGCTGCCGCTGGCCGCGGTGTCGATTTTCGCCAACGCCGCGATGGCGGTGCTGGGCATCGGGCTGAAACTCGCGACGCTGCCGGTCACAGCACTCGGCGTCGGCATCGGCGTCGATTACGGCATCTACAAATTCAGCCGGCTGAGCCATTACATCAGGCAGGGCTACTCACTGAATGCGGCCTATGTGCAAACGCTGCGCGAAACCGGCAGTGCGGTGATTTTCACCGGTCTGTCGCTGTCGATCGGCGTGGCCACCTGGGCCTTCTCGCCGCTGCAATTCCAGGCCGATATGGGCATGCTGCTCACCTTCATGTTCATCATGAACATGCTCGGCGCCATCATCGTGCTGCCGGCAATCATCGGCGTCATGGATCTGGTGGTGCCGCAGAAGAAGGTCGGGCCGCCGGTGGTGCTGGTCACCGATTAACCCGTAGGATGGGTGCGCGAAGCCCACCGATCCTACGGTTCCGCGGTAGCCCAAACCGGCTCCTTCAACTTCGCAACAAACGCCTTGTGGCGCGCGAGCTGCGCCTCGGTCGGCTCGATCACGATGGCTGTGCGTGGCCCGCTGCGCGTGTACGTGAACTGCACCCCCTCCTGCCCTTCGGCCACCAGCGACAACCCACGCTGCCGCCCGCCGGTAAGCTCGATATAAACCTGCGACAGCAGTTTGCAGTCGAGCAGCGCGTTGTGCCTGGTGCGTTCGGACAGGTCGATATCGAAACGGCGGCACAGCGCATCGAGGCTGTTCGGCAGACCCTGATATTTGCTGCGCGCGAGCGCCAGCGTGCACACCATGCGCGATGGATGCAGCGACGGCAGGCGCAGGCGCGCAAGCTCGGCGTTGATGAAGCCGAAATCGAACGCGGCGTTGTGCGCAACGAGCGGGTCGTCGCCGAAGAACGCCAGCATGTCGTCGACAATGTCGGCGAAGCGCGGTTTGCCGATCAGGTCGCCACGGGTGAAGCCGTGCACGCGGGTTGCTTCCTCCGGCACGTCGCGCTCGGGGTCGATCACGCGATGGAATGATTTGCCGGTGGGCAGGTCACGCAGCAATTCCAGGGCGGCGATTTCGATCACGCGGTCGCCGGTCAGGGGGTCTATGCCTGTTGTTTCGGTGTCGAACAATACAGAGCGGCTCATGGTGAAATATCCAAAAGGAGGAAGTGTTCTTTTTTGAAAAAAAGAACCAAAAAACTTTTGCTACTTGGCATTCGCGGCGCCTGTCGACATGCGCCGCGTACGCCAAAGAGCAAAAGTTTTTTGCTTCTTTTTTTCAAAAAATAAGGCCTTCCTTCCTTCTAAAAACCTGCTGATCGCCTTGCCCGCATGATGCCGCGATAAACCCGTCCTGATCACCGTATCAGCCAAGGCGCGCTTAGCGGCGTCCGGCATCTGCAACGAAATCATAGCAGCGATTTCCGAGTCGGACATTTTCCGCCGCGCGCGCACGCGGGCCAGCTGGATCGCGCGCGGCGCGCTGACAACGACGATATGGTCCACGCCCCGGTCGCCGCCCGTTTCAAACAGCAACGGAATATCCAGCACAATGATTGGCGCGCCCCGCGCGCGGGCAATGAAGCGGCGCTGTGCGGCGCGCACCAGCGGATGCAGAATGGCTTCCAGCCGACGGCGCGCGGCGGGATCGGCCAGCACCTGGCGCCGCAGCGCCGCGCGGTCGAGGCGGCCATCCGCCACGGTGCCGGGAAAGGCGCGCGCGATCGCGGGCAGTGCCGCGCCATTGCGGGCCTGCAACTTATGCACGGTGGCGTCGGCGTCGAACACCGGCACGCGCGCGCGGCGGAAGGCGGCGGCGGCGGTCGATTTGCCCATGCCGATGCCGCCGGTCAGGCCTACGACCAGCATGATGCCCGGATCAGGTCCCCGCGATATCCGCGGCGAGCAGCGCAAAAACCTCGTCGTCCACCGCCGGGGTCACGCCGAACCAGTGTGTGAAGCCGGGCACCGCCTGGTGCAGCAGCATGCCGAGGCCGGAGACGGTGCGCAGGCCGCGCGCGGCGGCGGCGGCCAGGAATTTGGTCACGAGCGGCACATAGACGATGTCGGCCACGGCCAGGTTCGCAGGCGCGCGCGAAAAATCCTGGTCGAGCCCGGCCGCGCTCTCCATGCCGGCCGCGGTGCAGTTGATCAGCAGCGCATGGTCGGCCAGGGCCGCGTGGCGCTCCTGCCAGAACAGCACGCGCAGCTCGGGCAGGGCGCGGCCGAGCGCATGCGCCCGCTCCTGCGACCGGTTGGCGATGCTGACCCGCACGCCGAGGTCGAGCAGGGAAGCGGCGATGGCGCGCGCCGCGCCGCCGGCGCCGAGCAGCAGCGCTGGGCCGGCGGCGGGGTCGACACCATGCGCGCGCAGGTTTGCGATGAAGCCGGCGCCGTCAGTGTTGGTGCCGAGAATAGCGTCGTCGGTGAACAGCAGCGTGTTGACGGCGCCGGCCCGCCAGGCCGCGTGGTCGATGCGGGTGCAGACGGACGCCGCCGCTTCCTTATGCGGAATGGTGACATTGACGCCGCGGAAGCCGGCGGCGCGCAAACCATGCACGGCGGTCTCGAACTGCGCCGGCGCCACCGGCAGCGGCAGATAGGCGCCGTCGATCCGATGGCGGCGCAACCAGAAATTATGCAGCAGCGGCGAACGGGAATGCTGCACCGGCCAGCCCAGCACGCCGGCGAGCCGTGCCGCGCCGGTAATCAGTTGCGGCTGCTCAGACGGGCTCGGCGACTCTGAGCATGAGCTTGCCGAGCTTGTCGCCATCGAAAAGGCGGTTGAGAGCGGCAGGGGCATTTTCCAGTCCGTCGACGATCGTTTCCTGGTGCTTGAGCTGGCCGCCAAGCAGCCATTGCGCAAGTTGCATCGCACCTTCGGCGAAACGGGGCGCGTAGTCCAGGATGATAAAGCCCCGTAGCGTAATTCGCTTCATCAGGAACGGCGTGATGTCGACCAGGGCTTTGTGATCACCCTCATTATAGCCGCTGATCATGCCGCACAGCACCATGCGGGCATGCAGGTTCAGCCGGCCGATCACGGCGTCCATGATGGCGCCGCCAACATTTTCGAAATTGATGTCGATGCCGGCGGGGGTCGCGGCCGCGAGCTGGTCGCGCCAGTCGGCGGCGCGGTAATCGACGGCCGCGTCGAAACCGAGGTCTTCTATGATATGACGGCATTTTTCCGGACCGCCGGTGATGCCGACGACGCGCAGGCCGAGGATTTTGCCGATCTGGCCGACGATGGAGCCGACCGCGCCGCTGGCGGCTGACACCAGCAATGTCTCGCCTGCCTTCGGCGCGCCGAGGTCGGTCAGGCCGAAATAGGCGGTGAGGCCCGTGGCGCCACATACGCTGAGCAGGGCCGGCAGCGGGATCGGCACACCGGATGGCAGCTTCTGCATCGGGTTGCGCGGGCCCGCGATGGCATAATCCTGCCAGCCCAGCACGCCGTTCACCAGGTCGCCGGGCGCGAGCGCGGGGTTGTTGGAGGCGACGACCTGGCCGATGCCGTAGCCGCGCATCACCTCGCCGAGCTGCACCGGCGGCATGTATTGGTCCATGTCGGTGATCCAGATGCGGTTGGTCGGATCGAGGGACAGATACAACGCGCGGACCAGCGCCTCGCCCTCGGCCGGTTCGGGGGCCGGGTTGGTGACCAGGTGGAATGTGTTGTCGTCGACGGCGCCGGTGGGGCGTTCGGCGAGGCGGAATTGGCGGTTGGCGGGCATGCTTCGGGTTTCCTAAAACAGCGGCAGGGCGGAAGAGTGTCGCAGATCCACCCTACCTCGTTGCTCAATCAAGGGCTTTTCTGAGCGGCCGATACAGCACCAGCAGCGCCACCGCCGCCCCGCCCACCAGCCCGGCATGCAGCAGCCAGAATGTCGGGTTCGGCACTCTCCCATAGAGCGCCCCCAGCCAGCCCACCATCAGGTTGGTGCCCACGAACAGCAGATAGAATACGCCCACCATCGTGGCATTCAGTCCGGCCGGGGCGGTCCGCGACACCAGGGCCAGCCCGACCGGATAGAGGTTCACGAATGCGAGCGCGTTCACCACGTGGAACGCCAGCAGCGTCGGCACCGAGACTTTTGCGCCCGCGCGCTCCGCCAGCGCGCTTGCCGCGGCCAGCATCAGCGGCGCGAGCACAGCGCATAATGTGCCGCCGGTGATCTTGGTCAGCTCGTGCGGCGCGATGCCGCGCGTCGCCATGAAGCGCCAGAACAGCACGATCAGCGGCAGCATGATGGTGGTGGTCAGCGCGTCGACCGAGGCGAACCAGGTCACCGGCATGCGCCAGCCGAACATTACCAGGTTCGCGTTGTCGCGCGCCCAGATCGGATAGAAGCCGTAGATCTGGTCGTTGTTCACGAACGCAACGGACAGGATCAGCGCCAGCGTGATCTGCGCCGCCAGCGTGTACCAGCCGGCGCGGGTCAATGCGGGCCGCGCCGGACTGCCCGCCTTGGTGCGCGCCTCCGGCGGCAGCGTACGGCGCCCGGCCAGATAGATGAAGATCGACACGAGCATGCCGGCGCCGGCAACGGCAAAACCCCAATGGAACCCGATCCGCTCGCCCAGCGTGCCGCACACCAGCGGCGCGGCAATCACGCCGACCGAAATGGCAAGCGCGAAAATCTGGAACGCATCGGTGCGGCGCGGATCATGGTCGTCGTACAGGCCGCCCACCTGGGCGGCGATATTGCCTTTCACCAGCCCGCAGCCGCACACCAGCAGCAGCAGCGCCACGATGAACCCGGCGTCGAACGCCATGGCGAAATGGCCGGCAACCATCAGCAGCGCCCCGATGACGATCGCCCGCGTCCGCCCGAGCCAGCGGTCCGCCAGCAGGCTGCCGATCACCGGCGTCAGATAGACGCCGGCGGTGTAGAGGCCGAAAATCTGCGAGGCGAGGGATGTGGTGGTCTGTGGCCCATAGACCCAGGTGATCGCGGCGCGCAGTCCGGCCAGGCCCGGGACAGGCCCCGCCATGCCCGGTTTCAGCAAATAGTCGAGCATGTAGAGCGTCAGCAGCGCCTGCATGCCGTAGAACGAAAAACGCTCGCATCCTTCGGTGAAGGCGAGCACCGCCAGGCCGCCGGGGTGACCCGTACTGCGTGCGGCATGCGGCAGGGGGGTGGTGTTTGCGGCGGCGTGCATCGCACTGTCCATGCACACGCCGCGCCATTTTGTCAGCACCCGGCGACATGAACAGAAGGATGTGTTATTTTAAAAAATAGAACCAAAAACGTTTGTCGGTTTGGCGCCGCGCAAGGCGATGCCGACGAATGCGAAAGGCAACCCAGCGCCGGAGCAAAAGTTTTTTGGTTCTTTTTTTCAAAAAATAACACGTCTTCCCTATGGTTGGCGCGCGCAAGAATGGTGGGTTGCAAGGGCAAACCCACCTTCATCGCCACTGCTCATATTTGACGAGACGCTCGGCTGCCGTCGTGCCGGTAACCAGCCCGGCGAAATTTTTTCAAACCGATGTCCGGTTTCGCCGGCGCAGCACGGCTTACCAAGCAGAAGGACGAGATCCGCCCGTTGCCCGGAAGGGCCGCCGGCCGGTCTCGCCGCATTTGAGCTTGGGAAGAGATCAGCGCGATGACCAGCACCACACTGACCGGCATGTACACCAACACGGTTATTCTCGGTAAGGGCAGTATCGGCGACAGCGTTACCGTCACCGGCACGATCGCGATCGGTTCCGCCGGCGGTAACGGCATCTACGCGAGCGATTTCGTCAGCAACGCCTATGTCTACAACAAGGGGGGCCTGATCGTCGGCAGCACGGAGGACGCTCAACAGGGCTGCGGCATCTTCCTGCGTAACGCCGGCACGGTGAACAATGTCGATGGCGGCCGTATTTTCGGTGGCGACGGCGGCAATTATTACGGCGGCAACAACGGGTCGCTCGGCGGGGCGGGCGGCATCGGCGTGGATCTGATCAACGGCGGGACCGTGGAAAACGCCTATCTGATGCAAGGCGGCCACGGCGGCAACGGCGTCACCGGCGGCTATGGCGGGCTCGGCGTCTACATCGGCGCCGCCGGCTCGGTCGTCAACCTGGCCGATATATTTGGTGGCGCAGGTGGCAATGGCAGCCAGACCGGCGGCTACGGCGGCGTCGGCATCCGGCTGGAGTACGCCAGCCTGGGCAATAGCGGGCTCATCGAGGGCGGAAACTCCGGCGCCGGCGGCGGCGACGCGGCCGGCGTCGGCGCCACGCTGGTCGCTTACGCCTCGCTGTCCAATTACGGCACGATCCTCGGTGGATACGAACAAGGCCTGTATGCCGGCCAGACGGGCGGCGCCGGCGCCACGGCTGTCAACGCCTACACTGCGACCAAGGTCGTCAATGGCGGCGTGATCCAGGGCGGCGCCGGCGCGTCCAGCCCCGGCGGCACCGGCACGGCGGGCGGCGTCGGCCTGTTTGTCGGTGATGTCTCCGTGCTGTCGAACCTGAGCACGATTCTGGGCGGCGCCGGTGGCGCCGGAGAGGACGCAGGCGGGGTGGGCGGCGCAGGCGGGGCAGGCCTGATCATCGCTCACGCCTATGGCAAGGCCACCAATAGCGGCACGATCACCGGCGGCGCCGGCGGCGCGGGATACACCCAAGGCGGCGTTGGCGGTTTCGGCGTCATGATCGAAGGCGGTGCCACGCTGGTGAATCGCGGCGTGATTACCGGCGGTGCGGGCGGTGCACCCGAGTCGCAAAACGGCAGTAACGGCGACGGCGGCGCGGGCGTCTATCTGAACGGCGGCACGCTGATCACCTCCGGCACGATCATCAGCGGCGGCACGCTCACGTCCGACCTGGCGCCCGCAATCGCTTTCGGCAACGTTGCCTCCACCCTCGTCGTCGAGCCCGGCGCGGTCTTCAACGGCGAGGTTCTGGCCAACGACGCCGACACGCTCGATCTCGCCGGCACGGCCGCAGGCACAATCTCCAATCTCGGCGTA
>Ga0116228_10001353_pt1 | contig 20291 bp, 19 predicted proteins | sample S1TSphfallax_2_FD_89694 | JGI IMG/M metagenome (GOLD analysis project Ga0116228, IMG submission 89694) | Host-associated microbial communities from peat moss isolated from Minnesota, USA - S1T2_Fc - Sphagnum fallax MG | ecosystem: Host-associated > Plants > Peat moss > Unclassified | place...
CAACTGATGACACCCGGCACGAATTCCCATTCGGCGAAAATGCCGCAACCACCGGTCGCGCCCGGCTTCGAGCGGGTCAAGCGCTACTGGGATCCGGCGTGCGACCGGTGGTCGGCGAAGATATTGCCGGGCGAATTCTTCGTGACCCGCAGCGATGAGGCCATCACAACGGTGCTGGGGTCCTGCATCGCCGCATGCATTCGCGACCCCGTTGTGAAGATCGGCGGCATGAATCACTTCATGCTGCCGGAGGACAACTCGGTGGGCAAGAGCGCATGGCTCGATGGTCCCGGGGCGCTCTCGACGCGTTATGGGTCCTATGCGATGGAAAGTCTCATCAACGAGCTCATGAAACTCGGGGCACGACGGGAGAGGCTGGAGGTCAAATTGTTCGGCGGCGGCAAGATCCTCTCGTCCATGACCGACGTCGGACACAAGAACATCGCGTTCGCCAGGCAATTCCTGAAGGTCGAGGGATTCAAGATCATGGCGGAGGATGTCGGCGACGTCTATCCACGCCGCGTCATGTACTTCCCGGCCACCGGGATCGTAATGTTGAAGCGGTTGCGCGCGCTCGACGTGGTGGAGATCGCACAGCGCGAAAGCAATTATCATTCGACCATAACGAGCAAATCAGCCGTCGCCGACGCCGACGTCGAGCTGTTCGACTGACAAGGAATAAAACTCGATGCAAACCTCAACGGTGGGCGCGGCGGCGCAGTTCGGCAAGCGGATCTCGGTATTGATCGTCGACGATTCCGCGTTGGTGCGCCGGATGCTCACCGAAATGCTCTCGAGCGATCCCAAGATCATGGTCGTCGGCGCCGCCCACGACGCCTACGATGCCCGGGAGAAGATCAAAGCCTTGAACCCCGACGTTCTCACCTTGGATGTCGAGATGCCGCGGATGGACGGACTCACCTTCCTGCGCAATCTCATGCGCCTGCGACCCATGCCGGTCATCATGGTCTCATCGCTGACCGAACAGGGAGCGGAGGTGACCTTGGACGCCTTGTCGATCGGCGCCGTCGATTACCTGTCGAAACCGAAGATCGATCTGGCGGCCACGCTCGGCGACTACCGGGAAGAGCTGATAGCCAAGATCAAGGCGGCGTCGTCGGCGCGCGTGCGCGTCACCCCGGCGAACGTCGCCCCGAGCGAGGATCTGACGGTACTGAAGAGCGCTGCCACCCGGCATTTGCGCACCACTGAGCGTATCATCGCCATCGGCGCCTCCACCGGGGGCACGGAGGCCATCAAGGATGTCTTGATCCACCTGCCCCCGGACACTCCGGGTATCGTCATCGCCCAGCACATTCCAAAGCTGTTCAGCGGCGCCTTCGCGCGCCGGATGGATTCGGTTTGTCAGCTGTCGGTGTGTGAAGCGGAGGATGGCCAGCAAATTCTTCGCGGCCATGCCTATATCGCGCCGGGCGACAAGCATCTGTTGGTGGTGCGCGATGGTGCAAGATACGTCTGCCGGCTCGATGAAGGGCCTCCGGTCAACCGGCACAAGCCCTCGGTCGATGTGCTGTTCCGGTCGGTGGCGGCGCAGGCGGGCCGCAACGCCATCGGAGTGATTTTGACGGGAATGGGCAAGGATGGTGCCGTGGGTTTGAAGGAAATGCTCGATGCGGGCAGCCGGACGATTGCGCAGGATGAGGCGAGCAGCATCGTTTGGGGGATGCCGGGCGAGGCGGTGGCGCTGGGTGCGGCGCAGGATGTCATGTCGCTCGGCGAGATTCACACCCGAATCATGGCGCTCGCCAATGAAATGGACGTCACAAAGTCGGCCGATACCGTTAGAGGTTAGGTCTCTCGAATCTTCGATCTTGGAGTAATGCAGTGAAAATATTGATAGTGGACGATTCGACGGCGATGCGCATGATCGTACGCAAGACGTTACGATTAGCCGGATTCGAAGGGCATGATTTCTCGGAATGCGACGACGGCATGAAGGCGCTGGCCGCAATCAAGGGCGGCCCGCCGGATCTTGTGCTGTCGGACTGGAACATGCCCAACATGACGGGCATCGAATTGCTCGAGAACCTGAACAAAGACGGCATCAGCGTCAAGTTCGGCTTCATCACCACCGAGGCGACGCCCGAGATGCGGTCGCGGGCCACCACCGCGGGCGCGAAATTTCTCATCTCCAAGCCGTTTACGCCGGAGTCTTTCAAAGAAGCGTTGGGAGCGCACATCAAATGAGCAGCGTCGCATGTGTTCATCCGTTGCCGGATCTGGCACAGGTAAAGGAACTGCTCGGCATGCTGTTCGACGGGTTGACGGTGAAGGCGGGGGCCAAATTGGATACGTCACCCAAGTCGAACAGCTATTTCGGGGTGTACGTATCGGATGATGGCCGGCCCGTGGGGCTGTGCGGATGCGATCTGGCGTTCGCCGCGAACGGGGGCGCAGCGTTGTCGATGCTGCCGCCCAATGCGGCCAAAGACGCGGTGAAGGATAAGGAACTCACTTCGGTGATGTTGGGGAATCTTCACGAGGTGATGAACATCTGTACCCGGCTGCTGTTGCGCGATGACACGCCGCACGTGAAGCTCACCCAGCTTTGCGCGGTCGCGGAGCTTCCTCCCGCGGCGGCGGCCATCTTGAGTGCACCCAACGGCCGTGTTGATTTCGAGATCGGGCTCGGAAAGTACGGTGCCGGAAAGCTCGCGGTCATGTGCCTCTAGAGGTGCCCCGACATGCGCGTGCACCGGTCAGTCGCGATGGCGTTGGTCGGCGCGTTCCGCGATCAAGACCGCATTCGTACCGCCGAATGCGAATGAATTCGACATGACCGCGCCCAAGGCGCACCCGCTGCGCGAGCGGTCAGCGACGTAATCAAGGTCGCATTCCGGATCGGGCGCATCCAGGTGCATGGTAGGCGGTATCAGCCTCCGCTGCATGCAGGCGACCGAAATCACGAATTCCAACGCTCCCGCCGCTCCCAGCAGGTGCCCGTGCATCGATTTGGTCGAGCTCACCGGCAGCTGGTAAGCCCGCTTGCCGAACACTTCCTTGATTGCGGCGGTCTCGACGACGTCGTTCTGCAGAGTCGCCGTACCGTGGGCATTGATATAGTCGATCGCGCCGGGATCCAGGCGTGCGCAGTCAAGAGCCGCGCGCATGGCGGCGGCCTGGGCTTGCACGGAGGGGCGGGTGATGTGCGTCGTATCGGACACCAAGCCGTAACCGGTCAATTCCGCATGAATCGCTGCTCCCCGCGCAATCGCTCGATTCCATTCCTCCAGCACCACGAAAGCGGCTCCTTCGCCGAGCACCAGACCGCTGCGGGTCTTGGCAAAAGGACGACAGGAGGCGGCCGGATCGACCGGGTCCTGCGAGGCAATGGTACGCATCGCCTCCCAAGCCCTGAGGACCCCGTAGGTGAGCGGGGCCTCGGTGCCTCCGGCGATCATCACATCCGCCTCGCCGCTCCAGATCCTGCGCGCCGCCTCGCCCACTGCGACCGCCGAGGAGGAACAGGCGGTGGAGTAGGTCAGGTTGGGTCCGCGGATGCCGTAGTCGATGCCGATCCACGAAGCGGCGGCGTTGGTCATCGATGCCAGCACGGTAAACGGTTTGACCCGGTCTGAGCGCTGGGCATAGATCGTGTGGTAGCCCTCATCCGTGGTCGCAGCTCCCCCCATTCCCGTGCCGACGCTCACGCCGCAGCGTTCGCTCCCGGCCGTGGGCAACTCCAGTTTCGCATCGGCCACCGCCTCTGCCGCCGCGACCAGGGCGAGCTGGCTGACTCGGTCCAGCATGCGCACTCTGGAATTCTCGAAATGGACCGACAGATCGCCATCGACCGGCGCTCCGATGGGTGAGCGCAACGGTGCAAACGAGCCCTGTGCAAGCCGCCGCACCGCCGAACGGCCGGCGGCGAGATTCTCCATCAGGGCGGCGACGCATTGGCCCGAGGACACCATCACACCGAGGCCGGTAACGGCAACCCGACGCCTCATCATTGTGACGCATGCAGATCGGTGTCGTCGGCCCCCGTCGCTTCCCGGGTGTGCGCAAGCAGTCCGTCGACGAATACGACGACGTCGTTGACCGTGGTCAATGTGGTCGGAATATCGTCCCGAATCGACAGTTTGTAACGATCCTCGATCTTGAACATCAATTCGAGCAGATCCAAGGAATCCACGCCGAGAGCGGCGAGTTCTGCATCGGGCGTAATCTGGTCGCGCTGCAAATCGAATTCCTCGCTGAGTATGTCCTTCAGGGTCTCGAGCGTGTTCATCCGGCCTCCGCGCTGGTGAGAGAATGGGACACCGCCCGCCTCGCCTTGCCGGCCAGCCGTGCGGCACTCCCCAGCAACGAAGGCCAGCATCGCAGGATGGTTCTCGCCGGTATGGCCAGCGCAGGCCGCATGGCAATGTGTGCATAGAGAGCGGCGAGCCGGAGCCTGGGCGCGAAGGCGCTGCGCCACGATTCGGCATAGCCGCGTTGGAGTTGAGCGGTGACGACCGGCGTCAATGATGCGGCGCTGTAATTCTGAAGACGCGCGGCCAGCAACGCTGCCGATTGCAGCGCCATGCTGATGCCCTCGCCGATCAGGGGATGGCTCTCGCCGGCTGCATTGCCGATCCGGAATACGCGGGTTTCGCCGCTCAGCCGGATACCGGGCCGCAATGGCCCGACCGACAGCCATGAGCCTTCGCGCACCGCGCCCTGCAACATCTCGCGCACTCCCGGGCAGGATTCGATCAGGAACCGCTCGACGGCCGAACCCGCCGTCGCACCCGGCAGCCTGGCGCGGCATCGAGCCAAGGCGTCGCGGCGAATACAGCAGGCGAGCGTCGTCCGCCCATCGTCTCCCAGCACCATCCCGCCGTAGCCGCCCTTGACCGATAGCACGGGCAGCAGCCCGGATGAAAGCTGGGCATGCCGAAACGTCGCCTTGAATGCCAACAGATCCGAACGCCGATGCCGACGGGCGGGCGCCGCGCCGTCGCGCACCGGATCCCGCTCCCATGAGCCGTGCGCATCGATCACCACCGGCACCTGTAACGTCAACTGTTCACTCGTTGCCGAGGTCGACCCTTCCGTCGCGAATTCCACGCCGCATGCGAATTTGCCCGGCTCGCCTTTCACGTATCGGACCTTGGCGGGTTGCAAGATCGCCACGCCGACAGCCTTTGCACGTTGCAGCAGCAGGGTATCCAGCCGATCTCGGCCCAGCGCCCGGCCGTAAGGATACGGACCCGACGTGCAGGCCGGCATGGCGGTGCTGACCGTTCCAGCGGCATCCATCCACGCTATCCGGCGAAGTTCAGGGCCGGCGCTCGCGTCGAAGGCGGTACCCAGCCCAAGTTGATCGAGGAGCGGCAGGTTGCCGGCCGCGATGCATTCGCCGCATACCTTGCGACGCGGATAGGAATTTTGTTCAGCCATCGCAATCCGCCAACCGGCTTCGGCCAGTAGAATCGAGACCGCGCTGCCGGCCGCTCCCGCACCGATCACCAGCGCGTCGTAGTCAGCCGCCATACGTCCCTCGCCCCGCGGCGTCCTCGGGGGGGCGTGACGCGATGAAGCAATGGGTGAAGGGCAGTGCCGCATATTCCTCGACCCGCCAATCACCGCCGGCGGCAGCCCAAGCATCCGTCAGTTCCCGCCCTGTGAAACCCGCTGCCACGCTCTTGACGGCATCTTCGCGCGTGACGTCGTTCGCTCCGAGTAACACCACCAATCGGCTGCCGAGACGCGCCAGGGGACTGCGACGCGGTTCACAGGCCACCAGCGCAGTGCAGGCCGAGGCTGCGCCCTTGAGCAGTGCAACCAAAGCTGCGCCGTCGAAATGATGCAGGAACAAGTTCGCAAAGCACAGGTCGTAGGGCGGTCCCCGCCGGGCTGCGAGCCAGTCGGCCGCATCCGCGCATTCAACACTCACTTCCCACCTCAGCTTGCGGTACTCATTGCGGGTCTCGTCGGCGAGCAAGTCGAGCCGATCGAGCAGGGTAAGCTCCACCGGAGTCCAGTGCGGCATGGCACGAGCCAGGTGAAGCAGCAGAGTCCCATCGCCGGCGCCCAACTCGAGAATCCGCCGCGGCGGGGCGGCAAGTCGCAATTGCTTCACGGCCTGCGCCAGGATCTTTCCCGATCGCATGGCGGCATGAACGCGCCTGAGGTCGCGCCGGGCTCTTCTCGCGCGGGGATCGAGCGCGTCGAGCGCATCCAGTTCTTCAGGCAGAACGCAGCGATTCGAGGGGCTCACCGGTGGACTCATTCGACAGCCAGAAGCGCGCCATGGCAGGTAAAACCGGCGCCGAAGGACGACATCCACCACCACCCGCCGGCGGCCGAATCCGCGAGGGCGGCAGCCAGCACGAAATAGACGAAGGCGCTGCTGAGATTCCCGTATTCACGCAGCGCCTCGCGGCTGTAGCGCAACTGCGGCGCAGTCAAGCAAAGGCGTTCCTGAAGAGCCAACAACACATCGCGGCCGCCCGCATGCATGATCCAGCCCGTGATCCGCTCCCGCTCCACGCCCGCAGAGGCCAGAGCACGCTCGAGGATTTCGGCCGCATGCCGGGCGGCAATCGCCGGAACCTCCCGCGTCAGAATATTGCGCAGCATTCCGGCGTCGTGTTCGAAGCGCAAGCTATTGCGGGCCGGCGGATCGATCAGCGAGGCGGTCGTATGCCACTCCACGGCACGGCGCCCCGGGGGGCGGTTGCGCGACAGCACGGCGGCGCCGGCTCCGTCCCCGAACAGGCATGCGCTGATGAGCACGCCCGGGTCATTATCCAGGTACATGGCCGCGCTACACACTTCGACGCAGATGGAGAGCACTGTCTCGCATTGATTGGCTGCCAACAGCGCGTTGGCCAGTTGCCAGTTCGGCAGCGCACCGGCACATCCTTGCCCCACGAGATCGAAGCCGAGCACGTCACGCCTGAGTCCCAGCCGCTCGATGACATAGCCGGAAAGGCCCGGACACAGATAGCCGGTGCAAGTGGTCACGATCACTGCATCGATGATGCGCGGTTCGAGTCGCGCTTTCTCGAGCGCCCGGCGCCCCGCGTCCCCCGCCAGGCGAGGTGCATGCGCTTCGAAACGCCGGTGCAGTGTGTCCGGGTCGATCTTGAAGACCTCTTCCAGTGAATCAATGGACAGGTGTCGTGCTTCGATGCCGTTGTTACGCGTCAGCACCATTCTTGCTATCGCACGTGCGCGGCCATCGAGGCGATCGAACCACGCCGACGCCGCGAACGCCTCCCAGCAATCAGTCTTGGTGTAGCGGCGTTCCGGAACTGCGGTACCGATCGCGTTTAAAAACATGGGAGATGTCGCCTGGCGATGCGATGCTCATGCCGAAAATACGGCGTCGTTATACCTTGAGTTTAGCAACTTATCCGCTGTTCGGGGGCCCGACGGCCAAGTGCCTACGAGCCGTGCTTCAACAGGGGTGTATGGAGCCTGGACACGGTGATGGCCGCAGGCACGTCCGGTTTGCGCATGCGGACATGCGGCCGCAGCGTGAATGTGCGGAGCAGGCGAGTGACGTCGGGGGGCGCAAACTCACACCACTCAACGCCCACACCGTGCTTCAATTTGCGCGTCACGTACGCGGCCACGGTGGGCGCGTCGTGCCGCGAACGGTGGTTGTGGTCGAGAGCGACTTGAACGCGCGAGAGCGGTCTTAGGTCGTAATCCAGCTCGATGTAGGCGCCGCTCACGCTCAAGTTGCACAGGAGCCCGTGGCGAACCGAGAAGGCATGCGCAATGATCCTGACCGGTATTTCGACCCTAAGCCTCTGGCCCCAGCGGTGTTCCATGGCTCGATGGTCCCATGGCATTCCGCGGCCCATCCATAGGACGGAGCGCCGACGACGCCGCGCAATGTCCTACAGTCGGATTTTTGCGAACGCAAGTCTTCAGAAACGGCGGCTGACGTAGCCCACGAGACTTTCGACCTTGTAGAAGCTGTCCGGCCTCACGCCCTGGATGTCGGTGGGCAACACATGATTACGTGCGATGTTTTGCGCGTAGCGAAAATCCAATCCCAGGTCCCATTTGGGGAATACATTGCACCATTGACCGCCCAGGCCGCCATAGAGCGAGTAGGCGGGGGTGGCGAGATTGTAGCGATCGACTCCGGCGAAGAGACTGAGTGCGAACACATCGCCGAATCGATGGCGGTAATCGAGCGGCCGGGCGCCGATCAAGGAGTGCCCATCGATACCGTCGTCGAGTTCGAGGCGCACTCCCAAGTCGTTGTTTGCGGATACGGCGCGGCGTGCCCCGATGGCCAGGTGCGGACCGAATCCCACGGGGGTGGTCGTGATCGGGATGTTGGGCTCCAGGTTGATGATCACACGGCTCGCGGTGACGCCTGCATCGACGAACAGCTCGGCATCCGGAGTTCCGAGCACGCCCGACTCTCCGTCGGTGTCCTCATCGCTCGCCGCAATGCCGGCGGCATAGTCGCGCGAGCGTTGGTCGCCGCCATAGCGAACGAATCCCGACACTTGCGAAAAGGACTGGCCGAACACATCGCGGCCCACGATGACCTCGCCGCCCAAGGTCAAATCCCTCCAGGGGTACGTGTAACGGACGAGTGCCTCGCTGAAATGTTTGTAGGGATACTCGCCGTAATTTTGGTTGACCAGGTATCTGACCTGTTCCTCGAGATAGCCGCCGAAGGGCGGCTCCCAGCCGATTCGCAGCATTTCGCTGCGTGCGCCGACACCGTCATTGAACAGCCGTTGTTGCGCTCCCCATGCCCCGGTGACGATGTGATCATTGGTCATGCCGTCCAGGAAGGGGCTGTTGGTATACCAGCCGTTTTGCCACTCGGACGCCTCGAAGGTCAGATCGAAGTACTTCCACAGTTTTGGGAAATCGATGCCCACGGTGAGCGCCGACTCGCCGAGCAGATAGCTGCCGCCGTCCAGGGTGTTTTCGCCGGCGTACTGTACATAGACGGCGAAAGGGGTTTTCCCGGGATAAATGAAACGCGTGACATACGACGCTTCCTGGTTACCTTTGGTTTGCGAGGCGCCGCCAGGCTCGAAGAAATCCTTCAGCAGGAAGGTGGGTGAGTCGGGTAGACCGCCACCGCCATATTGCAGCTGCCGGTTGAGCCCGAAGGACCAACCACTCACAGGCTCGATGGAGAATTGTGCGCCGAAGAGTTTGGGAGTGCCGCGGCTCTCCACGGCGGTACCCTGTCCCGCGCCCAATATGCGATCGGAGCTCGACATTTGCGCCAAGAACAGCTCGTATTGGAAGCCAAGCCGGGTCAGGGGTTCGTAATTCGAGAGCGTCAGCGACGGCATGGTCGGCGACTCGGTTCCGATCATCATGTCATTGTCGGTGGCAGGCGAGAACCAGTGATCTCGGTAGCCCAAATCGAGCTGTGCCCAATTGAAGCCGACGCTCAGCATGGAGCCGGTGGGTACGGTGCGGCCTGCATAGGAAATCGCTCCCGCGCTCGCCAACAAGTAGTCGCTGGGCTGTACATAGCCTTGCGCAGAGAATTCCCAATGGCTGTCCGTCGTGAGCCCGTGTTGATCGGGCAGCACCACATCGGCACCGGTGTGCGTGGAGGCGGTGGCACTTGCATGAGTCAACGCATAATCGCGCTTGTATCGTTCCAGGTATTTTTCGACCCTCTCGCAGAGCGGCCGGTCGCGTTGACAGGCGGCCGGCAGTGCAAGCTCAACGAGCGCGACGGCGATCGGGCGTTTCAAAATGGGCTCATCCGCCAGGATCAATACACGCTCGACCTGGCGTTCGGTTTCCGGCTCCAAGTTGAGGGGAAGGTAGGCTGAGACTCCGTCGGCCGAGGCGGGCGTTGGGGTGGCGGCGGTGAGCAACCCGCCCAGCAGCACGAAGGCAAAAGGGGTATTCCGGATCGCCGCAGTGCCCGATGAGCTCATAAATTGAAAGCCGGCCAGAACCCTAAAGCAGCATGATAACAGCAAGTGGCCGTACCACGCTCTGTAATGCAAAGTAGCTGCTTTGCCCGACTGCGAGCCCGCTGATCGCCGCCGTTCAGTCGTCCATCAGGAAGCTGCGCAGCTGTTCGCTGCGGCTGGGGTGGCGTAACTTGCGCAGCGCCTTGGCCTCGATCTGCCGAATTCGCTCGCGGGTGACGTCGAACTGTTTGCCGACTTCTTCCAGCGTATGGTCGGTGTTCATGTCGATGCCGAAACGCATGCGAAGCACCTTCGCCTCGCGCGGGGTGAGCTGGGCAAGGACGGAGTGCGTGGTCTCGCGCAGGGATTCCGTGGTCGCAGAATCGATCGGAGACGATACCGAAGTATCCTCGATGAAATCGCCGAGATGCGAGTCCTCGTCATCACCGATGGGAGTTTCCATCGAAATCGGTTCTTTCGCGATCTTCAGCACCTTGCGAACCTTGTCCTCCGGCATTTCCATGCGCACTGCGAGTTCCTCAGGCGTCGGTTCGCGGCCCATTTCCTGCAGCATCTGGCGGGAAATGCGGTTGAGTTTGTTGATCGTCTCGATCATGTGCACCGGAATACGAATGGTGCGCGCCTGATCGGCGATCGAGCGCGTGATCGCCTGACGGATCCACCACGTCGCGTAGGTGGAGAATTTATAGCCGCGGCGGTACTCGAATTTGTCCACCGCCTTCATCAAACCGATATTGCCTTCCTGGATGAGATCCAGAAACTGCAGGCCACGGTTCGTGTACTTCTTGGCGATGGAGATCACCAGACGCAGGTTCGCCTCGACCATCTCCTTCTTGGCGCGTCGTGCCTTCGCCTCGCCTATGGAGACCTCGCGATTGATCTCCTTGATCTCGCTGATGAGGACATGGAAGAGACCCTCGAGGTCCTTAAGCTTGTTCTGGCGGCGTTCGATCTCGTCCTTGAACTTGGCAAGCGGTGCGGAGTAGCGCTTCTTGGCCTTGATGTGCTTGTCGAGCCAGCGCGTGCTGGTCTCGTTCTTCGGAAAGGTGGAAATGAAATCCTTCCGCGGCATGCCTGCCTGCTTGATGCAAAGGAACATGATTTCCTTTTCGAGCAGACGGACGTCCGTGACGTGTTGGCGCAGGTTGTCGATCAGCTGATCGAACATCTTCGGGCTCAGTTTCAATTCCATGAGCTCACCGCATATTTTCTTGCGGATCTTGAGAGTTTTCGGATCCTTCGATCCCAGCTTCTCCAGCGAACTCAAAAATTGGTGGTGCGCCTTCGCCAGGGAGGCGAACCGCCGCGCCGCCTCCTCGGGATCCGGACCCGTATCGATGGCCTCTTCGTCCTCGTCACCCTCGGTTTCATCCTCGTCGTTCGCCGCTTCTTCGCGCTCCAGGGCCATCATTTTCGGATTTTGCGGCTGGGCGATCTCGTCAGGCGCATTGGGGTCGACGAAGCCAACGATGACATCGACCAGGCGCATCTGACCGGCTTTGACGGTTTCGTAATGGCGCAGCAGCAGATCGTAGGTGCCGGGATAGCTGCCCAGGGCGATTTTTACCGCCTCCAAGCCTTCCTCGATGCGTTTGGCGATGCGGATTTCGCCCTCTCGGGTCAAGAGTTCCACGGTGCCCATTTCGCGCATGTACATGCGCACCGGATCGGTGGTCCGGCCGAACTCAGCATCCAAATTGGCCAGCGCGGCGGTCGCCTCTTCGACGGCCTCTTCATCGGGGGCCGCCGTGGCGTCGGTGAGCAGCAACGACTCGGTGTCCGGTGCTTTTTCGTACACCGGAATTCCCATGTCATTGATCATGTTGACAATATCTTCGATCTGCTCAGGATCGACGATTTCGCTGGGCAAGTGATCGTTCACTTCCGCGTAGGTGAGGTAACCCTGCTCCTTGCCCCGCGCGATCAACAGTTTGAGTTGCGACTGACGCTCGTCGGCAATTTGAGTCGCGGTGCCTGCTGGCGCTTTTTTGATCAAGGTGGACGCCTCGCTTCAGAACTTAAATGTGATGCCAAGCCGGTAAGTATACGATTTTGGTCGATTCGTAGCCACTCGTATTGACTTTGTCAGGCCGGCGGTTTCGACTGGCCCCGCGCTTTCAAGAGGAGACTCAATTCCGTCTTTTCCTGGTAATTCAACCCCAATTCCTCCGCTTTGCGCAGCAATTGATCCAATCTGCGGCCGGGACCCGACTCCTCGATCAGCTTTTCGACCGCCATCTGCAACTCTTTAGCCGCACCCGCCGTTTCAACGACCATCGCCTCGGACATCGCCAACTCACACAGCCGGCCGTATTCGGTGCGATCGCGCCAGCGCTCGAGCAGGCTCGCGGTGCTTGGTTGCTGCATGCCGGCAGCCTGACTCAAGAGCTCCTGCAAGACGCTGAGCCCGGGCTTGACCACCCCATCGAGAACGCGGGGATCCACGAAGCGCGCAGCGGCAGGATGGTGCAGCAGCAAGGCGATCGCCTGGCTCAGCAGGTTGCCGCGGCCCGCTGATACGCGTCTGCCACCTTGGCTGCGGTTGAGACTGCGGACAGCGCCAGCGGGTTCCGCGGGCCGCGATTCGGGACTCGCCGCGAACGATTTTTTCAGGGCCGCTGCCGGCATCTTCACTTCGGCTGCCAGCCGTTCCACCAGCAACTCCCGATAGATGCCTTCGGGCATCCGGGCGAGTAGCGGCGCCACCAAGGCCTTCAATCGCGCACGGCCGTCCACATGATCCAGATCCACCTCCGCCCGCAGGTGTTGCACCAGGTATTCTGACAAGGGTTGCGCTGATTTCAGCCGCTCCTCGAACGCCGCCGCCCCGGAAGCAGCCACCAGCGTGTCAGGGTCATGACCCTCGGGCAGAAACATGAATTTGAATTCGCGGCCATCGCGCGCTTCTTTCAGCGAATTCTCCAGAGCGCGCCAGGCGGCCGCGCGGCCGGCACGATCGCCGTCGAAGCAGAACACCACTTCGCTGGTCAGCTTGAAGATCTTGTTGAGGTGTTCCGGCGTGGTGGCGGTGCCGAGGGTGGCCACGGCATAGGTAATGCCTGCCTGATGCAGCCGCACCACGTCCATATAGCCCTCGACGATCAACAGTCGTTTCAGATCCGCACGTGCTCGCTTCGCTTCGAACAGACCGTAAAGCTCGCGCCCCTTGTGGAACAGCGGCGTTTCAGGCGAGTTCAGATACTTCGGCTCTCCTTGGTCGATGATCCGGCCGCCAAAACCGATGACTCGTCCGCGTGAATCCCGAATCGGGAACATGAGCCGGTCCCGAAATCGGTCATAGAACCCGGCCGTCTCTCCTCCCCGCGTGTCGCGCGCGACGATCAGCCCCAGGCCAAGGAGGCGCTGCCGCTCCTCCTCATGAGCACCCAGCCGGTTGAGCAATGCATCCCAGGCGTTGGGTGCATACCCCATGGCGAATTGCGCGGCCGTCGTGGCATCGATTCCGCGGCTTTCGATGTAGCGTTGCGCGCGAGCATTGTCGGCGAGATTTTGTTCGAAGAAGCGGGTGGCCCGCGCCATCACATCGTGAAGATCGACGCCGGCGGCATCGCGGTTGCTGTCGGCCCCGCGCGGCAATTCCATCCCCGCGCGCAAGGCGAGGTCGGCCACCGCATCGAGAAATTCCATTTTCTCGTATTGCATCAGGAAACCGATGACGGTGCCATGGGCCCCGCAACCGAAGCAGTGATAGAACTGCTTGTCCGGACTCACCCAAAAAGACGGAGATTTCTCGTTATGGAACGGGCAGCACGCCTTGTACTCTCGGCCGCCCTTCTTGAGAGGAACACGAGCCCCGATGACCTCGACGATGTCGGAGCGGGCGACGAGCTCATCGAGAAACGAATCTGGAATGCGTCCGGCCATGGACCGGTTGCGGTCAACCGCTGAGCTTGGCTTTGATCTTCGCGCCCACGGCGCCCATGTCTGCGCGACCTTGGGCCTTGCCTTTGATGATTCCCATGACCTTTCCCATGTCCTTGACGCTGCCCGCCCCGGTGGCTGCAATGGCTTCGCTGATGAGGGCGTCAAGTTCCGCATCGCTCAACGGCGCGGGCAGGTAGCCCACCAAAAGAGCGATTTCCGCCGATTCCTTGGCCACCAGATCGGGGCGGTTACCGGCCTCGAATTGCGCCACGGATTCCTTGCGCTGCTTGACCATCTTTTCGAGCACACTCAATACTTGAGCGTCATCGAGTGTAATGCGTTCATCGACTTCGCGCTGCTTGATGGCCGCAGTCAGCATGCGGATCACGCCGAGGCGTTCCTTTTCGCCGGAACGCATCGCCGCCTTCATGTCATCGGTGATTCGCTCTTTGAGAGTTGCCAAGGGAGCGACCGAGCCTCCAAGTCAATAGGGACGAGCGGGAGCCGCCGCAGGAGCCGTGGCCGGCGCGCCGCCACCGGTGCCGCGCATATTCTCTCGTGACAGTCGCTTGAGGTGACGTTTCACGGCTGCCGCCTTCTTTCGCTTACGTTCCTGAGTGGGCTTCTCGTAGAATTCACGGCGCCGAAGCTCCGTAAGCACACCCGCCTTTTCACAGGCGCGTTTGAAACGACGCAGAGCGGCGTCGAAATACTCGTTCTCGCGGACACGAACGCTGGGCATTCAAACCTCAATTTAAGGCAATTGAGCCGCCGGCATTCGGCGACAGGGGGGCGCATTCTAATGGGCGGCCCCATAAAAGGCAAAGTCTCATCGTTAAGTCACATTGCTTCGGGGCCGAGGAGGGCCCACTGTGCCGGGGGCCGGGGGCCGGGGGCCGGGGGCCGGGGCCACTGTGCGCCGGGGCCGGGGATTCAAGGAGCTTAAAGGACCGTCATGCGCGTAATCGGGATTGAAACCTCCTGCGACGAGACTGCGGTCGCAGTGTACGACAGCGAGAAGGGACTGCTCGCCCACCGGCTGTTCAGCCAGATTGCGCTGCACCAGGCGTACGGGGGAGTGGTGCCGGAACTGGCATCGCGGGACCACATTGTCAGACTGCTGCCCCTGGTGAGGGAGGCTCTCCTGGATTCGGATTCAGGGCCCGACTCGATCGACGGGGTGGCCTACACGGCGGGGCCCGGCTTGATCGGGGCACTCTTGGTCGGGGCCGGCTTTGCGCGGAGTCTTGCCTATGCATGGGGAAAACCTGCGGTGAGGGTGCACCATCTCGAAGGCCATCTGCTCGCGCCCTTGCTGGAGGAGAGAGCGCCAGCGTTCCCCTTTTTGGCACTCCTCGTGTCCGGTGGGCATACCCAACTGGTGGATGTGACCGCTCTTGGGAGATATCGGATTATCGGCGAGACGCTGGATGATGCGGTCGGCGAAGCCTTCGACAAGACGGCGAAATTGCTGGGACTGCCGTATCCGGGGGGAGCGGCACTTTCGCTGCTGGCTGAGTCCGGGCGGAAGGGGCGCCACATTTTTCCCCGTCCGATGCTGGATCGACCGGGCCTCGAGTTCAGTTTCAGTGGCCTCAAGACCGCTGCCCTAGTAGCCTTGCGGGCCTCGGCGGCGGACGAGGCGGCGCGGGCCGATATCGCCAGCGGCTTTCAGGATGCCGTCGTTGAAACTCTGGCAGAGAAAACGCGGCGGGCGCTCAAAGCCACCGGACACCGGCGCCTGGTGGTGGCGGGCGGCGTCGGCGCCAACCGGAGTCTGCGCGACCGGCTGGGCACAGTGGCTTTCGAGTGCGGCGCGGAAGTTTATTTTCCGCGCGCGGAATTCTGCACCGACAACGGCGCGATGATTGCGCTCGCCGGTTGCCTGCGATTGGCGGAGGGTGGCTCACAGGCTGCATCCGCCGGTGCCCCGGAGTACCAGCTCGGGGCGAGGGCGAATTGGCCTCTCGACGACATTACAACAGGGGTAGAAACAGTTTGATGGACAAGATTTTCATTCGCGCACTCAAGACCGAAACCATCATCGGGATCTTCGATTGGGAGCGCCAGGTCAGACAGACGGTGTTGCTCGACATCGAAATATCGGCTGACATCCGCAAGGCTGCCCTTTCGGATTCGGTCGACGATACCCTCAATTACAAGAAGGTGGCCAAGCGGGTGTTGGCCTTCGTCGAGGCCTCCTCGTTTCATTTGGTGGAGGCACTGGCGGAACATGTCGCCATGCTCATTCTCGAAGAATTCGGCGTCGAGTGGGTGAGCATCGTCCTCTCCAAACCCGGCGCGGTGCGCAGTTCCCGCGACGTCGGCATTGCTCTCGAGCGGGATCGGTCGCGGCTCGATGAATGGCGCCACCTGCGCGGAGTTCCGGGTCCGTCCTGATGCAAAGCGAGATTCTGTGTGAAGGAGCGCTGTCATGGCGCCAGGTGGCTGCGGTCGCCGAGGGCGCCGGCCTGCAGGTGTCGGAGTCTGCGCATGAACGGTTGCAAGCCGCGCGCAACCTCGTGGATTCCATCGTCACTCAAGGCATCCGGGCTTATGGGGTCAATACCGGGGTCGGAGCGCTTTGTGACGTGGTCGTGGAGCCGTCGCAGCTACGGCAGTTATCGCGCAACATCATCATGAGCCATGCCGTCGGCATGGGGCCGCCACTGGGCCGCTGCGAGGTCCGCGCCATCATGGCCGCCGCCATCAACAACTTCGCGCATGGACGTTCCGGCGTTCGTCCGAGCATCGTGGAAGCCTTGCGCCGGATGCTTTGCGAGGATGTCACTCCAGAGGTTCCGGCGGCCGGATCGGTGGGCTATCTCTCGCACATGGCGCATATCGCACTGGTGTTGCTCGGCGAGGGATGGGTTCAGCACAAAAATGCGCGTCGCTCAGGCGCTGATGGATTGCGGGCGCTCGGGGTGGAGCCGCTCACGCTCGAGGCGAAGGAAGGCTTGAGCCTGGTCAATGGTACGCCATGTGTCGCCGGGCTGGCCTCGCTGGCGCTGCTGCGCACGGAGCGCCTGCTCAACTGGGCCGACGTCATTTCGGCGATGAGCTTTGAAAATTTGCGTGGTCAACTGACCGCGTTCGATGCCGTAGCGCTGGCGTTGCGCGCATCGCAGGCGATCGACGAGGTCGGCGAGCGCCTGCGTTCCGTGCTCGACGGCAGTGAGATCCTGGCGGCGAGCGACGGAAGGCGCACGCAGGACCCGTTGAGCCTGCGGGCCATCCCGCACGTCCACGGCGCGGTGCGAGATCTGTTCGCTCGCGCGACGGCGGTCGTCGACGCGGAGTTGGCTGCGGCGACCGACAATCCGGCGGTGGCGGGAACGGCGGCGGAGCCGCGCGTGTTGTCGCAGGCGCATGCGGTCGGCGCGGCGATCGGGCTCTGCGCCGACACGCTCGGCATCGCGGTGGCGGAGCTCGCCGCCATGTCGGAGCGCCGCATCGACCGGTTGGTCAATCCTCTGGTCAGCGGGCTGCCGGCCTTTCTGGCCTCGGACAGCGGTGCTGGATCGGGCTTCATGATTGCCCAGTACGGCGCCGCCGCATTGGTCGCCGACAACCGTCGATTGGCCGCACCGGCCAGTCTTGACGGCGGCGTCACCTCAGGACTTCAGGAAGATCATCTCTGCCATGCGACGCCGGCCGCGATCAAATTGCTGAAGATTCTCGACAACGCAGAGTACATCTTGAGCATCGAACTGCTCGCCGCTGTCCAGGCCTACGATTTGCAAGGTTCTGAACTGAAACGTGCGCCGAACACCGACATCGTCTACCGCGCCGTCCGGCGTCACATCGCGCATTACCGGGACGACCGGCCGCTCGCGAGGGATATCGAGAGGGCCCGCGAATTGATTCGCGGACCCATCGTCGTCGAGGGCGAAGTCGATGTCCCCTCCGCTGCCGATTTGCTGGAGCCTAGACGCTTCGCCCGCCGTCGACGGCGATGATTTGCCCCGTCACATAGGGGGCGTCGGCCGCCAGAAAAAGCGCAGTCCGGGCGATGTCCTGCGGCGTTCCATGACGTTTCAGCGCGGTCTTTGCGATGATCTCCTGCTTGAGTGCGGCGTCGATTTCCCGGCTGGGCCACAGCACCGGACCCGGCGCGATGCCGTTGACACGAATGTGCGGACCGAGCTCGCGCGCCAAAGACTTGGTCAGCATGGCAAGGCCGGCTTTCGCGACGCTGTAGACCGGATGATTCTTGAGCGGCCGCAGCGCATGGATATCGACGATATTGAGGATGAGACCGTCGCGCTTCTCAAGGTGGGGAGCGGCCGCTTGGGCCAGGAACAAGGGTGCCTTCAAGTTGCTGCCCATCAAGTCGTCCCAGTCCGCCTGGGTGATTTCACCGATGGCGGTGGGATAGAAGGTTGAGGCATTGTTGATGAGGATATCGAGTCGTCCGAACTCTCCGACCGCTGCGCCGACCAAGGCGTCGGGTGCCCTCGGATCGTTGAGATCCTGGCGGCAAATGGCGGCAGAGTCCTTGCGGATGAGATCGAGCTCCTGCTTGAGCGCGCGGGCCTCGTCCGCAGAGTTTCGATAATGAATCAGAACGTTGGCGCCGGCACCGTGCAAGGAGCGAACGATTTCGGCACCGACACGTCGTGCCCCTCCGGTGATCAGCAGGACTTGACCCGCGAGGGGAGTGTGAATGGTGTTCGTCGTCATGGAAGGGGAAGATACCGGAATGTCCAGACACGGTGTACCCATCGTCGGTGAGATGATCTTGCAGCCGGACGAATGGCGACACAGCCGGCGGGTTCATGCCGCCATTCTCGAACGGATACGCTTGGCCGGCGGCTGGATCGGCTTCGACGATTACATGGAGTTCGCGCTCTATGCCGCCGGTCTCGGTTACTACAGTGCCGGGGCACGCAAGTTCGGCAGCGGCGGTGATTTCACGACCGCGCCGCAAATCTCCCGCCTGTTTGGCGGGTGCATCGCCAAACAATGCGCCGAAGTCTTCGATGAACTCGGGGCTGGATCGATTCTCGAGGTCGGCGCCGGCACCGGTCAATTGGCAGTCGACGTCTTGATGCGCCTGGAAGCGCTTGGGCGGCTGCCGGAGCACTACTTCATTCTCGAGCTGAGTGCCGATCTCCAGGAACGCCAACAGCGGCGCCTCGCCGAATGCGTTCCGCATCTGCGACAGCGATTGCAATGGCTCGACACATTGCCGCCGGGCTCCTTCGATGGAGTGATCCTCGCCAACGAGGTGCTGGATGCGCTGCCGGTGCAGCGCTTCCGCTGGCATGCCTCGGGTTGCGAGGAGATGGGCGTCGCCGAGCAGGACGGAGCGCTGTCGTGGGCTGCACGGCCGGCTTCCCTCGACTTGCGCGCCGCCTGCGAGCGGCTTGCCGCCGCCGCGGAGGACTGGCCGGACGGCTATGTATCGGAGTATTGCCCGCGCCTGAAGGATTGGACCACCGCGGTCGTCGCCAGCCTGCGGCGAGGTGTCGCGCTGTGGATCGACTATGGGCTCCCCCGGCGGCACTACTACCTTGCCGAACGCAGGGATGGCACGTTGATCTGCCATTTCCGCCAGCGTGCTCACGCGGATCCCTTCCTCCATCCAGGGCTTCAGGATATTTCGGCCTGGGTGGACTTTACGGCGCTGGCCGAGGCTTGCGAGGACTCGGGGTTTGAGCTCGCCGGGTTCACCACCCAGGCCTTCTTCCTGGCGGGCTTGGGGATCGATGAAGAGATGCGCTGGGCCGCCGGCGGGAATGCGACGGCGTTCGCACTGCTCGCCAATCAGGCCAAGTGCTTGATGCTGCCGGGCGAAATGGGTGAAAGGTTCAAGGCAATGGGCTGGGCGCGCGGGCTCGAGCGCGAGATGTCTGGATTTGCATTACAGGACTTGCGCCATACGCTTTAGAAGGGACGTGTGAACGGGCCCTCGTCAACCGCCGGCCGTTTGGCGCGCGTGCACTTCGCTGACGGCATGGACCCGTCGCTCATGAATGCGGGCGGCAATCTGCTCACCCCTCGCGCAGCTCAAGTCGGCAGGGGTTGGCTTGACAGCAGCCGCGGCTTCCCGAGCCGCGGTGACATAGGCGAGTTGCGGGTAGGGACGATGCTCGAAGCCGGTTCGTCCCCGCGCGTCGGCCTCGCAGGCCAAAAGCACCTGTGCAAACCTCTCAGGACGACGGAACGCATCGGCGCGCTCCATGAAATCGACCAAGGTCTTGGCCTTGAGATCCAAGGCCCGATGGACGATGCCGTGATAGCGGGCGACGATGACCGCAAGATCGTGATAATCGGCCGGCGTGCGCAGCCGCTCGCAGAGTTTCTCGATGATTGCAACGCTGCGTTCCTCGTGACCACGGTGCCTCGGCCACTCGGAGCGCGGTGTGGTGCCTTTGCCGACATCATGGACCAAGGCGGCGAAGCGGACCTTGGGGTCAGCCGACAGCCGTGCGGCTTGCGCCAGCACCATGAAGGTGTGCACACCGGTGTCGATCTCCGGATGCCATTCTTTGGGCTGAGGTA